>Ga0070706_100003431_pt1 | contig 15620 bp, 11 predicted proteins | sample KBSK5501metaG_FD_65476 | JGI IMG/M metagenome (GOLD analysis project Ga0070706, IMG submission 65476) | Corn, switchgrass and miscanthus rhizosphere microbial communities from Kellogg Biological Station, Michigan, USA - KBS K5-50-1 metaG | ecosystem: Host-associated > Plants > Roots >...
GATGATGTCCCAGATCGCCATCTCAATCGCGGACGTGGCGGTTGGGCTCGGACCATAGAGGCCGCGGTGTGACCCCGGCAACCGCTCCAGGATCGCCTCGATCCGAAACGGATCTTCACCCCGCACGCTCTCGAAGGCACGGGTAATGTCGGCCCGCACCGCCTGCCCTCCGGGAGCTTCGCCGAGCCCCTCCACGCCTTCGTCGGTTCTGAGACGGACAATACACTTGGTCGCCCCGCCGGCTTTGGACGAAGCCGAGGAGATCGTCTCCGCGTAGGGGATGTTCACCAGGTCGATCCGCAGATCCGACATCTTCATGGTTCACCCCCCTCTGTGATCGCCAGCGTCCCGGCCTGCGTCACGAAAGCTCCACGACCCGCCCGCGCTCCGCCGAAGCGAGGATGGCCGCCTGGACCTCGACGACGTGGAGCGTGCGCGCGGCCGACGTAGGCGCGGCGAGGTCGCCCGCGGAGATCGCCGACAGGAACGCCCGCAAGGACTCCACGAACGCCCCGGCGAGACGTCCGTGCACCTCATCCGCGGTCCGCGGCCCCGCGAACACGACCGACTCGCTGCGCTCCGGAGTGTACAGGCGTAGCGTCCGGGCGTTGCCATCCAGAAACAGCCCGCCGCGCGCGCTCAGCATCTCCAGCCGCGTGTCCGCCGCGGCCGGGAAGGTCTCCGGAAGGATCCAGGACGAGTGCAGGCTCACGCGGGCGCCGCCGTCCAAAGATAGCAGCGCGTCAATCCCGTCCATGACGCCTTCCTGGGAGAGCGCGCCGCGGTGCGAGGCGGCATACACGCTGCGGACACGCCGGCCGGTCCAGTGGAGGATAAGGTCGATATCGTGGCTCGACATGAAGTGGATCGGCGTGGTGCGGGCCGCCCACCCCGCGATCATCCGTCCCGGGACCCAGGCGGCGTCCCACCGGTGGGATTCGACAAACGCGATGTCCCCGAGGGCGCCGCCGGCGAGCAACGCTTCGATGCGGCGGTGCTCGGGGAGCCAGCGCTGACTGTAGTTGACCATGAGCACCCTGCGCACGTCGCCAGCCTTCGCGACCAGCAGCCGCGCCTCGTCCGGGTCGATGGTCAGGGGCTTTTCCACCATCACGTGCGCCCCGGCGTCGAGGCAGACGGTCACCGGGACGCAGTGGACGTGATCCGGGGTGGCCACCGACACCGCCTCCACGCCCGCCTCGAGCATCTCGCCGAGATCCGTGAAGGCCCTCGCGCCAAAGCGGGCCGCGACCTCCTCTGCGCGTCGGCGATCCAGGTCGCATACGGCGACCAGATGGCACTCCGACAGTTCGCTGTACGCACGGGCATGCCGGGCGCCGAGCAGGCCCGCGCCCACGACTCCGACCTTGAGCGTCACGCCTTGATCGCTCCCTGCGTGATGCCGGCCATCATGTACCGCTGCGTCCGCAGGAAGAGGACCGCCGGGACCAGGGTGATGACGAACGCGGTGGCCATGAGCGCCGACCACTCCACGAAATACTCGCCCATGTAGGTGACCAGCCCGACCGTGGCCACCCATTTCGTTTCGGTGCTCAGGAAGGTGCTGGCGAAGAAAAATTCGTTCCATCCCAGCATAAACGCGAAGGTCGCGGCGGCGACCACCCCGGGGGCGGCCGTTGGCAGAATGACACGATAGAGGGCCTGCAGGCGCGTACAGCCGTCGGTCTGCGCGGCCTCGTCCAGATCGCGAGGGACGCCATCGAAAAATCCTTTGAGCATCCATAGGCACATCGGAATGGTAAATGTGGTGGTCGCGATGACGATGCCGCTGAGCGTGTTGATCAGATGCAGCGCGCGAAACAGGATGTAGAAGGGAATCGTCAGCACGGTCACCGGGATCATCTGGCCCACCAGGATCGTGAAACCCGCCGCGTCGGTGCCGCGTGTCCTGAATCGCGACATCCCGTACGCGGCATGGACACTGAGCAGGATGGAGCAGACCATCGTCCCGACCGCGACCACGAGGCTGTTCACCAGCCAATGCGCCAACGGGTTGACCACGAAAATCCGGGTGAAGTTGCCGAGGCTCGGGTGGGCGGGGATAAAGTGCGGCGGGAAATTGAACAGATTCCCGGGCTCCAAGGCGCTCACGACCATCCAGTAGATGGGGAACGCCACGATCGCGCAAAGCAGGGTGACGCCGGCGTAGAGCGTAACCGTTTTGGCCAGACGCACCGTCGGCTACACCTCCGTCGCGGACCGCAAGGTCAGTCGATAGTAGGCCACCCCGATGAGCAAGGAGATCGCGAGCACGATGGTCCCGAGGGCGGCCGCGCTTCCGAACTGGAAGTCCGAGAACGCCCGAGTGTAGACGAGGATGCCCAGTGTCTGGGTCGCCCGGGCCGGGCCGCCGCCGGTCAGCGTCCAGATAATGATCACTTGGCCCAGCGACCCGAAGAGCAGCAAGAGCAACAGGATGTTGCGCACGTGCCGCAGGCCCGGCCAGATGATGTGCCGGAACCGGTGCCAGGCGTTGGCCCCGTCCATCCGTGCGGCCTCGAACAGTTCCAGCGGGATCGACTCGATCCCCGCCTGAAGAAACGTGGCCGCGATCGGGTACTGCCACCAGACGGTCGTGGCCAGCACCGCGTAGAGACCCAGGTTGGGCCTCACCAACCACGGCACGCTGGGGGCGGCGATCAGGTGGAGACGCCAGAGGAGATAGTTGGCGGCGCCGTATTGAGCTTGAAGAAGCCACCTCCACACAACAACGGCGGCGACCTGCGGCAGCGCCCAGGGGAGCAAGAGCACGGCCCGCGCGAGGGGCCGTCCGCGGAAGGGCTGGTGCAGCACGAGCGCTGTGAGCAGACCCAAGCCGAATGACCCGGCCACGTTGCCGGCCGTGAACACCGCAGTGACCCGCACGGAGTGCCAGAAGATCCCGTCGGAAAGGAGCGCGGCGTAGTTCCCGAACCCTACGAAGGGCGGGTGCGGGTCGAGTCCCGCCCCGACCTGATAGAAACTGTTCCGAACGGTCACCCAGATCGGGTAGATCAGCACCACGGCCGTCCACAGGAGGGTGGGCGCCATCATCCCGGCGGCGAACGCGGCACGTTCCCGCCGCATTCCGATGCCGGTCCGGAAGGCGGCGGCGGGCGGGGTGACCGCTCGGACGTGGTTACTCAGATCTGATGCAGACCGCGCGCACAGACATGCGATGCCGGCCCGCCCTCACCATCTACATACCCCGATCCTTGGCGGGGACGGTTTTCGCCCACGCCTCCAGTTCCCTCTGGCACTCGTCCAGCGCTGCCCGCGGCGGCTTCGCTCCAGACCAGATGTCCGCCACGTGATCGATGACCTTCGTCTGAAAGGTCGTCGCGACCAGTTCATAGCCGGGCGGCAGGTACCCGAACCCCGTGGCGTATTTTGCGGCGATCTCCGTCACGTACCGGAATCCGGGGTTCGTCTTGAGAAAGACCGGGTCCGGCTGGACATTGAGACCGGGGACCTGCACCAAGAGTTCCATCCACCGGCGCTGCCACGGATCGCTGCTGGCATACGCGATGAAGTCCCACACGGCCTGCTTGTTGGGCTCCTTTTTCAAGATCGTATAGAAGGCCCCACCGGTGATGGCCGCGTGGGTCGGGGTCGGGGCGGGCGCCATGCTGATGTGCGGATATAGCGCGGGGTTCACCGATTTGACCTGCCCCAGATCCCACGGCCCGTCCAACAGCATCGCGACTTTCCCCTCCGCGAACATCGTGCGAAGTTGATACCACCCGAGGCCCTTGGGGACAAAGGGCGCGTTCACGAACCGCATCATGTTGGTGAATGCCTCCACCGTCCCTGCAGCATTGCACGTGATGGTGCCGTCGGGCTTGCTGAAGTTGCTGCCGTGGCCCAGGACCCACTGCATGCACGAGACGTACGCCAGCAGCATGGCCGAGGGATCGACGTGCACCCCATATCCGAATACGCCCGTCTTCTTGAAGATCTTGTCCGCGGCGCTATACAACTCATCGAGGGTCGTCGGCACGTCCACCCCGGCCTTGTTCAGCAATTCGTGATTGTACAGCAGCCCCTGCGGGGAGGCGGTCAGGACGACGCCGTAGTTCTTCCCGTCCTTCTGCGCGAACTTCTGCAGCGGCAGGATCTTTTTCTTGAACGACGCTTTATCCAGCCACGGGTCCAGGGGTTCCAGCAATCCCAGGTGGATATATTGCGGCATTTGCGTGGTAAAGAGAGGTAGGATATCGGGCACGTGTCCTCCCGAGATTTCGGTGAAGATCTTCTCGACGTACTGACCCGGCGGGAGCGAAATCAGATCGACCTTCTGGTTGGGATGAGCCGCCGAGTACTCGGCGGCGAGCTCCTTATAGTACTTGCCGGTGCTGGGCTCGCTGAACATCCAGCTGGGAAAGCCTAGCGTGAGCGGCTGTCCTCCCGGGGCCTGAGCGGTCATCCCCGAGGATGCCGGTGAAGCACTAGGCCGCGTGAGGGCCATACCGCCCGCGGCGGCTACACCCACGCCCACCGTCGCGGCCCGCCGAAGGAACGTCCGCCGGTCCATTCGCTTGTTCCACCGTGATGGCGCGCTCATATGCCCCCCCCGCCGACCGTTGCGCTGGGTCCCAGTCTGCAAACAAATAATACACCCCCGGTTGCACGCTACCCTCCAGCGTGGGGCATGGATGCTCCATGCGCCCTCGAATTGCTCGGGTCCAATCAGAACGTGCAGAGGAGGGGAGCCCGTTCCTCTAGGCTGTCCAGTGTGGACGAGGTGTTGACACTTTTGTCCTCAAACCGTCGCCCGCATTTGTGCTTAGCGGGCCTTCCGGGGACAGGAAGATCGCGGCCGGCGTGCGGCCTCGGCGCCGGTAGCCCTGATGCGGCCGGTCTCGATTGTAGTGCGCACCCTGTCGGGAACTGGGCATCAGCCACCGGCGGACACCTTGTGTTGTTATGGAAACGATCGATGCGGGTGGTGCGATCTTCCACGAGAGCCCGGGTAAGGTCCATTCGAGATCATCCATTCCACCCCGGATCGAAACTGAAGTAGGGGTACGTCACGAAGAGCACTATGAAGACTAGCCACGCGAGCGGAATCGTTGCACCAGGCGCTTGTCTCCAATGGATTACGGTCCCCATTGTCTCCCATGTAGATTCGCGACCATTCCCCCGAGTGACATTGGCGTTACCCGTCGCCCTCAACGACCCCTACGCCCGGCGCCTGACGTTGCTCCGGCAGGGGCTCGGACACCCTCGGCGCCCGGGCGGCCAGTACAAACGCGGCACCCGCGACGGCATAGGACGCGAATCCAGTCCAGAACGACGCGGAGATGCTTGTATTCAGCGAGACCGCGGTCGCAAGCACCGAGGCGCACACGGAGGTGGCCCCGTTGATGCCCCACAGCCATGGGGTCAATGCACCATGCCGGGTTGAGGCCGCGGCCATCCCCAACGGGAACGCCATTCCCATGAACACCCCGAGGGGGAACAGGATTGATGTTGCCAGCAGGATGCGCAGCATCGTCGTTGCCGACTGAAACTCGCTGATGATATAGGGCGTGAGCTTCCCGAAGAGGGCTAGCGCGCAGAGCAGCAGCACAAGGCGCAACCCCGTCGCGGGGACAAGACCCCGGGAGCTGATGTTCTGGGTCAACTGGCTACCGAGACCGCTGGATAAGAGGAGCGCGAACAGCACGACCGATAGGCCGTACGTCGGATGCCCCAGGAAGATGATCAGCCGCTGCATCTGCGATATCTCCACGAACATGAACCCGAGGCCGATGCTGGCAAAGAACACAAACAGCGGGCCGGCTCCCTTGAGCGCCGCCTTTTTGGTCGTCAGGATGAGCGGCACGATGATGCACGTCACCGTCAGCGCGATCACCACGATCAGCAGAATGGCCAAGGTGAGGACGGCTTTCTCATTCGTGACATCGTGGTGACGTCCCGGCGTGATTTTGAAAACATCCCGGAGCCGGATCGTGTTGAAGAAAAAGGGGCTATCGTCGGTCGGCGCGGAGATGTTAAACGGGAAGTTTGCCGTCAGCGTTCCCACGTCTTTGCCCGAGGCGAGGGCCGCGAACGTCGCATCGAGCGCGTACCGCGGCGTCAAGACGAGGTCAAATTTCTGCGCGCGCGCAACCTGCTCGATCGTGTCGATGTCCTGGTCGGAAAACGGCTGCTTGCTGACAAGGATCGTGCCAATGCCGTCGGGCGTGTCGGCGTTCTCGCCGGTCGGGATGTTCCTGACGATGATGATGTGGCCCCGCGGATCCTTCACGCCCTCCCGTTCCAGGGAAGCGGTGGCGAGGGATGTCATCCTGTAGATTTCGGTCGGGCTACTCCGAAAGTACCAGCGGGTAAACGTCAAGATCCCGTGGTCGCTCAGCCGATCGAGAAAGAGCTTCCATGCCTCCACGGTGTACAGGGAGTTCTCCGTGAGCACGTACGCCCCGGCGGCGGTGGCCGCCCATGTGCTGGCAAAGGACGCCTGGATGATATCGAACTGAGTCCGCTGGCGGGCGATGTAACTGCGTGCCTCGTCGGCGACAAACGTGACCCGGGGATCCCGGTCGAGGTGACCGGTGAAGTCGCCGAACCGCCGGTTGACGGCATCAATAATATCCTGATTGATCTCGACCCCCACGACCGATCGTTGTCCGAAGACCAACGCGGAGAGGATATCCCTTCCTCCCCCGGAGCCGATGACCAGCACTCGAGCATTGTGACGGATGTAGTGGGGCAGGTTGATCACGTCGTCTTTAAGGTACGCGACGGTCCGCAGCCCGCCGTCGAGCGCGGTCATGAGCGTCCCGGTGCTGGAGTCGATGTTGAGCGAGAGTTCTCGGGCCGTCGTCTGCGCAGGAATGGTCGCGCTCAGTCCCGGCGCCGAGGGCTTGACGGGCGTCGTGGGATCTCCGCTGATCGCGATGCGCGAAAAGGCATTCCATTCCTGATAGAGCGGCGGCTGCTCGAACACGCCCTTCACCCAGACCACCCTCAGCCAGGGAGCCTGGTGCGCTGCGGAAACCGCCTGGCCGGCTACGGCAAGCGCGAGCACCACGCTCGAGATCAGCGCCGCCCGCTTCAACGCGCCGGCGCCCTCGCCGGCGCTGAACAGGGCCGCGCCGGCAGCAGCCAAGAGCGCGGCGACGAGCACCCCACCCGGCCCATCGGTAAACCACAGGGTGAAAATCACGGCCAGACAGCCGCACGCGGCTCCGGCGAGGTCCGTGGCGTAGAGCCTGCCCACATGCCGGGGAAATCGCGTCAGCGCCAAAGAGACACAGATCCCGCCGAACACAAACGGGACCGATATCACCGCATAGGTCAAGAGAATGGAATAGACGATCACGGGCGATCTGGCAACGACGAACGGAATGCTGGCAAACGTCAAGAAGCTGACGACGATGGACAGGCTGAAGAGCCACGCGCTGAGCGCCAGATGATAGTGCGTGCGCTCCGGGGCGAAGTAGCGGGGGAACAAATACACCAGGATCGCTCCGACGGTCATTCCAAACAACGCCACCGAGATCGCCATGAATGCGTAATGGTACCACATGGTCACGCTGAAGATGCGCGTCAGTATAATCTCGTGCAGCAACGTGGCGAGCGTGACCATGAATACGCCGGCGTACGTCCATCTGGTCAATGTCGTTCGAACCTCTGTCACATCGTCACCTCGTCCGGCTCCGCCGGCCTTCCCGATCGCCGGCCGCCCTTCCCGCTCCGCGGCTGGCACGAAGGGCGACGTTCGTCGCGGCGGACACACCGCGCCGCTCAGGGAGCTCGATGTACCGGATTCCGTCGTCCGGGCGGATCACCTCAGAGGTGCGTCGGTGGATGCATCATCGATGACGATGATTTCGAGATCAAAACGGTCACCGCGTCCCTCTTGTCCATAGGCGGAATACAACGCGTGGGGGAGACAGTCGGCACGGTTCGGGTCGGGATGACAACGCTCACGAGCGGCTTGAGCGCCGGCCCGTCGTCGTGTCCACGTGCGTCTTCCATGCACTCACCTTGCGCCAGCTGGCGGGGCGTTTGACGCCTGCCGCCTGCTAATCAATGCCATCATGGTATCACGATTCAACGTGGAAAGAGCTCCCTCACCGAACTATTCGTTTGGCGGAGCGGCCGGTTCGTTCGAACGAGTGATCGACGGGTGATCTAACATGTCCAGTGTGGACGGGATGTTGACACTTCTGTCCTCAAACCGTCGCCCGCATTTGTGCTTAGCGGGCCTTCCGGGTCAGGAAGATCGCGGCCGGCGTGCGGCCTTGGAGCCGGTAGCCCTGATGCGGCCGGTCTCGATTGTAGAAGCACAGGTACGCCCGCAGATCGCGCTCCAGGTGAGCCACATTCCGGTAGTACGTCCGGCGAAAGGCCACGCGCCACAACTCGGTGAGAATCGTCCCCTGCAAGCGTTCGACGAAGCCGTTCGTCCAGGCATGGCGCGGTCGCGTCCGCCGTGGCTGATGCCGAGTTCCCGACAGGACTGCGCCAAAGCCTGCCACTCGGGGCCGCCATCGGTCAGCACCGCGTGGATCCGGTGCCCGGCGCGATCGTAAGCCGGCACCACGTGCCCGCGCAGAAACTGAATCGCGGCCTGTTGGGTGACCCGCGGGACGAGGGTAGCGAGCCCATACGAGCAGGCCGTATCGCACGCCGTCAGCTGCCCAGACCTTGCCGACTCCCTTGAGCTTCCCGATGTAGAAGGCATCGAGGCAGACCAGCTCAAATCGGGCAAATCGGACTAGTTCGGTTTAGGAACGAGAGATCATCCGATTGACACCGCCCCGTGTCTCACCGCTGGCAGGCCGGACAGTAATAGCTCGTGCGGCCTGCGACCGTCGCCGTACGGAGCGCGCGGCCGCAGCGGGGACAAACCCCGCCGTCCCTCCGAACCTTAAGTAGCTCTCCTGCCGGCATCCCGTAGCGGGACAACCGGGCGGTCGCCCGCCGTAGGACGGTGCGGATCGCGCGATGGAGATGGGCGGCCTCGGCAGACCGCAACGACTCGACGGGCCGCCATGGTAGGAGCCGGGCTTGAAAGAGGATCTCGTCGGCATAGATATTGCCGATGCCGGCAATGACGTCCTGCCGCAGCAGGAACCCCTTCACGGTCCCGCGCCGGCCGTGCAGGAGCGTCCTGAACTTCCGTAGGGTGAATGCATCTTCCAGCGGTTCCACGCCCAGACGCCGCAGGCCCGGGAAGGTGGGGACGTCCCGGGCAGAGACCAGGTCCATGTGACCGAATCGCCGCTGGTCGACGAACCGCAACTCTTCCCCGTTGAAAGCGAACACCACGCGGGTATGCGGGTGGATCGGGTCGGTCCGGCTCGCAGACGCAAATCCCCCCGTCATGCGCAGGTGAACGATCAGCGTCTGGCCCCCTTCGAGGTCGAACAGGAGATACTTGCCGCGTCGTCCGACCTGCTCGATCCGCTTCCCGTGCAGGCGAGAGGCAAAACGCGCGGGCGCCGGAGATCGGACGGTGGAGGGGCTCAGGACCCGGACGCGGCGAATCCGCCGGCCGACCGCTTCCCGGCGCAGCGTGCGGGCGACAGTTTCGACATCCGGCAGCTCCGGCAACGTCTACGCTGCGAATTCGAGATGAAGACGTGCATCGGTTCGTGCCGACACGATCCTGCGCATGCAGGGCGCCTTCGACCCGCTCGGGGCGGAGCCCTTGTTGTCGAGCCAGATCGCGCAGGCGCAGGCGTGCGGCCTCCCTTCCGGCTCCCTGGGAGAGGATTGATCGATCGTGCGAGAGAAGACGCTGGAGCGACGGAAAACATGCATACATAAAGGAGCATAGCGATGCGGTTGGACGCTCGGCGGATAGGGGCGGTCGTCGTGGTCGGGATCCTCGCGGTCACCCTTGGGCGCGGACTGCCGGCGATGGCACAGAGCCGGGGAAACGTGCTGGGCTTGGCGCTTCACTTCTATCCCAGCACGCTCGATCCGGCGATCGGAGTGGCGGGCCCCCACTACCGCGTGTTTGTTAACACGTATGAAGGACTGGTCGCCTATGAGCGCGGGACCGCCAAGCTCATCCCGGGGCTCGCCCAGGCCTGGACGGCGTCGCCCGACTTGACGGCCTATACCTTCAAGTTGCGGCCCAATGTCAAGTTCCACGACGGGACGACGCTGGATGCCGAAGCGGTGAAGCTGTCATTCGACCGGGTGAAGAAGCTCGGGATGGGGCCGGCCACGTTCTTGGGCCGGATGAAGGAGATCCAGGTCGTCGATCCCCTCACGGTGCGTGTCCTGCTCACCCAGCCATCTGCGACGTTCCCATTCGGGCTCTCCAAAATCTATATCCATGGGAAGGCGCACGCGCGCGATGCCGACGATGGCCGCGCCTGGTTCGCCGCAAATATCAACGGCACGGGCCCGTTCAAGGCCGCGCAGATGGAAAAAGATCAGTTTCTCACTCTCCAGCGCCACGCCGCCTACTGGCAAGGATGGGCCGACAAGCACCTGGATGGGGTGCTGATCCGAATCATCCCCGACATCGGAACGCAGAAGCTCATGCTGACGCGCGGTGAGATCGACATGATGAACCTCTACTCGATTGGGCCCGACGAGCCCCCAGACAACCTGGCGAAACGGCCCGGCATCAAGCTGGTCAAAAGCCTGACCTATCGCACGTTCATTTATGCGATGAACGTCCAGAAGCCAAACTCGCCCCTGCGAGACAAGCGCGTTCGGAAGGCCCTCGCCCTCGCGTTTGACTACAACGCGATGCGAGACATCTTTTATGGGGCCGAGGATGTTCCTAACGGGTTCCTACCGCCGGGCTTCATCGCCCACGATCCGAAGCGCCCCAAATTCGTACGGGACGTCACGGCCGCCAAACGGATCCTCGCCGAGGCAGGGTACGCGTCGGGATTTGAGATCGACGCCCAGGTGCTCCAGGAGGAAGAGCAGGGCCGGAAGCTCGGCCTGCTCCTCCAGGCCGCCTTGAAGGAGGTCGGCGTCAAAGTCAACATCGTGTACGCCCCGCCGCTGGCCGTGCAGTACGCTCAGATGGAGAAGCTCGAGACCGCGCCGATCCTCGGCGCCCACCTGATGATGGCGCCGCTCACCGCCGATGCCGGGTCGTACATCCGTCAGGTGTTCGGCAGCGAAAACGCCGGCAAGCCCTACAACCATGCCTGGTATCAGAATCCCGAGGTCGACCGGCTCTTGAACGAGGCCGAGCGCACCGCCGACGAGCAGAAGCGCATCGAGTTGTGGCGGCGCGCAGAGACCATGATCATCGACGATCAGCCCGTCATCTTCACCGCGTTCACGTCGCCGATCGTCGAGCCGATCCGGGACCGCGTCATGAACTACATGTATCATCCGCTCGACTACAGCGGCGTATTCCAGTTCTACCACGTCTACCTGCGCTGAGCGCGGTCGCCATCGAGTAAGCTGAGACCCGAACCGGCAATGTCGTGGCGGTTTCTCGTCGAACGCCTGCTGTGGACCGTCCTCGTGATCGTCGGGGTCACCGTGGTCACGTTTGTCCTCACCCACCTCATTCCCGCCGACCCGGCCCGCGCGGCGGCAGGCCCGGAGGCCAGCGCGGCGGCAGTCGAGAACCTGCGCACGGTCATGGGATTGGACCGCCCCCTGCCGGTCCAGTACGTGCTCTATATGCGGGATCTCGTCTCGCTGAATTTTGGTCGCTCCATCCAGACTCAACGGTTTGTGCGAGAGGATCTCGATGCGTTCTTTCCGGCGACCGCGGAGCTGGCGGTGGCGGTCATGGTGGTCTATACGACGATCTCCATCGGGCTGGGGGTCGTCGCCGCCATCAGCCAGGGGCGTGCCCTCGATTACGCGATCCGGGTCATCGCACTCGTGGGCGTAGGGCTGCCCGCGTTTTGGCTGGGGTTGCTGCTGCAGATCGCGTTCTACAGGCACCTGGGCTGGCTGCCGGCGGCGGGGCGTCTCGACCCGTTCATCGGCTCCCCCGCCAGGCTCACGGGATTCTACGTCATCGACAGCGTCCTGACTGCGAATTGGCCGGCCCTTGGCTCATCGGTCCAGCACCTCGTCCTCCCCGTGGTCGCCGCGGTGGTCTCCCGCCTGGGGGTGGGGCTCAAACTCACCCGGATCTCGTTGCTCGAGGTGCTGGGCGAGAACTACATGCGCACCGCACGCAGCAAGGGCCTGGCGGCGGTCGTGGTGATCTTCAAGCACGGGTTGCGGAACGCGCTCATCCCGACCGTCACGGCGCTGGGGATGCAGTTCAGCGCCCTCCTCGGGGGCACCGTGATCGTCGAGGTGGTCTTCGCGTGGCCCGGCATCGGGCGCTACGCGGTAGGGTCGATCAAAACGCTGGACTTTCCGGCGATCATGAGCGTCACTGTCGTGCTCGCCGTGATCTTCCTTGCCGTGAACCTGCTCGTAGACATGCTGTACGCGTGGCTGGATCCGCGTGTCAAGTACACCTGAAGGCTCGGTATCCCTGCCGCGGCCGGAGCGCCTCAGACGGTTCCCCTGGCGCCTGAGGCCGCGCCACCTGCCCATCGCAGTGTTTGGGGCTGCGGCGGTGGCGATCGTCTTCATCGGCGTCCTTGCACCGTTGATCGTGCCCAAGGATCCGAACGCGCTGAACCTGCGCGTCGCGCTTCGCCCTCCCGCCCCCGATACGTGGTTCGGGACGGACGAGGCGGGGCGGGACATCCTCAGCCGCACCATCTGGGGAACGCGCATCTCGCTGGTGTCTGCCGGGACGGTGCTGCTCATCGCGGTGGGGCTCGGCGTGTCCCTCGGCGCGGTGTCCGGGTACCGAGGCGGGATCGTCGACCAGGCGCTGATGCGGTTGACCGACCTGTTTCTGGCCTTTCCCGGATTGATCCTGGCCATCGCGATCACCGCGGCCCTGGGGCCAAGCCTCGAAAACGCCGTGATCTCAATCGCGCTGGTGTGGTGGCCGATCTACGCCCGGCTCGTCCGAAGCCGGGTGCTGACCGTCAAGCAGGATCTCTATGTGGAGGCGGCACGGGCGCTAGGGCTGTCGGATGGGGGGATACTCCTCCGGCACGTCCTGCCACAGTGTTGGGGAACCGTCGTCTCCCGTGTCACCGTCGACGTCGGCTACACGATCTTGCTCACCGCCAGCCTCAGCTTTCTGGGCCTCGGGGGCAAGCCCCCTACGCCCGAGTGGGGGAGCATGATCGCGACGTCCCGACCTTACTTCCTCTCCTACTGGTGGACGGTGACGTTCCCCGGCCTGGCGATGTTTGTCAGCGTCGGCGTCTTCAGCTTGCTCGGCGACGCTCTTTACGAGACGTTCGGGATCAAGAGCGAGCGTCACATTTGACGATCTGCGGCCGAAACCGGCCGCGACGTCCCGCCTGGAGGGATGCGCGTGGAGCGTGTGAGGGTGTTGCAGCGCGTGTTGTCTGAGCGTGGCGAGGCCGCCGCCCTGATTACGTCTCCGGAGAACATCCGGTACTTCACCGGGTTCTACGTCTGGAACGCCTTGACGCCGTTTGCTCTCGCCCTCGTACCGGCGAAGGGCGAGCCGCTGCTGCTCGTGCCTCGGGCGGACGAGTCGCTCGCCCGCGCGGTCAGCCGTTGGGTCCTCGAACCATATGATCCCGGGCCCCGGGGGTTCCGGACGACCGCTGAGCTTGCCCGCCGCGCGCTTGCGCGAGCGGATGTCACGGGCGGCGTGCTGGGGTTAGAGTTTGGGTCGGTGGCACTCGATCGCGCCCGCCTGCTCGAGGAGGCCCTCTCGTCATTCCGGTTCAGCGACATCGCCGGAGCGCTGACCGACCTCCGCCTCATCAAAGATGGAGAGGAACAATCGGCGTTCCGGTGTGCGGCGGCACTCGTCGCGTCCGCGATGCGGCAGACTGCCATCATAGTGCGGCCGGGAATCTCGGAGATCGAGGTGAAGGCGGCGATGGATCTCGCCGTCTGCACCGAAGGAGCGCGCCGGTGGCCCGATGCGATTGTGCAATCGCAGGCGAATGTCGTCAGCGGCCCGAAGCTCAACCGGCTGCATGATGCCGCCACGGGGCGGAGCGCAGGCCCCGGCGAGATGGTGTTCGTGATGGGCGGCGCGAGCGTGAATGGGTATTGGGCAAACATCGGCCGGACGCTGTTCGTGCCCGGCGGATCGCCACCCGGCGATGCGCGCCTTGCCCTCGACGTGGCTGCCGCGGCGCAGCGGGCCGCGGTGGAACGCCTCGAACCGGGAGCTTCGCTGGGGGAGGCCGTCCGCGCTGCCGACGAATTGCTCGAAAAGGCTGGGCTGGCCGACCGCAAGACTTACCCCGTGTTCCGTGGCCTCGGGCTCCGGATCGATGAGCGCCCGCGGGCGGTGGACCTGGATCTGATTCTCAGACCGGGCATGTGCCTGTGTGTGCAGCTCTACCTTCGACTGCCGGAGTACATCGTCGGCCGGTCAGACAGCGTGCTGATCACCCCCGACGGGGCGGCGGTAGTCAGTGACCCTGGAGGGGAGGGATGACGATGCAGTCCGCCGGTCGGCTGACCCGGTTTCAGACCCTCTTGCAAACGCAGGAGATCTCACTCGCGCTCGTCGGGGATCCGTTCAACGTCTGTTACCTCACCGGATACTGGACGATCCTCTCCGGCCTGCCAGGGACGGAGCAGTGGCTCGCGGTCCCCGCCCGGGGGGACCCCTGGCTGGCGGTGCCGGGGCTGGAGGAGGCCCTGGCGCGCGAGCAATGCCCCGACCTCCTCGACATCCGGTATCTCCGGCCCGGGGAGACGCTCGTTCGCGGCGGACGGCGGCCTGCGCAGACTGTGCCGCAGCTCGTACGGGGTGCCCTCGACGCGCTGCCCGCAGGGGCCGTGGTGGGTGTCGACGCGTCGCCCCTCCGCACCGACCGGTACCGGATGCTCGAGGAGAACCTGCGAGGCCGAGAGGTGGTCGACCTCGGACCGCACCTCGCGGCGATGCGGGCGAGCAAGGATCCGCAGGAGGTCCAGTCGATCCGCGACGCCGCCGTTATCACCGCGAACGCCGCGGCCGCGATCTTTCACGCGCTCCGCCCAAAGATCACAGAGAACGACCTCGCCGCGGAGGCGGTTCGGGTGATCTGGGCCCACGGCGGCACGATCAGCCACTTGGTCGTCGCGAGCGGCCCCCGTGGCGCGCTGCCACACGCCCTCCCTACCGCGCGCGCGGTGGAGCCCGGTGACTTCGTCGTCGTCGACATCGGCGTGTTCCGGGACAACTACTGGGCCGAGATCGCGCGGACGTTCGTGATGGGCACCCCCACGCGCGACCAGGCGCGGCTGCTGGAGCTCGTGCAGCGGGCACAGACCGCGGCCCGCAACGTGCTGCGGGCGGGGATCCCGGCCCGAGACGTGGACGAAGCGGCGAGAGCGGTGCTGCGCGACGCAGGGTTCGATGACGGAACCTACATCCACTCCACAGGACACGGCCTGGGCGTCATGGGCCCGGATGCCCCCGTGATCGCGCCCCACAACGCCGCGCCGGTGCCCATGAACGCCACCCTGACACTCGAGCCCGGCCTCTATTTTCCCGGTAGCGGCGGCATCCGGATCGAGGACAGCTTCTTGGTCTCGGCCACCGGCGTGGAGTGCCTCACCGAGGAGTATCACGCGCTCGTGAGCTGACGACGTCGCGCGGACGGGAGCGGACC
>Ga0070706_100003434_pt1 | contig 15614 bp, 17 predicted proteins | sample KBSK5501metaG_FD_65476 | JGI IMG/M metagenome (GOLD analysis project Ga0070706, IMG submission 65476) | Corn, switchgrass and miscanthus rhizosphere microbial communities from Kellogg Biological Station, Michigan, USA - KBS K5-50-1 metaG | ecosystem: Host-associated > Plants > Roots >...
TGGCAGTATCCTCTGCCGCCCGATCTTTCCCCGCAGACGGTCGATTGGGACACCTGGCAGGGCGACGTGCCAAAACGTCCGTTCGATCCCAAACTCTTTGCGCGTTGGCGCTGCTGGAAGGAATATGGGACCGGTGTCGCCGGCGATCTCATGGTTCACCTCATCAGTGGCATGCTCTTCATGCTCGGCCTGAATGAGCCTCCAAAGCGGGCCCTGGCAACAGGCGGGATCCTGCGCTGGAAGGACGGGCGCAACATGCCGGATGTTCACGCCGCACTTTTCGATTATGGCTCACATCCTGTGTATTTACGGCTGAACCTCGGCACCGAAACTCATGACGGCTACCGTTTTTTGGGCTCGAAGGGCATCCTCGAAGTTTCGGGGCACACCATCAATTACCTTCCGCAAAGCGGTAACGACGAATCTCCAAGCTATTACGCCCAAAGTTTCCCTAAGGAACTACGCGAAGAATATGTCAAGAAATGGCACGAGGAGCATGACCTGCCGCCGGGCGAAGAAACAATTTCGGAGGGCTTCAGCTACAGCTCCGTTTCCTCCGGAGAGCTCAAACCGCATCTCTGGAATTTCTTCCAGGCTGTCCGCACCCGCCAGCCGGTTGTCGAAGATGTAGTATTCGGCCACCATGCGGCGCTGGCCTGCCACATGGCCAATGAATCTTATTTCCGTAGAAGCGCGGTCGTGTGGGACGCTGCCGCCGAAACGATCAAGGCGTAGTAGCAACCATTCGGTTTAGGGCTCTGTCCTCAAAAATCATCTCAAAACCATGGTTTTCTAACTCGTTGAAATTAGGAACCGAACTGAGCTTGCCGATGCCGCTGTGCCGCAACCTGTATTGCTCAATCAGTACAGTTGTGCCAATTGGCACAAAATCAACCGCTCAGGTTTTTGTTTTCAGGAGCTTGGCGGAAGCGTGTGGGAGTCGCACCCAAACTCCCCACTTCTAACTCTCGACGCTTCTAGACGTTGCCGTTTCCGCCAAGTTCCAATTGGAGTCAATTGGAGTCAGTTCCCTGCCCTCCTAGTTCTGATTTCGTTCCCGAATGCCAGCCAGTTCCGTTCCGGGGCCCGGCATGCACCACGCGTTCCACAGAATTTAGCCTATCCCCCGCCGCCCGACCGTTGAAACAGCAAGGCAGGGAAACAGATCCCCACGTCCTTACGCCCTGAATGTGCCCGAGAGTTTCGAATCAAAACGAAATACGGGATTTTAGTCATCAGTACATCATGGTTTTCCCGTTTGGACAGGTTTCGGCCAGTTTCCTGATGCGGCGGAGGACCCGGGATCGAATGGTATCCCACGGTTGTTTCAGGCGCTGTGTGCGCACGATATGGGCGATTTGCCGCAGGGTCGGCATGTTTTCGCCTGCCCCTGCCTTGGCGACTGCGGCGGCTCCGGCGGCGTTGGCGGCGAGTGCAGCCTCGGCGTGGGGCCAGCCGCGTAGACGCGCTTGGAGGAACGCGGCGGCAAAGGCATCTCCGGCCCCGGTAGTGTCAACCGTGCGCACAGCAAATGAGGGAACGCGGCATACCTTGCCCTCATTGAGAATCAAGCAACCGCGTTTTCCCAGCTTCATAACGACATTACAGGCTCCAGCTTTCTCAAGCTGTTGGTAGGATTTCCGTGGGTCGCGAACACCGGTGAGGACAGCGGCTTCAGCACTGCTGACGAAGAGAAGGTCCACATGCTCGACAATCTGCAGAATTTTGCTAGGGATCTGTTCGCTCGGCTCCATACCTATGTCCAAGGAGACCCAGCCACCGTGGGCGTGGACCGCATTCAGCAGTTGTTTCGCAGTTGCCTCGGGACCGGGATCGAGGAAGCTGTAGCCCATCATGCTAACTGCCATCGCTCGGTTCAACATGCGGCACGCGCTGGGCATGCGCCTAAGAAGGCGATTTGCGCCGCGGCTCCCGAAGAATGTGCGCTGTCCGTTGGGCGTGACGTTGATGTAGAGCAGGCCAGTCACCGCTGCAGAGGTTTGCTGGACGTGACTCACGTCCACACCATAGTTCGCGAGCGTTCTGAGGAGCAAGGCGGCGAAATCATCTTGCCCAATGCAGGCCACAAGGCGTGGGGAAATGCCCCATTGGCGCAAAGCAAAAGCGCAATTGGCACCCACGCCGCCGCAGTGCAGCTCGAGACGCTGAGTGAGGCATTCTTCACCGGGCTCGGGGAATGATTTTACGCGGGCGATAATGTCGATGTTGACGTCGCCGAGCACGAGGATTTCACCAGGACCGGCAAGACGCCTAAGCATGACGCTTCACTTTATCACGTCGCCAGACATTGGATCGTTCGTACATCTGAGCACCCAGGAATCGGACGCGTCAGATTCGCGTTATCATGCAGAGAACGTGCTGCGGGAATTTGGCAGTAAGAGCCGGCTGGAGGATCAGGTGGATGGGCTGATTTCGGTTCGAGAGGATGTTGCGGAGGCGCTGGAGCGGCGGGCACCGGTAGTCGCGCTGGAGTCCACCGTGATTGCGCATGGGCTCCCGCGGCCACTCAATCTCGAAACAGCGCGGAAGATGGAAGCGGTCGTGCGAGAGGCAGGGGCGACGCCGGCAACAATCGGAATCCTTGACGGCAAGATGGTTGTGGGGCTGACAAACGAGCAGATCGCGTTCCTTGCGGAAGCCCAAGATGTCGCTAAAGTCAGCCGTTCTGACGTTTCCGCAGTACTGGCTTCGGGTCGGCCTGGAGCTACCACCGTAGCCGGGACAATGTTCATCGCAGCGCGGGCGGACATACATGTTCTTGCGACCGGTGGGATCGGCGGAGTACACCGAGGCAGCCAAAATACCTACGATATCTCCGCGGATTTGACGGAACTTTCGCGAACACCGGTGGCGGTCGTCTGCGCCGGAGCGAAGGCGATCCTTGATTTGCCGCGCACCGTCGAAGTTCTGGAGACGCTGGGAATCCCAGTGGTAGGCTATGGCACGAATGAGTTTCCCGCATTTTACTCGTGGGGAAGCGGTTTGCCGTTGCAGCATCGCGTGGATTCGCCGGATGATGTAGCACGCTTGCTGCGCATTCAATGGGCACTTGGCTGCTTCGGGCAGGCATTTAGTGCGGGTATCGTGATTGCGAATCCTCCGCCGGCAGAAAGCGCGCTGGAGCGTGCGGAAATCGAATCGCTGGTTGTGAGCGCTTTGGAGGCCGCGGAACTCGCCGGGATTCGCGGCAAAAGTGTGACACCGTTTTTGCTGGAAGAGGTGGGACGGACGAGCCGCGGCAAGACCTTGGCGACGAACATCGCTTTGCTCATCGCTAATGCGCGATTGGCGGCGAGAATTGCAGTGGCGTACAGCGCGCAAAACAGCCGAGGCCAGTGCGCTGTCAGTCGCTAGGGAAGTGCATGCAGCGACTGAAGTGGACAGCGGTGCCGGGGGGCAAGACATGCTCGGTACTGCCACAGGTGCATTTCAGGGTGACCGCCTAAATCAACTCAAGCCCTGTGTGGTTCCCGTTGATGCCAGTTCGAGAATCGCCGGAATCAACTCGTCTGACAACTCCATCTTGTCCAGTAATTTCGCAGCTCCGAGGAGGTCTCTGCAGCCCTTAGGTATAGGCTTCGAACGAAAACATCGGCAGGAAGTTTAAACCGTGAGCTTAATTTTCGTACCTGCTCGAGCGTAAGTCTCCGTTGTCCTGCAAGAAACATCGAAACAGCACTTTCCGATCCGAATTGCGGGATCAAATCCCGCTGCGCAAGGCCTTGCCGTTCAAGCCCCGACGAGGCTATCGCTTCATCGTCCCGGTAGAGAATTTGGATGATAGCGGACGCTTCATGGAGCGGGTTTCGCGGCAGGGCGAGACGGCTACTGCAGATCAAAGCCATGACTCGCCGGGTCTAGCTCGCCGGAGGCGGAGCTGCCTGGAGTCCATCGCCATGGGACTGAGGCTCGGAGCGATGGTCGAGAAAATCGCTGGATTGGGACGCGAGTTGGCGCAATCAAAACGAAGCTCGCCGTCGCGGAATCTCAAAGTATTCAATTGCAGCTCCGTGACGCGTGACGATTCGTCAAAGTCCGCCTCCGAAGCCTGCAGTCGGTATTGTCTGGCGAACCGCAACTAGCACGTGCAGAAATTGCAAAGCACGTCGAGAAAAATCACGCTGACACCAGAAGGGAAAATGATGATCGCTTCACCTATACAGGCTTCTTGCTCGAGCGGATGCGGGAGTACAGGCGCTTTCCGGCCCTTCTAATTGTCTGCTCGACGCGAATACCTTTGTCGCTGCGGTGCCGTGAAACTGAAGCACACCCGGGGAATCTGCAAGAACGGCCTGCACATCCGACAGGACAGCCTCGAACGGGAAGTACTCGAAGGGCTTAGGCAGGAAGTGCTCAGCGATGACGTTTTGCGATATGCGCTCGCTCAGTTCAAGCAGCAACTCCAAGAACGGGCCCGGGATCAGCGTACGACAGGTCGCGTGTGTGCACAGTACAGGTTTATTCGCAGCCTCTAGTGCATCAAGGGTGGTCTGGTCCCCGCAGTGCGACAGATCGACGCCCATACCGACCTCTTGCATGCGCTTCAGGATTGAGAGCCCGAATACGGACAGTCCGCCATCGCGCTGTTGCGGGGACCAGCGTTATGATCCCGGTGATCAGCACGCAGATAACATGTGAACGTCGAAATGAATTCAGCGGAACAGCGGAAGTGTTTTCATGGGCAGAAGCATTAAGCGTCGATCGGAAGATTTTTCAGCAAACTCAGTTCGCATTGCAGCAGAACGATCTCAGACAGATTCTGGCCTCCACATCGCAGCGGGTCACGGCAATCCAACGAGGAACCGTGAAGTTCCGAGAAAAAAGCGCTCCCGGGCGGGCACCACTTCAATTCCCTTCCCACAAAGGGAACGCATCAAGCAGCAATTCGTCGCCGGAAAAAAATATCTCCCAGATCGCAAAAACAGAAAAACGGCATTGGACGACAGTGGCGAAAATCGTTAAAGAACAAGATGTGCAGGAATATGTGGAGGACCTGCGCGCGCGATTTTACGGAGAACTGGAAGGTGTCCCGTTCGCGGTGATTCAGTACGTGAAGAATGGTAAGGATGGCGGCTGGCTTGGATATGAACTGTTAAAAGATGGCGGCGTCATTCCGCAAAGAGATGGGAAACATCATCCGGCCGGAACGCAAGAGCCAGTGGACCCACAACCCAACTGTGAAAAGGCGCGGATAAGGATGATCGCGACGGCGATGGTAGAGGGAGCACTTGCGCGGCAGCGATTCTTCGCAGAGAGCCCTTGCCGGAAGTGGACGCAGTGGAAGAAGCGATCGGTTCCAAGAAGTGATGAAAAAGGGGAGCGCGAAAAGCTCCGCGCTCTCAGCTGTCAGCTTTCATTTCAGGGGAATTGAATCCCAGAAGTTTTCGTTATATGGAAAACGTCACATCCTTTGATCCGTCTGGAATTCTGCCGCTTGAGCTTATGATAGTAATTTGCAAAGGCGATCTCATCGCCATCTTCCACGAAGTACGAATCAGAAGGCTAAGTTTCTATGGTTCTGATCAAATTCTGCGTCACAACTCTCGTTCTCATCTGTTCGGTGTCGCTTTGTTCTCAGGCAGAAGGCCCCTCATCGGATGCGCTGTTCCCTGTCAAAGTGAGTGGGAAGTACGGATACATTGATCGAACAGGGAAAATAATTATCCAGCCAGCGTTTGACGACGCTTCTGACTTCCGGGAGGGGGTCGCGAGAATCACAATGAAGACTGAGGCAGGCGTTAGGAGCGGTTACATTGATCACATCGGCAGAGTCGTTATTCCCACCACGTTCTACGGAGCGACCGATTTTCATGAAGGAATGGCTGCGGTCGCGGTCGGTACGGACAACGACCACCAGTGGGGCTTTATTGACAAGACCGGCCGCTGGGCAGTCGAGCCCAAATACAAATGGGTACTACCCTTTTCCGAGGGCCTGGCTGCAGTCGCAGATCGACATGCGTTGTGGGGTTATGTTGAGAGATCCGGCCAAACCGTGATTCCTCACCAGTATCGGTACGCCAGTTGGTTTTCAGGCGGTGTTGCTAATGTCTTTGTGAATGGCGGTTACGGTTTCATCGATCATGCGGGGAAGCTCGCCATACCATCACACTTCTCAGTGTGGGAAGATTTTTACGAGGGACTCGCTCCGGTCCGGTCCGGAGGAGCGGTCAGCGGGCCGCCGGGGCATAACGATCTTGGCAGAATCGAATGGGGGCCATCAGAACTGCGGGGCTACGAACAGAGTTACATTGACCCAGCGGACAAGCGAGTGATTGCACTTCCCGAAAGTATGCGCAGTAGCCCAGGAGAGTTTTCAGAGGGCTTGGCGGCGATAGCGATGGAAAGCCCCTCACACTCCTTCCAGTGCGGATATATCGATAAGACCGGCATCATGGTGATTCACGCCGCATATAACTACTGCGGGCATTTTTCCGATGGTGTGGCGACTGTCGGAAAGCTTGTTGCAAAGCGCCCTCACTGGTTCGTCATCAGCAAATCGGGACGCATCCTCGTGACCCTGCCGTACGGTTCGTACGATTGGGTAGACGACTTCCACAACGGCCTTGCTCGAATCAGAAAGTGGAGCCGTGGGACGATACCCGCAAAAGAAGGATATATCGAGAGTACAGGCAAAGTAATCTGGGAACCAACCAATTAAACCGTGCTCACGCACGGTAGCAATCGCTCGTGGGCATCTGCGCGATTAACTCGACATTCCGTCCCTCTAACTACTAGTTACCCCATAGAACAGTAGGGGGAGGAACGGAAGTGAACTGGAAAATGGATGGAATTCCCTTTTTATTTTCCATCGGGCTTTTTTTCGGGTTCCAGGACGTCAGAAATGAGTGGGGTGGTGGTTTCCTAAAGAAGGAGGCGATTGCAGAACGAATTCACAACCCAATAGGGTCGAAAGGCATAACGGAATGCTTCAGCCCGGACGCGGCTGACTATACAATTGCACGACAGTAGAGCTGGATGGCTTCCTGGTATCACAAAGCCACGCCGTGCCCTTCCCGCTCAGGCTTGCATCGAAATCTTGGAGTAAGAGGAGGAAGATATGTACGTCATTCTTGGGGCGACGGGAAACACGGGATCGGTGGTTGCCAGGAGATTACTTGACGAAGGCAAAAGAGTCCGCGTGGTCGGACGTGACAACAAGAAACTGGCGACGTTTGCGAGCCGCGGTGCGGACGCATTTGCAGCGGACGTTCTCGATACGGATGCCTTGAGCCGAGCGCTTGCCGGGGCGCAAGGCGTGTATGTGCTGATTCCGCCGGACATGACCAGTCCCGATTTCCGCGCGTATCAGGATCGCGTGACGGAATCCATCGCAAAAGCGCTGGAAAAAGGAGGCGTGGCCCACGCTGTGACGCTCAGCAGCGTCGGAGCCGACAAACCAGACAAGACCGGGCCGGTTGTGGGACTGCACAAGATGGAATTGCGGCTGGCACAAGTGCCTGGGCTGAATGCGCTGCACCTGCGTGCGGGATATTTCATGGAAAACACGCTGGCGCAGATCGGCATCATTCGAAGTTCAGGCATGATGGCGGGGCCGATTCGCGCAGACGTTCCGCTGGCGATGATTGCGACGAGAGACATTGGCGCGGCAGCCGCTGAGGCCTTGCTGCGGCTGAACTTCCAGGGGCGGCAGACGCAGGAACTGTTGGGGGCTCGGGACGTGACGTACACGGAAGCGGCGAAGGTCGTCGGCACGGCGATCGGAAAACCGGACCTCGAATACACACAATTGCCTGATGAGCAAGTGATCCAGGCGATGACAGGGATGGGAATCTCCAGGAATATGGCGCAACTGCTGTGCGAAATGTCCGCGGCGATCAATAGCGGATACATGAAGCCGCTGGAGCGCCGGTCCGAGAAGAACACGACTCCGACATCGTTTGAGACGTTTGTACAGGAAGTATTTTTGCCGGCGTATAAGGGGCAGGCGGCGAACGCATAGTATCGAGGCGCGAAGACTTCAAGGGTGCTGAAGTAAACAGTCAGGAAAGGCTGAAGTGTGTCCTGCCTGTTTTGCTTTGGAACTGATCTGGGAAACCAAAATGGAGAGGGAACGTCGGCGGAGCAGGTAAGTCTACGAGCGTGCACATCCGCTGTGAGCGAGTAGTCCCGCACTAGGCGATCGCCAAATCGCGTCCAGGCGCGTCCCATTGCGTCCCAGATGGGTCCAATGCTCTGTTTGGAATTCATTCCAAAGATGATCTCGCAGATTTTTGGATGCATCTGGCGCTAAAGAATTCGGCGAGCGCACAACGAATTCACACGGCAAAGGTCTGGAAGGCGTAAACGTTCACTTCAGCACGGTCGCGACTGATATAGTTGCGCGCAGAACTAACTACCGGTCTGGGTTAGTAAGGCGGGATATCTTGGCCGTTCCCCGGATTACAAGCCACACCCGGCAAACGTGGATTCAGGCGATTCATAGATTGACGAAGGGCACTTCCACTTGTCGGATCGCAGTGGCCTACTGTGGGCGTCAGGCGTATAAGTTTTTGCCTGAACTGAAAGCTGATTGGCCCGAAGACCTTCAGAGTGATTATCGAAGGTCTGAACTCGAAAAAGCAAGGAACGCCAGTGTGGTACCTGATGGGCAAAGACGAAGGGCATGGCTTCCGCAAAAAAACCAGGATTTTCAGTTTTACGCGACCGTGGAATTCTTTGCAGGAATATTTGCTGGAAGTAGCGGATGAAGAAAAGAATGGACCGCAGCCAAGAATAGTCGTTGTCGGCCTGGTTGCGAGAGTGGAAGTTGAGATCCTTCGCCGGCCGCGCCGGGCTCAGGACGACAGTCGCGGAAGGATCCTATTCTGATGGCGTGAGCAGGAGGGTGAAATGAGGAGAAGCTTATTGTTGATTGCGGCGTTGTGCGCCACAACGCCGGTAGTCCATCCGCAAGAAGCGCCAGTTGCGGCTCCCGAGAGCATGGTGTTGGAAAATGTGCCAAGCATTTCGGCGACGCTGGCGGAGAAGGTCGGGCGCTACACGGAAAATCGCGATGCTTTTCAGACGGACTGGCACCCGGCGCGGAGGGAAATGGTCATCGGGACGCGGTTTGGAAATACGTACCAGGCGCACGTGGTCAAGATGCCGGGAGGTGCGCGGCAACAATTGACATTTTTCTCGGACCCGGTTTACGGCGCCTCCTATCATCCAAAGGACGGAAACTATCTGTTGTTCCAGAAAGATGTTGGCGGCGGCGAGTGGTTTCAATATTTTCACTACGATCTGGAATCGGGCGACAGCACATTGCTGACAGACGGAAAGTCACGAAACACATCGGCGCACTGGTCATCGGGCGGAGATTTGATCGCGTATGTTTCGACGCGCCGTAACAAGCAGGACACCGATTTGTGGGTGATGAATCCGGCCAGCCCGAGGACGGATCATCTGTTGACGCAATTGAGCGGAGGCGGCTGGGAACCGCAGGACTGGTCGCCAGACGACAAAAAGATCCTTTTGATGGAAGGGATTTCCGTCAACGAGACGTATTTGTGGATCGTGGACGCCGCGACCGGGGAAAAAACAGAGCTGACGCCACGCAAGACCGAGGAACAAGTGGCGTATGGCAGTCCGCGATTCAGCAAGGACGGAAAAGGCGTTTACGTCACGACGGACAAAGATTCCGAGTTTCAACGGCTGGCGTACATTGACTTGGCAACAAAGAAAATGACGATCGTGACGCCGGACCTCTCATGGGACATCGACGAGTTTCAGCAATCCTGGGACGGCAAGTGGATCGCGTTTCTAAGCAATGAAGACGGGCTTAGCAAACTGCATATTCTGGATTCAGCCACGGGCAGAGAGCGTGCGGTGCCGAAACTTCCTGTCGGAGTAATGAGTGGGCTGATCTGGCATAGAAACAATCGGGACTTAGGCTACGGCCTGCAAACCGGAAGTGCGCCGGGAGACTGCTATTCACTCGATGTAGCCGCGGGAAAAATCGAGCGCTGGACAACGAGCGAAACGGCGGTGAATCCCACGGGACTTCGCGACGCCGAGCCGGTACGGTGGAAAGCGTTTGATGGCAGGAACATTTCCGGATTCCTGTACCGGCCACCGGCGAAGTTCACGGGAAAGCGGCCAGTGCTGATCGAGATTCACGGCGGACCGGAGGGACAATCGCGGCCGTGGTTTCTCGATTCCGACAATTATTTCTTGAAGGAACTCGGAATCGCGATCCTCCTGCCGAACGTGCGCGGCTCGACGGGTTACGGCAAGGCGTTCACAAAGCTCGATAACGGATTTCTGCGTGAGGGCACTTATAAGGATATCAACGCGTTGTTCGACTGGATCGCCACGCAGCCAGACCTGGATGCAAGCCGCGTTGCGGTGATGGGCGGAAGCTACGGCGGACATATGACACTGGCAGTTTCGACTTTCTACAGCGACCGGATTAAGTGTTCGGTAGACATCGTCGGCCCGTCGAATCTGGTGACGTTCCTGGAGAACACCGAAGCCTACCGGCGGGATTTGCGGCGCGTCGAGTACGGCGACGAACGCGATCCGAAAATGCGGGAATTTCTGGAACGGATCGCGCCGATGAACAACATCGAGAAGATCAAGAAGCCGATGATGGTGGTGGCCGGAAAGAACGATCCGCGGGTGCCGGTAAGTGAAAGCGACCAGATTGTGGCGGCGTTGAAGAAACAAGGGACGCCGGTGTGGTACATGATGGCCAAAGACGAGGGGCACGGGTTCCAGAAGAAGGCGAACCGAGACTTTCAGTTTTATGCAACCGTGGAATTTTTGCAGGAATATTTGCTGAAGTAGCGGATGAAGAAAAGAACTGTCCCCAAGACTACTCGGAGTCGGCCTGGTTGCGAGTTCGGAAGTTGAGATCCTTCGCCGGCCGCGGCGGGGCTCAGGACGACGGTACCCTTTAAAGACAGTCTTATTACAGCGGGATGTTGCCGTGTTTTTTACGGGGGTTGGTGTCGCGCTTGTTTTCGAGAGAGCGGAGGCCGGCCAGGAAAATTTAGTGGATCGAGAGGACAAGGCAATATGGAATTCAAGTCTGGCACGTGGGTGCGACATCCCAATCAGCAGGCGTGGGGAGGTCAGGAAGAACGCAAGGTCCGCATTCTGTTTGCGGCCGTCGGTGAAAAGGTGATCGACACCCGATTCGTTCAGCTCGAACAGACCGAGGTTTCTGCCGGTCAGCCAAGAGCGCGACATCAGATTCGCGCGCTCGCAGGCGTGAACATGAATGAGTTAGAGCGATTGTGCAATTTGTTTCACGAACAGTTTAAGAATAGAAGGGCGACGACTGACGACGGTCGGATGGTGCTGAATGTACTGCAGGACATGAAAGCCTCAGGCGATCTCAGTAGAAAGACTGCGGACCAACTTTTCTCCTGGACTCAGACGGGTGCTTCATGCGCTGAAGGAGTGGATCTGGCGCAACGGATTTGCCGGTTGATTTATGGGCGTGTGCCAACCCGTGCTGAAATAGAAGCAGCTGGACTGTAACGGTGTTCCTTAAACAGCTGTGATTCGGCAGTAACTAGGGACGATTAGAATGTGCGGCCCGCAATAACAGCTTGTCTGTCGAAATCGATTAGGAAAAACTCCGTCATCTGCAGGACCTCCCGAAGACGGGCTGTTGCCGACAAAGGGCCGAGAAGGTCTTGCAGGTCATCATGGGACCGCACTCTCGCGCCAAGGCGGCACGCTTTGAGACCTCGATAGAGCGCACCCCATCGAGAATAGCGGCGACCACCACTCCAGGCCTTGCCTGAGGCCGACAGCCGATGCTCGAATTCGAATCGTGTCCGGTAAAACCTGGCGAAATGAAGAGCGAAAGCCTGGTCGGCTACTGCCCTGAGCTCAGAGCAGCAATAGAAAATCCACGGGTAACCTCGTAGCGTTTTATGCTGACCATGATCAAGCGGCCAGAAATCTTCATGATTGAGGATGACGATAGAAGTCGACGGCTTCGCGGAGAGGAGGATCAAGGCTATGACGCAACTTTCTTTCGAAAGTCGTTTGCCGAAGCGTGCGAAGCGTCTGCCTTCCACGGCCTCGGCGATTGGAAGAGCGTTGCCGGGCCAACGCTTGTCGTGACTAATGCGCTTCCAACGGATAAGAATCGGGGAGTAGATGGCCAATGGGCCGTTGAACGCGAGAGCGGGCTAGATCAGGCGAAAGTGATGGTCTTTCCCTTAAGAGAGGTTTATGAAAAAGACAAGGACTTCGCGATCTTTTTTGGCAAGCTGATTGAAGCGCTTCACTCGAACGAGGCGAGCGACGCGCTGGATAAACTCGACAATTCAGAGATCGAAAAATATTGGTCGTGGATGACTGAATACGTCGAAATGAAACCGGGCTTCCACGGTTTTAAAGTTGACTTGGGAAAGATAATCTCCGATATGCTCGCAAAGGCGCGATAGCAATCCGCCCATGTCTGCGGTTCACGCGGAGAGTATACCGAAGGCCGTTCCAGATTCAGGCACTCATGGGCGGCTCGAAGTCGAGATCTCTGCTTGTTTCTTCGTCTTAAACGGCTCGACAACGGCGTGAATTCGCCGTGTTCGAAAGTGAAAAGCAGCCACTGTTCGATGGTCTTGGTCATTTCAGTTTTATAACACGGAGTGGCCACACCGCCCAGGCCGCCACGGCGATCCCCGGCGGCTACTTCTTCTTCTGTGCTCGAAACTTAGCCCATCGCGCCTTAGTTGCCTTTGAAATCTTCGCTCTGGCAGCCGCAGACAAAACACGCTTCTTGACCTGAGCGACTTCGCGGATTGTCGAACTCCCTAACGCCTTCTTGTTCTTCGCGGCTCGAAATTTTGCCCACCGCGCCTTTGTTGCTTTTGAAATCTTTGCTTTTGCGGCAGCGGATAACACACGCTTCTTAACTTGTGTAACTTCTCGAATGGTCGAATCGCCCAATGCTTTTGCTGCGGCCCGGAGACCGTTAAACTGCTTCTGTAACTTGCCCAATTGTCTTTCGAGTTTTCGTTCTTCACGCTTGATTGCCGCCAGTAGGTCCATGAATCCTCCGGCACGCAATTTATCCTAGTCAGGAGGCGATGCGCCAGATGTACCCCCGAAGTGAAGTTACTTCATTAATCGACAGACACTTGTGCATGGAGGGCTAAATGTCAGTTGCACGGGGAGGTCGCAGGATCGAAGTCCCGCCAGGAGCCCAACTAATACGGGCGTGATTGGAAACGTCCGGCGTCTCGGCTGAAGCGAGTTCTTTCGCGGTTCACTAGTAATTCGTAATTACCATCCGGCAATCTATCCGTAACGTCAGATTCCAGAATTCTGTAATCAGAAAACACTGGTGGGTCTCCGTCGAGCGTGATCTTGGTTGCTCGAACCTCGCACTCCACTCGCTGGCCCTCGCCGATGATTGTTCCGCTAAAGATGACTGTCTCTTGCATGATGCTGCTCCTGTGACCTAGTGGCTGCTAAAGCGAAGATTGATCCCGCGCCGCGAGTCGTCAAGTGTTCCTGCCCCAGAGCGCAATTGCGAGCGTCATACGGCGACGCAACTGAACGTCCGCCCGTATTGCGCGAAACAATCGAGGGCGGAGTTTAAGCGGCGCAACGAAGTAGGTTCATCAGGAGACACGCAGCAAGGGCGAGCCTTGAGCCTTCTGTAGCTCGTCTAGCCGGGTGACAATGTCGTTGCGCTCGGTATCGTCCGTGATTGAACGAGCCTTCTCCCGCAAATGGACGAATAGCTGTTCGCTTGATATGGAGACAAAATTTGTAGAGTTGTCGGGGCTGCTTACGTTGAGACGAGAATTGTCGCTGTGGAGGTGAACGTTTTGAGCCAATTTTGTACTCCATTCCGGCTTCGAGTCCGTCATGGGTCTCGGCACGAATTCGAGACTGCATCCCAGGCCCACGAATTGACGCCCGCCAATGTCGTGCATTTCTGTCACCAATAGAATCGATAAATAAGCGCAATATTTACTGAGACTTACGCGAACGTCATTTTGGCGGGTCAACAATTGGATACGGCCAAGAGCCCCTCAAGACAAAACCAGCTCGCGGAGAAAGCACGCTCGAAATACCCCGGAAGGGTCAGCGCAATCGACCTATGAGACGTAGAACCCACCGCAAGACGGTCGCTGCCACCAGGATCGCCAACACCACAAGCAGGAATCGTTCCTGCGGTCCACGCCGCTGACTCATGATCCGATTGTAAATCTTCTCCAGGAAGGACTACGTTGGCCAAACCGCACCGATCTAAATCCCGTGGCGATGACGAGTTTTAAATTCTGGCTGACCGAAACGAGAATACATCTCTAGCCGATGTGCGCCGAACGCTACGACATGAATCGTGTCGCGTGTCGGAAATTGGGGCTGGTTCAATTCCTGTTACCTCCTCGATTCCAGAGCACTTGGCGTGCTCGTTCGGCGAGCGGCTGAGTCAATCGTGACACTTCGTCTGGGTGACGCTGTTGAAACTCCTCCAGCCACCGAAACCAATCGTTGCTTCCGACTATGGGCCATTCCGCCAATGAAAGGAGGAAGTACTCCTTAACCAACAGTCGGTCAATCGATCTGTCGTTCGGCACGGAAGGACTTAGTGAGGGAACCTAAATTTTATTTATAGGCCGAACATGGAGTTGACCCCGGCGCGCGGGGCCTTGGAAGAAGGCGCTCGACGCTCAAGCGTAGGAAGGGACGCCTGCTGGGCGGCTGGCGGCAGAGTCACAGGCTGTTGCACGGTGGGCTGATCCGAGGCGGACAGAGCCGCAGCACTGGGAGTTGCAACGCTTGGAGTAGCGGTGGTTGGTTGGGCAGCAAGCTGCTGGAGATAGGCGATGTCGCTAGGCTCTTCTGTGCCCGGCTGAACGGCGGGAAACGACAGATTCATTTGATGCTCCATTGCGCTGGCGATGCGGTGCAACTGCCAGATGAGCTTTTCGAGTTCTTTCGAACGGCCAAGGTTCAAGTTGCGGTCCCACAGAAAGCGGATGGACAACACCACGATAATAGGCAGGCCGATGGCCAGCGTGGCGAGAACGATGTTGAAGAACAGAGAGTCGAGGGCAGTGAGGGATTGGGTCATTGGCAGCCTCCAAATGCAGGCTTCTGGAGGCAGGATACAGCAGCGCGACAGTGATGACAAACGAATCGATCTTAGGGTAAGCGGTGAAACATCAGTTGTGCGGGAAGTTATTTCGACGCTTAAACAGCGGCACTCGAAGCGCGTTTCCGTCCGGCTTTCATGCCGCCTTGCTTCTTGGACACTTTCGCTCCCATAAAGAGGATCAGGTGCCTGTCGTCTTGACTCATTTGGCAAGCAAAGGCAACAGTTTCCTCATCAATAATGCCCCGGATCGAGACGATTCCAAAAAATCCTCCGTGCTGGGTTTTGCCGACTTAGGCAGAGCGGGGGGCTGGTCACCATCAAACATCAGTTGATCGCGGTCGCTACACCCTCGTTTCGGATTTCTACGCCGATATTTTTCGCGGCAGAGTTTTGGCTTGGGTTTATTTTTGCTCTTGACCGTACATGCTGAACTTGTAGATGAAGGTCGTATCTTCGCGGTGCCCGTCTACTGTGAAGCGCACTGTTCCCACAACGCTAGAGCCGGACCCGCATGCGCTGG
>Ga0070706_100003435_pt1 | contig 15612 bp, 14 predicted proteins | sample KBSK5501metaG_FD_65476 | JGI IMG/M metagenome (GOLD analysis project Ga0070706, IMG submission 65476) | Corn, switchgrass and miscanthus rhizosphere microbial communities from Kellogg Biological Station, Michigan, USA - KBS K5-50-1 metaG | ecosystem: Host-associated > Plants > Roots >...
TGATGAAAGTCGTGAAAATCGCAAGAAAAGGTATGGTGCCGAGGGCGGGAGTCGAACCCGCACGTCCTTTCGGACAACGGATTTTAAGTCCGCAGCGTCTGCCATTCCGCCACCCCGGCATGTTGTCCGTAACTCCAATTCTACCAAGCCTTTGGTCTTTTCCGTGAGTTGAGATCCGCCTACGCTCAATATTGAGATGCGTGGAAGATGCGTGACTCGTTTATCCGGCCCTGCGTCCAAATTCGACGATCTGACCAACTGGTTTGGTTATTTTCTCAACCGCTGCTTCCAGGACTGATAGCGTGGCCCGCGCATAGACCTTCGTTACTCCCGGTTTTGAGTGCCCCAGAAGATCCTGAATGTCGTACTCGTGAACACCATGTGCTCGCAGTCTGGTTGCAAAGGTTCGTCTCAAATCGTGCCAGATAGCGCCGCCCGGTTTAACCGCTCCGAACGTAACCCCGGCTAGGCCACAAGCGTCCTCGAAGCCCTTGTCGATCCAGTATTCGTTGATTCCGTTCGCGTCTTTGTCAAAGACGAAAGCGTCTGGTGACTGTTCAGCAGCGATGCGATATAGGATCGGTCGCGCAACGCTATTCATAGGAACTAATCTGTACTTACCGCGCTTCCCGGAAACCACGATCAGCCAGTTTGGAGGAATCTCTACGTTCCCACCGTGAATCGGAAAGAACATTGGACGCGAAGTGAAGTTTAAGTGGCCCACCTTCAGCTTTAGCAGTTCAACGTTTTTCCTCAGTCCGGTATGCAGCGAAACCTCAAACGGGTCTCTGATGTAGTCCAGATCGCCTACCATGACTTTGAGCATTCGGTCCTGTTCGTCGGTTGTTAAGTAGCGTTCCCGTTCCTTCTCGGGCTCGTCGTTAATTCGCGCACACGGATTCTGAGACACTATTTCTTCCTCAATCGCATGCGAGAAAATCGCCGATAACAGGTAGACGTAGCGGTTCACTGTTGATCCCGATCTAAGTGAACCACGTGGTGTCTCGCTGGACTTCAACGAAGATTTGAAGCGTTTGACGTCACGTGCCGTGATGTCTGGCAGCGACTGATCCCCAAAGAAGTCGGTGATCAGTTTTCCGCGAGACACGGCATCGCGATGAGCCGAACCCTTTAACGTCGGGAGATACGTCTGTTCAAAAAAGTCTGCCAGCTTGACCGCCCTTCCGTTTCCGTATCTACGGTTGTAGATATCTTCGCGTAATTTTATTTCGGCCCGTTCTGCCTGAGCTTGTGTGCGCGCTTCTGGCACTGCTTGATACACGCGACGCCCTCTCAGGATGAATTGGACCGTCCAACGAGCTTGCTTCCATTTCGAATGCTCTGCCGTAATCCTTTTTCCATTCCAGCGTTTAAAAACTGCCACTGTGCCTCCTTTCGGTGACGCAGCAGCCGTTGAAAGTGAAGAGATAATACTCGACGACCATGCAGTCACGCTATTTTGAAACTTCGCTTTCCGGCTTGTGCTCGCCGCCTTTCAGCTTCTTGTCTGGCCCATTGATCAACTTCATCACGATTAAACCTGAGAAGGTCGCCCATGTAAGCGTGTGGTAATGGAAACTGATCTGACGGTCGTTTGGCCCATTTCAGTATTCCTGCAGTCGTTGGCTCATTTTTCTCGTTATAAAGTTGCCAATACTCCGCTAGTTGAGTTGCGCTCATCCACTCGCGAAGTGGCGTTAGCGGAACGGGTACTGGTTGCTGTGTTCGCAGCAACATCAAGAGCTCTTCTTTCGCTCGCTCACAAACGCGAGCTACCTGTAGCGCTATTTCATCAGTCATGATTATTTCCACGGTGTGGATCGCAAGCTGGCGGAGACGGCTTCTGTTTGTTTTTCGTTTCGTTTGCAGGCATAGGGCTTCAGGACAGGACAGTCGAAGTTATGAGGTTGATGGGGCCGCACTGACTACGGCAGGTTTGTTGTAGCAGTTTGTGTACCACGCTGAGCCGTCATGGGTTTCGTGTAGTTTGTGTGTTTATGTGGGTCTTTCGATGGGCTCAGGACTGAAAGGCGAGCCGAGAACCTTAAAGCGTCACAAAAAATGACGGTCGGTTGATGCGGGTGATGCTTTGTGCATCAGTTCGTCGGCCTTGTTGGAGCTGAACTGTATGGCCTACTTTGCGAAGTTCTTGCGCTTCGTGGTCATACAAACACCCCTGGGCCGTATAATAGGTTGGACGGTCGCTCACGCAATTTACGCGGCGGGAAAAGGATCTTGATGATGGCTGAACTTAAGGATGACTCGGACAAAGTAAACGAGTGGTATCGACGGTTGACAGGAGCTCTGCTTAAGTTGCCCGATGACCAACGAGCCGAGCTTGCCGAATGGCAAAAATTGAACGTTAATTATTGTACAGTCTTTGTTTCTGACTGGCCTGGTTGGACGTCCATAATTGGCCCAAGACCTGACATCGGTAGTGACTCCCGAAATAAATTCCGCGATCTCCGTTTGGAATCCATATCGGAACATTCAACGCAGATTAAGCTTTGGAATTCACCGATCATAGTCGCGCACGTAATGCCGGAGCATGACTACGATGTCAACCTGCTCGAGAATCATGATCCGAATGTGATTGGAAATGAACTGCTCGTAATGCTATCAAGACAAGGAAGAGAGTACTCCAACCGCAGAACTACAGATAGCCACATAAAGCATGCACCTAAGGAAGAGCCGTACTATACCTATACTGAACTTTTCAATAATGGAAGAATTGAGATCGCGAGGGAAGCTTACTACACCAATCCGCCATCTATCGACACTGACTATGAATACGAACTATTGACAGTTTTGCAATCTGCCTTGAAGGTCCAATTTGATATTGGTGTGCGCGGACGCATCTATGTTGCTCTGTCTATTTTAGGTGCAGAGGGTTGTCGCATGAGGCGCAAGGATAATATCTTGGTGAACAGCTTAGCCATTAGCGGTCAAGAGGTAAGGACTCCTGAAACCTTTATTGAAGAGCTTGGACAGCACGATATCGCGGATCTTGCTAGAGTGATGAAAAAATCTTTCGATTATATTGCACGAGCCGCAGGACTCCGTGGCTCAGTAAACTATGATTCCAACAGAGTATTTTTAGACCGCTTTAGATAATCCGTGCAGTACGGCCCGTATGTGAGTTCACGCTGCTCAAGCTATAGGCTGAGCGTATCCCCGGTTTTATTTGTCCTGCGTTCCTGCGACCAAGGACTTACGGTCGGTGTTTGCTGATCGTCTGAATTAACGTCTGGCGGGCAATGGGCACGCTACGTGAGGACGCCGGACGTAGAGGGCGGTGTGAGCTAACCCACAGACTCCCGCCCTCCCCACATGTCTTGCTACTGGATAAGTAAAAAGGTTTGAGTATCTTCTGAGCCGTCTATTTGTAAGCGGGCTTGGCCGCAGCCCGTCAACTCAGGTGGGAGTCTGATTGTGATCTGTTGGAGAACTGGAAATGACGGCAGCGTAGTTGCGAAATCCTGCATGAGAATAGCCTGCAAACCAGACTGGCATGTGACTCGGATAATGATGGAATTCTGATTGACGAGGTTCTTAGCACCCGACGAGAAAATTAAGATGCGACGTTGGCCGCCAGCGGCAAGCGGGGTTGGAAGGGCAACAAGAGAATCGGCGTCGAGGATGAGAAGCGAGCCGTTTGCCGTTCCATTCATGGACCATAGAGCCGGTGCGGTTTGACGTAAGTTGATGGTTGTGGTCCACGTAGTCGGAAGGCTCTGTTGCGTAAGAGTTAATGGTATTTGGGAACCTATCGGAGCGTTATCAGGAACGATGAAGTCGATGGTGTATAACGGTGACGGTGAAGTCTGAATTAGCTTTACTGAAACTAGCGACGCCGTGAGCGGGCCTATTGTTATCTTGAAGCCAGCGAGAGAGTCGGGCCACGTTCCATTGGGATTTGGTTGAGCGTAGGTGTCGACAATCAGCGGCGGAGGTATTTGAACAATGAGTCGTCCTAATGATCCCTGGGCAAGGATGGTTCTTGTTGAAGCATCTTCAGTCTTTGCAGGCAGACTGTAAATGTTGAGAGTTGGGGTTGGTGTAGGCGTGGGTGTTGGGGTCGGGACCGCCGTGAACGTACCAGTAATTGAGGCAGTGTTGTTTGAGGGATCGGGGTCACTAGTTGAGCCTGTAACGACGGCAGTGGTCGTTAAGAGTCCCTGGGCGTTTACGTTTTTGGCGGTGACAGAAAAGCTGGCCGATTCTTCGCAGGCAAATTCGTTGATGGACAGGCGAATCGTATTTCCGATTATTTGAGTAGAGCCGAGAGTGTTAGCAGTGGATGTTGGAGTGAGTCCTTGCGGAAGGGTCAAGGTGGTTTGTAAGTCTTGCGCTAGTCCAGGTCCAAGATTGGTGATCGTAAAGCCGAAGACGCTACTCGAGCCGGCTGGGACCTGGGCGGGCGAAATGGTGTCCGCGAGTATTGTGAGGTTTGCGTTTTGGTCGGTCATTTGCCCCGTGTTCGGATCGATCCAAAGAGGCAGGGTTGGCTTTGTGATTGGGGTTTCATTGCGCATCAACTGAGCGCGAATAGCGAATTGGTTGCTCGTATCTGGGACTGGTATTGAAAGGGTAAGTTGAGATTGAAATGATGAGCTTTCGGAAAATCCGTTTGGGCCTATCCAGAAGCGAACAGCGTTCGGTATGGCGGAGTAGGTGCGGGTAGTATCGATTGAGGCGGTGATTTGAATGGTGTTTGGTGCTGAGCCTGGGACCACTTTTAGACGAGCGGTCGAGGTCGCGGGTTCAGCATTTTCTATTGTGAGCGTGTAGTCCGAGGCTATAGAGCTGGAGCTTTGCACGGTTAATGCCCAAAGCCCTGCTCGCATAGGTGTCAATATTTGGGCGCCGCCGCCCGCGACTGAAAATGATTGGGTGCGGCCGATCAAATCTACGGGTTGTAATTGAATGAATCCAACAAAGGTGTTGGGACTTTGCAAATTAATACGCAGGCGGCGTGGCAGAGTGTCGGTAGAGTTAATGATGATTGTGTCAATGTCAGATGGCGTCGCTCGACCCTGTATCTTTGAGGGGATGGAGATGGTCGGCGCCGACTGAGTGGTTGAAGGAAAATCAGATTGTTCAGTTAATAATAGATCGTCAATAATTCCGTTACCATCGTCATCGATCATGTTGATGGTCTCGGTCGCTGTAGGTTTGATTTGAGGATTGGAATCATCGGCATCTTTATTAAGTGGGCTGAAGCCATCGCGGTCAGCGTCTATACAAAAAGAGTTGGACGCTGGGAAACGTTGATTGATTCTGATGCGAGCTTCAGAACTGACAGACCAGTGCCAGGTATCAATCTCACAGAGTAGGTTTTGCTGCGCTCCTTCTGCGAGTGCTTCGATGAGAAGATCGTTCCTAGCGTCGGGGGTTTGGGGGTTTGTTGGATTAGGACCAGTGGCGGGGTGGGTGGCAGCGTAATCTCGCAGATAGCGAAAGGTTCTCAAGATCGCTTCGACGCCATGTAGTTTGGCGTATCTGAGTAGTAAGCCTGCCCAGGCGTTGTTTGCTGAAATGTTCGGGCAGTGATTTCCATTCTTCACGCAATCGGCCCAAGTAGCGCCGGTTGAATCCCAATCTAATGTGTACTCAGTGATTTTCTTTTGTAGCAGTGAATCTGCATCTGACTGAAGTGTGCCGGCGCGTGAGTAATATTGGAAGACTGGGATAAGGAAGGAGGTCCATGCGTGGCTTGAATCTGGATAGCCGAGACTCAGGTAGAGGATCCAAAGATCGAAGTTATGAGAGAGCTCATGTAATAAGACGGGGCTTGTAAGGTCGTTATTTAAGTTTTGAATTGTGGAGCCGAGTTCGCTCTCAGATAGTTCGATGCCTTTGAAGTTTGAACCTGCATGGCCGGCCAGGTTTCCAGTGGGTATCACAGCTATAGTGAGCAGGCCACTTCCTTGTGGCTCGCCAGCGGTGATTTCCTGAAGAAGCGTGTAGGTTAAGTCCGTCAGTTCGATTAAGCGGCGTAGTTGAATGGTTGTCAGTGCTTCGGGTTGAATCCAAGAGTTGGGAAGAGCAAAACGGACTTTGATCCCGTCATAAGCCGTGAGGTTGAACGTAGTGCCTGCAAATGAGGTGTATTCGAACGGATAGCCGGTAAGAGGTTGGCCCTGTGAGGGAACTGTGCGTATGAGATTTGTTCGCAAGGTAGCTTGGACCGTGAGATGGGGTGAGGTTGAGGAAAGCACTAGAGGCACGGTGAGCAATACCGTACAGAGCAAAGCCACAAGAGCGCGAATGAATTTAGGCATAGAGACTCCTTGGTGTGTCTGTGAACGCTTTCATCCTTTAAGTGGGAAGCGCACGTGTATTTAAGATTTACTAGCAGCCTTAATTCCGGTCTTGTTTCGGCATTACTTGCCCGCTTTTCTTCTGCCGCGAGCCCGAAGTTTAGAAATCAAGTCAACGAGTGATGAACGACAGTAGCCGAGGCGTACCGCGGCTCGAGTGTGATTACCTTCCAAAATGCTTGTCTGAATAATTGCAGCGAGTTGGATGCGACGTATAAAGGATTGTAAATCTTCGTGTTTGCGAATGGTAAAAATCGCGGGTGGTAGCGCTATCGGTTGACGCGACATGGTTCGAGTTCGTTTCCGACGTGAGTTGTGATTGCGTGGGGTAGGTTTCTGTAATCGTGCGTGGAGCTGATGTAACGATGCTCGCGCGTAACCGAGTCGGCGAGCGGCTTGCGCATAAGTATCGCTAATTGAGAGTGCCTCCTCAACCGCAGCCAATTGTACGCGCGCAACGAACGAGTATAAGGTCTCATGACTGGCGATCGCGCAGGGTTGTAAGAGGGTTTGGAGCTTCAAGTCACTTACAAGGATTAAGGAAAGTCTGGATGATGGTTTAACGATACAAAAATCACTTAACTTACAGCGGAAGGCACTGCATATTGCTTGGAGAGTATTAATGTGAAGAGCCTTAGGTTTGTTGTTGAGGAGACTTTGGATGGTTCGTAAGGATATGTCTTTATGTGTTCGCTGACGGATGATGTCTCGGATTTCTTTCGCATCTTTAAGTCCGCGGTTAGTTGTGAGCCATTGTTTTAGAATCCAGGTTGTAGCCATTGTCGCCCCACTAAAGTTAAAAATGGAGTCATAGAGGTCAGAGCTCTACGGCGTAAGCGTTCAAATCTGCTTCAGCAGTCTTATGATTGTTGAACGTTCAAGGCCAAGGCGTCGTGCAGCTCGGGTGTTACTACGTTCGAAGTTCTTTGTTTGGATTAGTGCTGCAAGCTTGATGCGGTTTTTAAAAGACTTGAAGTCTTCGTTTTTGCTTATGGTAAAGAGTGCGGCGGGTAACGGTATAGCCTTAGAAGATGTTCTTCGCGAACGGGGAGTAGACTTCGCACCATGTCGACGACGGAAAGCGAGTAACGTTGCTCTCTCGGAACCGAGTAGCCGACAAGCTTGACTGAAATTGTCGCAGCTAATGAGAAGTGCTTGGGAGATGGCAGCGATCTGTACGCGAGCAATGAAAGCGCGCAACGTTTCATTCGCAGCGATTGCGCAGGGTTGTAGCTGGATATTGATGTCGGTGCGAACTATGGGCGGTACAGCTGACGGCTTAAGGGCACAGAAGTGACTTAAGTGACATCTAAACACGTCGCATATTGTTTGAAGGATTTCAGTATTGAGAGTCTTAGGTTGCTTTTTGAGCAGGCTCTGAATGCAGCGCAAGGGTATTTTGTGCTGTGTTTGGTTCTCGATAATGTCTTGGATATCCTTCGGATTTGTAAGCCCGTGATGAGTTCTGAGCCATTGTTTTAGAGTCCAGGTTAACGGCATCGTTCAAATCCGAATGAAGTTAAGTCTTAGTAGTTCGACCCTTCAAGGAAAGATCTCTTAAATCAATAACGGTGCTCAAATACGGAGCGCTGCTGGACGCGGGATAGGCATTCTGAGTGCCATAGGATCGCAGGGTGCTGTTGTTTGCAAACTGGATGTTTCTCAAGATGTTTGGATGGGTACTGATGCAAAAAGCATCACTGGGGGCGGAGGGGTGATGCGGCATGTAGCAGTCGGAGGTTTGGTGGCTTTGCCTAAAAAGTCCGCGTTGCCCCAAAAGTAGGTTTTCTGCCCCAATAGTCCTTCCGGTCATTCAAATCAGCAATCCAGGTGATACTAGCCGCTAGTTTTTCGAGCTTCGATATTGACGGAGCTAGTGATAGGCGTGTTGGCGGGTTTTGTTGCAGACGGTCCCCAACACAATGTTCGGGTCAGGTACGGGTTTGGTTGTCTTCTTCGAAAATCGGCTATAGGGACTGGGACTCAGCCGAGCGACCGTACGAGCTCTCCTTTAAGAGACTCACAGAAGTGCTTGGCATGGGGCTCCGAAGAGCATACTGAATTGGAAGACGACGATGTCTGACAATAGTGGCGGTTGTGAGCAGGTGAACCTCGCGAATTAGCGTCAAGATTGACTTTAGTTCCGAAGAGGAATAGTCTCCCGCCGTTCTCATTTCGAAGGCTGAACCCCCGAGCCTCTGCATCCTCGCATACTCGCTAATCCAGCCTTGATCTAACAGCATCACTGACAGCCAAACAGCTGAGCTCATGAATAAAGGAATGCGCGGTGGAAAAAGCAGCGAGCTTATCGTTGCCGGGCAGCTTCTCCGACTTGGATTGGATGTTTATTTGCCGTGTGTTGATGATCAGGCGATCGACTTGCTCATAAGACTTGAATCTAACGGCGAAGTTATCCACTACGATGTGCAGGTCAAGAGCGTAAAAGGATACAACCGAATCATTGGGATCAGGAATATGGAGAATAAAGGCGACCGTTACATACTTATCATTCACTATCGGCACGAGAACAAAGAAGACGAGTTCTTCTACCTGACAAAGAACCAGGTCGGTCAACATCACTTGCCAGGCAGTTGGGGGGACTTGGTCTTCAACACAAGAGAGCGTTCTCTGTACCGCGAACAGACTTTGACCCAACTCGCCGGCAGAATCCTAGAAGGTCAGCAGATCTGAGATAACGTCCTTTTCTTAGCACTCGATCTAACGCGGGAGGCACAATGAGAATCTTATTTGTTCTGGCAAGTGTGGTGATTGTGCTTTTTCTAGTCTTAGCTAACAAGATTGAAGCTCAAAAACAAGCCGTCAATAAATCTAATCGGAGTGCGGCCACCTCTCAGGCTGGCAAGTGTTCTGTGGTGGTGCGAAATGACCTACTTCCCAAAAGAGGGGTAGTTGTTGTCGGCTGTGATTCGTTCGGAGACACTCCCTTCACAGCCCTCAATGATAATGGAACCACAAGGCAAGACTATATCCCTTCGACCGGAGGACTGCTTGTCTTCGATGCTGAGATGAATGTCGTCTTTCGATGGACGGCATGCACGGCTTGCGGGGGATTCTTCAGTAGCTTTGCTGGTACGAAAAAGGTCCGGGGGCACAACGCATTGCTAGTAAAGTTGGTCGGCGGCCCCAGAAGAGATGACGGAAAACCAACTCCACCCTTGGTGCTACCGCTGTACTTCAATGGTAAGGAGTTCAAGCTCGATCGGTACAGCACCAATAATGTTCTACCGGCAAGTTATCCTTAACCAAAAAAGTGTTTGGAGTCTGATTAGCAATCGCAACGCGCCGTACATATTTGAAAGAAGTTCGGCATCAAGTGGGTCCGGCTTGATTTGCCACAGAGTTGCCGCTGCCATGCAATTTGTGGGAGGAATCTCTGCTATTAACGGAGGAGAAGATTATGACACTGCGATTAGACATCATTAGGGTCGCGGCACTTTTTGTCGTTGTCTCATCATTCGCCAGTTTGGCCCTCCTCGTCACAGTCGAGGCCCAAGCGCCTCAGTCGTTGAGAAATGAAGATGTCTTCTTCTACAAACTAGCTATCTGTGGCGACAAACCAGAAAATTGGGTCGACTTCTGGGGCAGGGAGTCGATCGGGGCAACTACCAGCGCGCCACTGCTAATGAGTTCTCGCGCCAGGAATATCGTCAGCGCACAAGGTCGATGCTACAGAGACGCTTTGATGGCCTTTCGTTTACGACCAAATTCTCGAGTGTGTTTACCGGCGTGCTTGGTGAGTACTCATTCACCAATCACGGGTTCCCTCTAAGACTTACATCTCACCTTAGATTCGACATCGGTGGAATTACCATCTATGGCGCCCAACCGGACCAGGTGGTCAACATGGCTGACTATCGCTGGTTCGTTCCAATGGGCGAGGCACAGGCCAGCGCGTTTGTCAGGTCACACCAGGATAGTAGCGGTAACATCGATCGCAAGGTCATGCTAAATATTACCTACTCAATCGTCGAGGCGACTCAGAAGTGCAGGCCGTATGACGTTTGGCTCAAGGCTTACTTTCATTCGGTCGACGTGCTCGATGCCAGTGGTTCTGGTATGAGACTCGCGGCACTCAGACCCAGCACAACACCAGAGCAGGCTAGAAGTGAAGCGCCAGAAAAACTTCGGGCGTTACTCGCGACACTTCCGGAGCTTCGGGGCGGATTCTTCACGTTGAGAATAAAGTCTTTCGATTCTGTCACGGGTTCCGTCTCCGCAGAAATTGATTTCAATGGGGAGGGCAGAACGGGGTCTGTCTATGATCCGCCGCTCGCAAAATCCACCGACGGGCATTCAAGCCGAGCAGTGGGTAGTGTGGAAGGAGACACACTGAGTTTGACAGCTACGTGGACTGAGACCTTAACCTTTTGGGAGCGAGTGGAGAATGGCCAAATACGCGTCACGCTTCAGTATGACGGAATCGGTCACAAACTTGCTGGAATGACTTACTGGGGCGACAAACAAAAACCATGGCGTGAGATGTCCTTTCCCTTGCGTTAGAGTACCTGAAGCGCTCCCCAACAAAGCCTTGCAGCTGAAGGCGCGATAGCTGTTTCTCAAAGTAACCTGTTCCTTCAGCTTGGATGCTGATCGCGCGCCGCAAGCAAAGGCCACTGTTGGGCGTCTCTCAATCTTATGTGAATGAGGAAAGCGGAATGAAATACATCGCAGCTATTTTGTTCTCAATTCTTATCATCTCAGCTCCTAACCCTGGGCAAGACCGCAGTATGAGGACCCCTAGCGTCAGTAGTCAGGCCCAACTGATCGATTTGACCTGCAGCGTGGGAAGCACAGGTCTTAAGCCTTCTGTCAATGCCGCCGTTCCCGCTCCCGTCAATCGGAGCGATACGCATAGAGGCGGGATTTGGTTGATGGAATTTACGGAGGCACAGATGTGGCCGTGTAAAGCTCTACGCACCGCGTAGCACGCTGCCTCAGACCTTCAGGCAACATCCAGTCTCATTGGAGGGATTTCACAATGAAGATATTCATGGTCGCGACTTGCGTGCTGATGCTTTGTTTCTCGTCTTCCCAAGCTTGTGCGCAAAACTGTAAGCCAGATGGTTCTGGGCAAGACAAATTATCAAAACAGCAATTCGAATATTGGTTTAGGACGGTAAGTACGTCCGGGGTCGGCATTACCGTATTCGTTGGGAGGAGCGCATTTACGAATTGGGTCAATGTGCAACTCGAGAAGCAAGAAGCGGCGGCAACGTCGAACACAGAATTTCAATCCGCACTTCGTGCAGAAAAAGGAAATCAATTCTATTTCGGACTTAAGAACGGCGAACCCTTGACTCTCGTGGCGACGGCAGTTAGCAACGACGCGCACGTTTCCGGATCGTTCTTGGCGGGTTTTACTGGCAAGAATCTCTACACCAAAGTAGTGTTATCAGCGGTTATTCAGGACAAAGATCTGGCGACACTAAGGGATACACTGACTCGAAAGCAGATTGATGCTGTGCGAATCGTTCTCGCAGGCGATGTCGTCATTCAGGCATCGGTGAGCGACAAGGACGGCATGAAGTTGATGGAGAAGTTTGGATGTTTCTATCAAGCATTGGACAAGAAAGGAATTGATCTTACCGCTCCTGATCCCCCACCTGTAGCCCCAAGTGACCCTTCTATACCAGGGAGATACATTAGAAGAAACAAGGCCAGCGACTACATTGAGCTTAAGCCTGACGGAACATTTTCCCTTCAGTTTAACGGTAGCGGCTATGGAGGCAACTACAAGGTCCAAGCTGATACCCTCACTACCCAGGTGTCGCATGGTCCGGCGAGCACTGCGCATGTCAATGGAAATACACTGACGTTTTCCGACGGGAATGTATATGAGAGGCAAGCCGAAGGGCAGAGAGCCGAACCGCAGAAAGCGGCTGCGGCGGCACAACTGACGATTGATCAGATCATCCAGATGGTCGCGGCGAAACTGCCGGACGATGTAATCATTGCGACCATACGGAAATCGGGTTCGAAGTTCGATCTCACTCCGGATGCCTTGATCAAGTTGAAGACGGCTGGTGTAAGTGACGCGGTCCTTAGGGCCATGATGCAGTAGAGTGACTGGAAGAACGAACTGAAAGAGGAGACAAAAACGAGGTTCTCAATTTTAGTAGCACTCTTTACGCTTTGTTGCTTCATGTCGAGTTGTAGCGATGATCTTTCAAGAAGCCGCGCACAAGAAAATACTTGAAAAGAGCAAACTCCCACTTGTTGAATCCGAGTCTTTTGAACAATTAACAACGTCTTTAGATAATTCAGCTCGCCGAAAACCCGTCGCATCAGTCAAAATGATTTTTGGGGCAGAAATGCCGTTTGCCCCATAAGTCGGCTCATAATCCTAGTTTTGAGGCAAAGCCAGGTTTGGCCCAGCTTGTTTGGGTTTCAAAATGGCTCGGAATTGCTCAATTTCGGCGTGCGCCAGTCATTCCTTTGCTGTATGAGTGCGATTTTAGGGATAAAAGCCGATTTCGCTCCAAAACCGGCGGACTTCTGCGCGCGGTTTCTTTGTTAGAGTTTTGTACCATTCAGAGATTGTCTTGATTTTTAGTATGACGTTTTGTAGGACGGCCTCATCGATCCCTTTTGGTCCTTCCCAACAAAGAATGGTTGTTGTGGTGGTGAGCTCGTGTTTGGTGGAATCTGCCGAGCGTCGTGCAATTAATCTTGCGAGCTGGCGGCAGACGGTTGGGTTAATTCTGTGGTCCGAGTCGAAAGCTATCAGTGCATTGTAGGGTCGCGCGGCTTCAATGATTTGATCATGAGAGCAGCTTACGCCACTTGTAGCAATCACGTGGGCCTTCGGTCGGTGGTGAACGAAAGTCTCGGCTTTTAGAGCGCCTTCTGTGATTACTACTGTTTCGCTGGCGGGAAGGCAGGTTGGCGAAAAAGTAAAGTGAATTGGTGTTCCAGAACTGGTACCGCGGGGATCGAAGCGTGATGCGAGCCAGCGGTATTTTTTTTCGCCCGCAGGAATGTCATGTTGGTGCAATCTAATTTGACAGGCTTGTATGAGTCCTCTCGCATTTTTGTACGGGATAACGAGGATGGGCATTCTATAGTTGTGCAGTTTCCAAATGTGAATCCTGCCTGATGAAGGCTCCTGCCAGAAACCGGGAATTCCTATGACACCTGCACCGTGAAGTTTGGCATAGTCTGGAAAGTTGCGGCGGGCAAAAGTATTGAGTGCTCTGGCAAGAGTTACGCGTCCATCTTGTGTTGGAGGCAAGGCCGCGAAGGTTAGAGCGTGATGTTCAGCGAGACCGCGCGAGAAGAGACCTGAGGGACCAGTAACCAATTCGTTTCGATACTTCGCGGCTGGTGAAAGACGGATTAACTCGTTGAAGACAGCGTGGCGGATTTCGAGAGGCGCGATCGGTGTTGGGGGCGGGCAGGGTTTTGTAAACGGTGCTGGAATCGGGGTGCTTGTCGGAACTTCCGTGTGAACGTGTATGTAGCCTCCATTATTAGAACCACGTCGCGCGCCTTTGCTTTCGCGCATACAAATAGACGTGCGCTCATCTCGTGAAAAACCGCACCATGTAGTGTGGTTGCAAATTCTGCACGGCCGTTTCTTACTGACTCGATCGAATCCACCTGAAATTAAGGGAGTTCGTTGACGTGCGGTTGTAACCGTGGGAGGCATACGTTTGAGAGATTGGCTTAAATATTATCCGCTGAATCTTTCTGTTCGCATGGTCAAAAACACTTGGACCACCCGCAGACACAGAAGTCGCAATTTGAGGCACGTGTAAGTGGGCCATGACACTCGGGACAATGCGGTGCGGATGAGTGGGAAAGTTGGTTTGGGGATGTCTTGTTTGCGCGAGCTGAGTCAAACTGGCCCTCAAGTCTCCGCTGCATGATCAAAAGACATTCGGCTATCGCCTGCTCAGGAGAAGTCAGGAGTCGTTGGTTGAACCAAACGGAATGGGTTCCCGTGAAGGTATCGAGCATGTATGCGACTTCGTTAACATGATAGGGGCCGCGAAGCATTTCTGATGCGAGCTTGCCAATGCTCGAAGAAATAGGTCCTGTTACGAAGACCTCTAGAATTCTTGTTCGATCATGGTTGACAGTGACGTAGAGTTTTTGCCCGTCAAAGTCGATTTGCCATGTAGACCCTACAAGCTCCTTTGGGCGAGCCAGGCGGTCGAGAGGGTCGTAGACCAACGGCTGCATTTCAGTCGGATTGCTGACAGAAGTAGAGTGCTCGTTTCTTATCGTTGTGAGTACCTGGTCGTTGCGAGAGCCGTCACGATAGTAACTTACTGCTTTGCAGCGGAGCTTGCGAGCCAGCATGTAAAGCGCGTTTACCGAATCAACCGTATCATCAACTGCGCCATTGCAGGTCTTAGAAACGGAGTTATCGACGTTACGTTGTGTGGCGGCTAATACCTGGACATGTTGTTCGGGGCTAATGTCCATGGCGGTGATGAAGTATGGTGGAAGCTCGTTAAGGTGTTCGACGACGTATTGTGCAGCGCGTGCGATTGATGCTTCGTTGGTCTGATCAACTTGTAAGCCGAGTGCGGAGGCTGCAAGTGGATGCACATAGGTTCGAGTCCCGAGGCTATCTTTGCGGACGTAGGCCCAAGAAAAGTTTGGTTCGACGCCGCTTGAGGTTTCAGCTACAAGGGAGATGGTTCCAGTCGGGGCGCAGGTTGTTGTTTCGTAATTCCGTGGTGTCAGAGCTGTGCCTGGCGGTACTTTGATAGTGTCGTTAAAAAACTCTTCATACGCGGAGCAATTCGCTTTAAATTCAGGAAAAGTTCCTTTCTGCGTGCCAAGCTGAAGGCTTCGGTTCCAGGCTTCGTAGCGTACAAAGCCCATTAGTTCCTCCATTAGAGTGCAGGAGTCGGGAGAACCGTAGCTGATCTTGAGTTTGAGGCACAGGTCGGCAAAGCCCATTATGCCAAGACCGATTGGGCGTGTGCGTTTGACGGTTTCTTCGATCGCTTGATAGGGCCAGGTGCAAGTGTCAATAACATTGTCGAGGAATTGGACGCTGAAGTGTACGACATGGCGCAAGTGATTCCAGTTGATGCTATGTCGTTCGGCATGATGAGGATCGTGGAATTTGCTGACGTCGATCGAGCCGAGATTGCAGGAATTGTTGGAGTGTAGGAATTGTTCACCGCAGGGATTGCACGAGTAAATTGGTCCCATCGATGCCATCAAGTGATTGTGGCGGTTAACTTCGTCAATAAAAGCGATTCCCGGTTCGGCGTATTTATGCGCGCTCGCGACTATTCGATTCCAAATA
>Ga0070706_100003442_pt1 | contig 15591 bp, 15 predicted proteins | sample KBSK5501metaG_FD_65476 | JGI IMG/M metagenome (GOLD analysis project Ga0070706, IMG submission 65476) | Corn, switchgrass and miscanthus rhizosphere microbial communities from Kellogg Biological Station, Michigan, USA - KBS K5-50-1 metaG | ecosystem: Host-associated > Plants > Roots >...
GCCATCGCATCCGAGGGGATGGTGGACATCTTTGCCTCCGCGGGCCTTGCGAAGCCGGACATATCTATCCTCTCGGATGAGTTCCTGGCAGAGGTCCGAGGAATGCCTCAGCGGAATCTCGCCGTTGAGCTGCTCCAGAAGCTACTGAAAAGCGAGATTCGGACACAAAGCCGAAAGAACATCGTGCAGGCTCGATCCTTCGCCCAGATGCTTGAGCAGTCGCTCCGACGTTATCAGAATCGCGCGATCGAAGCCGCACAAGTCATCGAGCAACTAATCGGGCTTGCCAAACAGATACGTGAGGCAGACCGTCGGGGCGAATACCTTGGACTCAGTGACGAGGAAGTCGCCTTTTACGATGCTCTCGAAACCAACGATAGCGCGGTGGCTGTGCTCGGCGATGAGACACTTCGCGCCATCGCGCACGAGCTGGTCAACGCGGTCCGTGCGAACGTGACCATCGATTGGGCTGTGCGCGAGAACGTTCGCGCGCAGCTACGCGTTATTGTCAAGCGCATCCTGCGTAGACATGGCTATCCGCCCGACCGGCAGGAGAGGGCAACGCGAACGGTCCTGGAGCAGGCTGAGGCACTGTCGGAAGCGTGGGTCACTACATGAGCACGCCTCAACGAGGCAGAAATCTTTGCCCCTGCGGCGCATTACCGAATCAGGCTGCACCGTCGCGGAGAGTGGACCCCAGGCGGTAGATGGCGAGTCGGTCGGCCGAGGCGGCCCATCGGGAACAACCGAACGCTCATTGGCGGTAGCGGGCCGGGGGCTCTGCCCTGGGGGAAGGACCGGCCCGCGCGGCACTAGCTGTGATCTTGGTCCGGGAGTTCCGGCAGGTGCTGGTGTTGGAGCCGGGCCATCAGCTCTGGCGGGGTGCCGCTGCCTGGTCCGGTGATCCGGGCGCGCACCGGCCGGCTGCCGGGGGGGACGTAGCTCGCGTAGGTCGGGGATGTGGTTGTACAGGGTGCCGGGGCTGACGCCGAGCAGCTTGGCGATGGAGGTGATGCTGTGCTCCGGGTTGGGCAGCATGTCGCGAGCGGCCCGGATGATGCCGGGGGTGACCACGGTGGGGCGCCCGCCGACACGGCCGCGTTCGCGGGCGGCGGCCAGGCCCTCGCGCGTTCCGCTGATGATGAGCTCGCGGATGAACTCGGCAAGAGCGGCGAACACGTGAAAGACGAGCCTCCCGCCGGGGGTGGTGGTGTCCAGGTTCTCGTGCAGGGAGGTGAACCCGACCTGCCTGCGGCGCAGGTCGCCGACCACGGTGATCAGGTCCTGCAGGGAGCGGGAAAGCCGGTCGAGTGCGGGGACGACGAGGGTGTCCCCGGGCTGCATGAACCCCAGCGCGGCGGCCAGCTCGGGCCGGTCGGTGTCCTTGCCGGACCTCTTGTCGGCGAAGATCCGGCGGCAGCCGGCCCGGCGGAGAGCGTCGAGCTGACGGTCGAGCTTCTGCCCTCCCGTCGACACCCGGGCGTACCCGATCCTGATGTCGGTCAGCGCAATAGGCTCGGCGGCCAGCAGCAGGCCGCCGGGTTCTGGAGTGCCGGTAACAATCGAGAGCGGAACATTCTGGGGGAGGCTACGCCGCGGAATCGGCACCCCGTCTCATGGAAGGCCACAGCAGACAGTCTGGCATGAGCGCGTCCACGCTGCCGAAAACGTCACGCAGTCTGGCGGGCGGCCTCGCGGGTAGCAGTGGTGAGCTGGTCCAGGGGCTTAAAGTAGCGGGCGTGGGTGTTCTGCACCGCGGCCCATGAGCTGCCGCCTAGCACGACGACCTCGATATCGGGATCATCGCGGAACTCCCGCTCTGCCGCGAAGCGAGCCTTCATAGCTTCCACCCGCCCGGGGTAATACTGGTGGCGGACTACCGCACCCCTGGAGCGGTTGAACACGACCAGGTAGTGCTTCATCGTGTGTCTCCTTGGGTGCCGAGGTCACGGGTCAGTCTATCCAGGCCAGCTTGCAGCCCGTTGGCCGCAATGCTGAGCTCCCTTGAACGCTGGTCTACGCGGTCCCTCAGGTTTGTCTCGTCCTCCGGATCCAGCTCTTCTATGTCTTCCTTCAGCTGTTGCATCTCACGTTGCACCGACTCCAGCGTGTCGATCTGGACCGCGATGTCGAGCAGCGCTTCTACAACTTGGCTTCTGGTCCACGATGGCGGGAATATCAGTCCGGCAGGCGCACCGGGTTCCCCGGGGCCAGCCCCGTACCGGAGGCCACGTCCCCATCTGTCGCCGAGCGCCTCAACGGTCTGCGCCCACCCGTCCTGCAATCTTGTGCGGACCTGGATCTCGACAGGGATGCTCTCGACGAACACGATCACGTGAACGGCCCTGTACCCGAAGCTCGGCGTCGTCCGCCGGTCCTTCTTGATGGGATTCTTGGGACCAGCGAACTCCCCGAGGATGCGTACAGTTGCCCGATCTTGTTCCAGACGGCCACCGTCGATGACGATACGGGCACCCGCAAGGTCGTGGATAGCCTTCAGTTTCAGCCCGTGCTCTCGCCTGAGCTTGTCCACGAGGGTTCCCGTTGTCTTGACACGAGTCGTTGCTTGGAAGCCAAGTTGTCGTAGCCGCGCCTCGACCTGGTCGAGTGCGGCTTGGTAGGCACCGGCTACCTGGGCAAGGAGGGCGTAGTCCTCGTCGGAGATGGACTCGCTGCCTGCCAGTCGTTCGCCGAGCTTGTCCATCTGTTTGCCAGAGAGTGGGCGCGGCACAAGCGTCACCGTACCGGACGCGGCCGGGCTTGCCGCTGATCTTGGACACTGGCCGAGCGGGAAGGATGACGGTCCTGCAGAGCAGGCAGGTCTGGTCCTGGCTTGCGTTCACCGGCTGAGGTTCACCGGCCGATGCAGTGCGCGGCTGCGGTCAGCGTGATCATGACTCGTCCGCGCCCGTACTGACATTCCTGGAACAGATGCGGTCAAGGTCGGCCACGTCGGAGGTGAACGAGTCCGGGTTAGCGGCGACGTCGGCGAGCACCGTGCGGCGAAGCGGCGGCGGCCAGGTCCCCGGCCCGCCGGGCCTGGGCGAGCTCGTCCAACGTCGGCGGCGATGCGGTCGATGACCGCCGCCCCGCGCCAAGTCGACGGCCACGATGGCCCGGCGTCGCCGGGCGCGGCATCACTGGATGCTGTTGCGTAAGCCGACCGCGGACGGCTCACAAACGGTGTACGCCAACGAGAGCTACATGATCGCTGGCTTCGTCGCCCGGGCTGACGACTTCACCGATCCGAGCGGGCACTGCACGCTGGCCGTTGTGCCCGACGACGAGTACTACGCGCAGCGCGGCATCGTGGTCTCACAAACGAAGGTTTATGACGCCCGGCTCAGCAAGTTAACGGCTGTTCGGGCCGGACCTCCGCCGTGGCGTGGGGCAGGTCCCAGCCAGCGGTGTCGTCACCCGCGGCGCTCCGGAAGACCCGCCACGCGGCGGTGAGCGCCTGGGCCACGTCGGGAGCGCTGGCCGTCATCGAGATAGTCACCCGGACGTAATCCCTGCCCCGGCGGACCTCAGAGTCGATTTGCGCGTCGATGACGCCCGGGCTTTCCTCGGCGGCAAGGCGGCGCTCGAAGTCGCCGCTGACGGCTCCCCATGCGCGCAGGCCGCCGTTCCGGGGCACGCTCAGGCGCACCGAATAACGCGTGCCATCCCCCCCGGACGATCATGCGAGCCGTCATTCCCAGCAGGGGAACTGGTGACACTACCTGGGCAGATGCCCTGCAGTGCTTAAGGGCGGCCGCGCTGTGGCGCTCCCCCGCCGCGCACGCCGCCCGAGGGCGGCGGCATGGTCGCAGCTGACCGTCGCTGGCGCCCCTTCTCAGTCCATGCGGGGATCGCCTCCGGGTCGGCCCCGGCCTTGCGGCACAAGTCTGCGGCCTGCCGGTCGAGCGGCTCGCTGAGCTCCCCCTCGGCGAAGCCCTCGAGGATCCCGGCCACCTCGGCCAGCAGATCGGCGCGGCCGCCCGCGAGCCCGCGGAGCGCGGTCACCGCGGCGGCGTCCTCGTCCGCGGTGAGCTCGCGCCACCCCGCGTGATGCTTCGCCGTGCCCATGAGCCTGGCGGCGCGGAGACGATCAGCTTCCGGCCGGTTATCGATCATGCGTTCTAGCATCACTCATAGACCCCTGTCCCGGCCGCCAGGGCTGCCGGTCTCGCCGCCTCCGGCATCAGGCTTCGATGCCGAACTTGTCGCACAGCGCCTCGAGCTCCGCGTTGCTGAGCCGTCGAGCCCGGCGGCGTCGAGGACGACCGCCGCGGCCTGCTCGTGGCCGACGCTGATCTCGCGGAGCGCCTCAGCGGCGGCCAGCGCGTCATCAAAGGTGAACTTGCGCTTCATGGGGACACTGGTGATGGAGTTCACCTCAGTATCCAGTGTGACTCTTGCAGGTCAAGGGGAGGTTGCAGGAGAAGGAGAGGCCGGGGACCGGTTCAGGATCACCCAGGTACTGCGGGGACCAGCCAGCCTGCAGGCGGGGTCTGGAGGGGGTCAGAAGCCGAGACGGGCCAGGTACTCGCTGAGCGCCTCGTCCGCGATGTACTGCGGGCTCTTCCCGGTCCCCTCAACCGCCGCAGTGAGCCGTTCGTCCGTCGCGGCCAGGATGCGGACCGTCAGCGGCACCCGCTCCGGTCCTCGTGGCCTGCCCACCCGGCGCCTCCTCTTGCCAGCCTTCTTGCCGGTTTTCCTGCCAGCTGACCTGCTGACAGGACCGCCAGCGACTGTGCCTGCACTATCGTTTACATTACTGCCAACATTTATGCTGCCGGAAATGACATCTTCCATGATGGCAGATCGGCTGTCATTTCCGCTTGCGGAAATGCTGGCATCCTCGCCTGCCAAGCCGCTGGCGGTCAGGTCTTCGACGGGCGCGGTTCCTACCCGCTGAAACGCGGCCCGGGCCTGGCTTGCCCGCTGCCTAGCCATCAGGCCCCCTCGCTCTCGGCCGCAAGTTCCTTGACCACGGCCTCATACTCCGCTAGGTCGGCCGGAACCGTCCCGTAGGCCAGCGGGTATGCCTCTAGGAGATGAATCTCCGCGGCCATGACAGGCAGCTGGTGGTCAGTCAGATAGCTTCGCGCTTCCACCGACGAACGTGTGCCACGGCGGACCTTGACGAACAGGACTTGCGCGAACGTCGGAGAGATCGCGTCGACTTCAGCCGCGAGCGCGAACGTGTCCGGGAGCTGCTCGAGCTCGACGGGGGAGGGCGCGACCGTGACGACGAGATCGTCGGTGACCATCAGCGCCTGGCGGAGGATCGCGGGCCGCTGCGGGCCGGTGTCGATCACGACGTGGTCGTAGTCGGCGGCCATGGCCTGGACGCGGCGCGCGAGGTCGGGCACCTCCCAGCTGACCACCGTCACCGACGCCGGCCAGTCCTCGGCGAGGGATGACCACTTCAGGCAGGTCCGGTTGGTGGCGTCGGCGTCCACCAGAAGCACCCGGTCGCCTGCCGACGCCAGGCCGAGCGCCGTGTAGACGCTCGACGTGGACTTGCCCACGCCGCCCTTGAGGTTCCCGTACGTCACCCGCACAGCTGCACCGGCCTTCCGTGGGAGGATCTTCCCGGCAGCGTGCCACTACCGCCAGCCGGACGGCAAGCACCCTGGCTTGCATTTCCGCTTGCGGATACAAAACGTGACCGGACTGCGGCGGCGACGGTCCCGCTCAGGGCCGCGGGGGCCCAAACCGGAAGGACCGGCCTGCGGCCGGGCGCAATCTGGCAATCGCCTGCTACCACGCGGCCTCTCAGCATCAAGCCGCGTCCAGACCGAAACAACTTTCGTCCCGCGAGGAAACCCGCCTCGCACGAAACTTCTTTCACGACACGCCTTGACACTGAGCCTCGGGCCGCGCGTCCGGTGGCCCTTGCGGTGGCGGCCAGACCGCCACCGGTCGCCAACGGCGATCGCCAAGAGCACGCTCCCGCAGGTCAGCGGGACAACGGCGACTCGCTGTTCCTCACGGTCAACGTGTGGCGCCAGGCCGCCGAGAACGTCGCGGAGTCCATGACCCGCGGCACCCGGGCGATCGTGACCGGGCGGCTCCGGCAGAGGTCGTACGAGACCAAGGAAGGCGAGAAGCGGACCGTCTACGAGGTGGAGGCGGATGAGGTCGGCGTGTCGCTGAGGAACGCCACGGCGAAGGTCGCGAAGGTCACCCGGACGAGCCCGGGCCAGGGCGAGCAGCACCGGAGAGCGGTTCCTCTGCGCCGACACCTCGCTTGAGGACCCGACAGGTCGGTTGCGAACTGACACCGGCTGTCACTTCTCGTTGAATCTGCCGGTGCGGGGTGCCGCTGTCATCGGTCATGGCCTCTCATTTAAAGTGCCGGTTTTCGGCAGCCGTCAACAGCAGGCCGCGGTCGCGGCCTGTCATTTGAAGCGCTCGGCTGGAGGTGGCGGCTTGCCCCAGGACCAGGCGCGGAGCTGCTCGAACCTGGCGCGGTGAAAGCGGGCCCACCTTCGGACCGGGTCGGTGGAGTAGGGCCAGGTGGGGTAGGACTGCTCGCCGACGGACTCGGCGACGCGCTAGTAGAACGGCTGGTTGTCCCATTCCAGGGCGACGTGGCGCCGCCAGTTCAGGTCGGTGAGGATCGTGGCGAGCGTGACCGCCTCGGGGAAGGTCACGATCCGGGGCGGCCACTTCCCGGTCACGGTGATGCCGAGTGCGGTGGCCCGGTCGCGCCATCGCTGGGTGAAGACGGGCATGCGCCTCAGCCGGGGATCGAACCCGGTCCAGTCCTGGGTCATGTTCCAGGCCATGCGGAATTCGCGCCAGGCCCAGGCGCGGTCGCCGCTGTGGGCCAGGAGCCCGGCGAGGCGCCGTTCGGCGGTGAGGATGTCCCTGGCCGCGGATAGGTCGTACTGGCCGGGCTCATGGTCAGGGCCGAGCCAGCGCCGGTGACGCCGGCAGGCCGGCGGGGTCCAGGCGGGCAGGACCAGGGCCTCCGGGCCGGACGGGCCTGATGCGGCCAGATTGCACTGGCGGCAGGCTGGCCGGGTGTGGTGCTCTTGAACTTGGCCTTGGGAGGGTAGCGCCCGCCCCTGACAACTGCTGGTCAGCGGGCTGGCGCCTGGCTTATATCAGAGCCCCGGCTCATACTCGGAAAGGTGGAAGGCCGTAACCCGTCCTGGGTTCCTGGCGAGGCTGAGCCGGAGGCCCGTGAGCACCTTAAGGAGGGCGTCACGGGGCTTTACGGCGACCTGCGCCAGCTGGCGAAAGGGGAATGAGGATGACCTCGCGCCGGTTCGACAGCACCATCCCGGATGCCGGCCAGCGCGGCGCGGCGCGGCGGACGGATGTCGCCAAGCCAGAGCCCAAGTACGCGGCACAGCACGATGCGAGTGCCCGGATCCCGTCGGCTGTGTCCACAGCCCCGCACCCTCGGGCGCAGGCGGCGGCGCTCGGCCAGGCCAGCGGCGGCCGGCTAGCCCGCGCCGGCTCCCTGCTCCTCCAGCTCCAGCGCCGCTACGGCAACCGCCACGTACAGCAGGTGGTGGACTACGCCCGGCGCCTCGGCCCGCCCGACCCTGCGCCCATGATCCAGGCCAAGCTGCTGCTCGGCCCGCCGGGCGACCGCTACGAGCGTGAGGCGGACCGGGTGGCGCGGCAGGTAGCGGGCGAGGCACCCGGGCAGGCATCCCTCGCCCGGGGCGTTCACCACGCCCGGCCCGCCGGGCAGCAGCTCGACCCCGGCGCGGCGCAGGCCATACGGCAAGCGTGCGGCGGTGGGCGGACCATCCCCGAGGCGGTGCGCGATCCGCTGGAGCGGGCGCTCGGCGCCGACCTCACCGCGGTGCGGCTGCACACCGATACCCGGGCCGACCAGCTTAACCGCACACTGCGGGCGCGCGCGTTCACCACGGGGCAGGACATCTTCTTCCGCCGCGGCGAGTACCGTCCCGGCCCCGGCTCCGCGCACTACCTGCTGGCGCACGAACTGGCGCACGTGGTGCAGCAGAACCCCTCCCTTGCCGGACATGCAGGGCAGCCGCTACAGGACGGCGGTCCGCTCGTGCCGGCAACGGGCCAGGACGGCCTGATCCAGCGCGCACTCCCCCCCGCTGCCCACCCCGGTGACCGTCACGAGATCAACCGGATCGCCCCCTTGGCCGCGGGGACGATCCACAAGCACCAGGGCGTGACGTCCCGTCCGGTGCATTTCATCGCTCCCGAGTTCCGGATCCAGGCCCGCAAGAGCAAGAGCATGGGCACCTGGGTCGCGACCGTGAAGCTGACCCGTCATGCTGACATCGGCACCTGCGAAGCGACCTACCGCCAGAAGGGCACCGAGGACAGCGGCTTTCGCTGGGGCGTCAGCGCGGGGTACGCCGGCCAGGCCGCGGTCAATCGCCTCCTCCTGCCCCACGAGGTCGGCGCCGCCGACGTCGAGCACGTGATCTTCAACATCTCGGCGGGCGTCGCCCGCGGCTCGAAGGCGGCGGAGCAGGAGCATCTCGACGACTACCACTACGCCTACGGCCTGACGCTGCAAGCGGCCGAGCAGGCGATCGAGTCGGTCGCAGGCCATCCCTTCTCGGCCAAGACTAAGAAGGCCGCCACAGCCGCGGCCCGGGACGCGTTGCTGGCGCGGGTGCAATGGCGGTCGAACCACAACCTGACCACGCTCAACAGCACCGACTGGGAAACTGTCTATAGGCAGCTCTGCAACCGCACCGGGACCATCCGCGACGCCCAGGGCTACCACACGCAGGGCGTGCGCGAGAGCGCGTACTGGAACACGCCCCTGGCCAAGAAACTGGGCGAAGCGAAGTGGGGCTTCCCCGTCCATTACGTCGATGTCTGGCCCGATCCAGCCGCCGGGTTCCAGCTCGGCCTCCCCGCCCAGACCGTCATCGATCCCCACGCCGGCCAGGCGAACCCTGCCCCGCTGCCTTTGCGGGATCCCGAGTCCGAGGCCGAATCCAGCGGCTGAGTACCGAAGCGGCAGGTCAATGGAACGTCCGGATCTCCGCAAGCGCCGGTCCAGGATATTCATGGATGCCGTGGCCCACGGCGGTTCGGCACCGCCCGCGCCGCCGGGGACAGCACCGGCCAGCCGCGGTGGTGGCGGCTGCGCCGCAGCCCAGTCGCTGGCCGGCCCCCGGGACGCCAGCCCCGGCCGGTCCTGCCGGGGGCCGGGTGCGCTGGCATTTAGCCCGGCTCGGCCTGCCGACGGCGGCTCTGCGCCTGGGTGCCTGCCGTCCCGGTTTCCTGGCGTATCCGGGCCATCTCGGCTCGCCGCGGCGTTGACTTGGCCGAGCCGGAACCGGCCCTGGACCGCAAGTGCCAGCAGGCCGCGGGGCCCAGGTCGTCGTAGCTGATGACGTGCGCAACCACATCACGCACCCGCCAGCACGCACACAGTGTCGGCACCTGCCATTGCTGCGGCGACAGCGTCGCGAGAAACGCCGCGAAATCCGCCCGTTCCTCCTGCGTCAAACGCCGCACGTCCACAACGGGCAGGCTAGCCAACGCGTGCAGTACACACGTAACCCCGCCGGCTGGGCGGATCGCCAGACCCAGGGCGTGTAGGTCCGCGGTGTTGCGCCGCTCGGAAAGAAGGCAACGTTACCGGTCGCGGCACTAGTCAGAAATCTGGCACCTTCACTGAGAACGGGCAATCCTGGCCACATCGGATGAGACTGGCCACCTGGTTGGCCAGATCGATGAGAAAAGGCCAGTCCCGCCGTGACCTGTGAGACGCCGCAGCTCGTTGTCAGTGATTCGGTCATCTGGCTGTCAGCAGGCAGGGTGGGCCGGTAGGTTCCTGGTCCGTGGATGGGCCCGGCCGCGAGGCGGTCGTGCGACGCCTGGCCGCCTTGGCGGACGCGGGCCGACTGGGCTCGGGCCAGGTCCGGTCGGCAGCCGGCGCGCTGGATGCCGATAGCCTTCGCTTGCGATGGCGGGGAGTTAAACAACGGAAAGGGCGGGTGCGTGGTGGTGGTGGCGGGCCCGGGTGAGTTCGCGGGTAGGGTCATCGGCCAGCAAGACCTGGCCGTGTTGCTGTCCCGGTTCGGGATGATCGTCCAGGTCGACCCGGATGAGGACATGGCGTTGCAGACCGCGCAGATGGCCAACGCCCTAGTCGGCGCGGTGGAGGCCCACGCCAGCCGGGCCGAGGACGTCTACCGGCAGCAGGGCGCAGACCCTGCCGACCTGGTCCAGGTGGGGCTGATGGCGTTCGCCGGGGTGCCCTGCCAGGGACCGGCCGATGACCTGGCGCTGATCCAGTGGCGGGCGCAGCACCTGGCGGGCGCGCTCAACTCGCTGGACTTCCCCGGCCCGGTCAAGCGCCAGGGTGACATCGGATCGGGGGACGCACTGACCCGCACGATGCGGCTGACCGCCGCCGCGCTGGCGGCGATGGCCAAGGCTGCTTGCACCTCCGTCGACCCGGCCCGCGGCCCCGGCGCCGCCAGGGAGGCCGGGATGCTACTGTCCCGGGCGATGGACGCGCTGGCCGAAGCGGCCAAGGACGTGCACCGCCACCGGGCCGCGGGCGACCTGATGGGCATGACCGACTGAAGTCCCTCATGAACCGGCCGCCCACCACGGCACCGCGGCGAGGTGGCGGTGCGGGCCGAGCTCCGCGGCCAAGCGGTCGATGACGCCGGCGTAGGCGCGGCGGGTGTTGGGGCTTGCGGCTCGCGGCGAGGACAAGAACGCGTCAGCCGCCTTGGCGAGGGTGACGCCGCCGCCGCGGATCGCGGTCACCTCCCCAGCCGCAGGCCTGGCCGCGCGCCCGGTCATCGCCGGTCGGCGTACTGTTCACCGGTCAGATTCTTCACCGGAGACGATGGTGATCGTTCGCCGCCTTGCATGCCGCCTCCGGAATGCCGAGGTCGATGTACCGGATAACGTGCGGGAGTCGCGCGGCGGTCGGGAGCATAGATCCCTCGTCCGGCCGTGGCCATGCGCGCCGATGTACCGGATAACCGGCCATTATCCGATTGCTCAGCCGGTCGACGGTGGCCGATGGGCATCGGTGGCCGACGTATGAGGGCTGGATGCGGGGTCCGGGGACTGCGCCGGGCCGGGCCGAGCCTGGTGTGAGCAGGTGCGGCGGGACTGGTGGTAACCCGATGCGGGGAAGCTTAGGACCGCTGGATACACGCTGCGTGCGTGTGCGCCGCCGGGGACAGCGCCGACCGGTCGCGGTGGCGCTGCGCCCGCAGGGCGGCAGCCCAGCCGCTGACCCCGGATGGCCGGTCTGACCTGGGGCAGGTGCTGCGGCGCCGCTCCTTCCGCCCGCCGTCGGCCTACGTCTTGGACTGCTTCTTCAACTTCTTCTTCAACTTCTTCTTCTTTTCCTTCTTCTTCGCCGCCGTCTTCTCGATCGTCTTCTTCGGGGGAGGGTTCCCGCCGAGCCGCTCCGGTGGCTTGCGCCGCCTCGATCCCTTGACCCGCTCGGGGTTCCAAAGCCCCAGCTCCTCGAGCGAGATTTTCTTCGGCTCCCCCGTGTCCGACTTTTCGACGGCCTCCTCGGACTCCGACTCCACCTCGACGAGCCGCTCTGGTAGCTCGTCTGTCTGGCGGTAGTCGAAGTACTCCGGCAGGGTCATCTCCGACTCGGGGTAGTCGTAACGCTCCTTGCGTCCAAAGCCGATCGAGGGCCGGTCGCCGCCGCCTTTCTCAAGGTTCTCCTCGGCGGAGATCACCCGCGCGTTGAAGTAGTAGTTGGTGCCCCCGTCGACCTTCGGCGTGATGTGGTCGACGTGGGGGATCTGCGAGGAGTCACCCCCGAAGAGGGCCTCATGGCCGGCGAGGTCGGAATGGATCTCACCGTCGTTGTAAATCCCGTTGTAGTGCCGCCGGTTGGCGTCGTAGATCGCGTCCCTCTGATACTTGCTGAATAGCAAGCCCGTGCCCACGGTCGACGGATACTGCTGCGGATGAGTCGAGAAGTACTGGTAGGGCGCCAGCGCCTCTGCCGGGGCCGGGTCATGGTTGATATCGGTAATCCGGTTGCCCTTGCTGATATTCGTAGCCGCCGAGAGCACCGCAGCGTTCGCAGAGCTGTTGCTGCCCCCCGCCGACTTCGGGAACCGGTGGTCGACGTGCGGCGTCTCGTCGGTGTTCTGGGGGAACAGTTCCTGCCCTGGACGGGTATCGGAGTGAAGCTCCCCGTTGTGGTCACGCGCGTTCGTGGCGTAGATGTTGTTCCGCTGGGCGGGGCTGAACGGCTGGCCGACGTGCTTGGAGATCGGGTCGTCCAGCTGCTCGTACAGGTGTTCGCCGTAGGGGGTGTTCTGGGCCTCAGCAAGGCTCTTGTAGTCCTCGGGCCTGGAGCACTGCACCATGCCGGCCGGGGTAGCGGCCTGCTGCTGCAGGACGTGCGCCACCTCATGGGCCAGCAACGCCGTCCCGGCCGGGCGCTCCGGCAGGTAGGCGCCGCGGCGGAAGAAGATGTCCTGCCCGCTGGTGAACGCGCGCGAGCGCAGCGCACGATTGAGCTGGTCGGCGCGGGCGTCGGCGTGCACGCGCACCCCTGACAGGTCGGCGCCGAGCGCCCGCTCCAGCGGGGCGCGCACCGGCTCGGGGATGGCCCTCCCGCCGGCCCGCGCCCGCCCGATGGCCCGCGCGACCCCCGGGTCCACCGCCCCGCCCGCGGCGCCACGCGCGCGCAGCACGGCAGGGACGTGCGCCGCAGCCCTCCCCGTCCGCGTCGGCGCGCCCGCCACCTGCCGGGCCACGCGGTCGGCCTGCTGCTCGTACCGATCCTCGGCCCGGCCTTCCGCCAGCTTGGCCTGCACGGCCGGCGCGGGCACCAGGTTGGCCGCCTGGCGGGCGTGGCCTACGACCTGCTGCACGTAGCGGTTGCCGTACTGCGCTTGCAGTTGGAGCAGCGCCCGGCCGGCGCAGGCAAGCCGGCCGCCGCTGGCCTGGTGCAACACCGCGGCCTGGGCGCGGGCACCCTGCACGCCGCCCTGCCCGAGGGCAACGCGCACAAGCGGGCTGTCGTGGGCTGCCTGGGCGGTCTCGGCGTTCGGCGTCGTGACCCGGCGCGGCGGAGCGAGCCCGGGCTTGGCTGGGGCTGGTCTCCGCGCGTGGCGCCTGGGCATCCGCGCCTCCCAATCATGGGGCTCACGAGCACAGTGAGGACCCTCGTCGGATGAGCATAGGTGACCGACCTCGTGTCCGCTAGATCCTCATTGGCGGAATCTGCCGGTCAAGGGGCCGCATGCGCTCGTTTCACACCAGCTCTTTCGCCCGGCTCTCGGGTGAGGCTCGCTAAGCAGTGATAACGGCCCGTTATCACGTTCCTCCAGGCGGCGGTATCAGAGCACTTGGTGATGACACGGATCGATTCTTCACTCCCGGCGCTTCTTGCCTGCGGCGGCCAGGTTGAAGACGACCTCCGTCACCGAGGCCGCCCGCACCCTGAAGATCTCCCGCTCCGCCGCCTACGCCGCGCTCCGGGGGTCAGGATCGAAGCTTTGATCATCGGCGAAGCTGGCATCGAACCGGGTTCCGAAGGAATCAGCCCGGGTGCAGGTGATCCTGGTCTGCCACATTCCCTGGAGGCTTCGCCGGGAGGGCAGCGGGATCTTGCAGTTGGCGGCTGCGGCGGCGATTTGCTCGTTGCTGAACCGTGTCGCGGCGAACAGCCGCCCGGCCGGGCGGTGGCCGGGGGAGGAGCGGCTGAAGTGGCGTGCGGCCTGCAGCAGCGGCCGTGCGGCGGCCGGCACGTAGAACACGGCGGTGGTGGCGGAGGTACGGGTGGTCACCTGGGAGGCCCGCCACGGCATGCTGGCCAGGACCAAGGGCTCCACGCCGGTGACCAGCACCGTGGCGATGCCGACGGCGATCACCGGGTGGGCCACTGGTTCGAGAATCGGCCGGATCGACGCCGAGATCGATGGGATTTCGATAGCTCGACCGAGAACGGACAGCACCCGCTACCGACAGATCTGTGACTACCAGCGCTAAATGGCCTGTGATCTTGCCCGAGCCTGGCGCTTCACGAGACTTCCCAGGTGCAGTTGGCGTGATCTCCAAGGTTTAGTTGGCCTGCTGGTCAATTTTGCTGACGTCCCGCTGTGTCAGCAGGTGTGACCCCCAGCGATAGTTTTCACCTGGGATGCATGGTGGCCTGGGCATTTGTCACGGATTCCCAGCGGTAAGTGTCACCGACTCCCAGAGATTGGTGTCACCTGAGCGAGTGTCCTGCCTCGTTGTCTCCGGGATGGCCACTGTTGATCAGGACGTTCGTGCTTCCGGCGTGTCGTCTTTGATCTTGGTGACAGATGGCTCTGGGGAGGTGACATTTATCGATGGGCGTCACAGCAGGGAATCATCTCCGCGATCTCGGGCCACGCCAAGTAATTCTGGGAAACGCCAACTATCGCTGGGAGTCACAAGATCAGATGAGAAACCGACACCTTCACCGACAGCTCGCGCGAGAAACCGACAGGTCAGCTGAGAACTGACACATCCTGCTGTCATCCGGAGGCCATCGGCCGCCCCCGAGTCGGTCATTCGTTCATTCCATCGTTCGTTCATTAGATATAGACGAATGAACGAATGACCGGTAGGATGGTGTCATGAGCGATACGACATCTGTCACGTGTGCTTTCCCTGAATGCGACCGGCCGGCAGCGCCTCCGCCGGCCACGGGCGGCCGCAGTCGTTACTGCGATGACCCCGAGCACAACGCAACGACGGCCTTCCGGGCGCGCCGTGCCCAAGGCCGCGGTGAGCCTGATAGCGGGGACCGGTCAGCGAGCCTCGCTGGTGCGACCTTGCGAGAGAACGTCGTGCGCCTGGGCCAGATGCTCACCGAGTTTCAGGCCCTGAGCCAGCAGGCCGTCGAGCACCTCCAGGTGGCCACCAATCCTGAAGTGGTTCAAGCGGAACTGGCTGCCGTGCGCGCCGAGGCACTCCAGGCGGTCGCTATAGCTCAAGGTGAGCTAGCCGCAGAGCAGCAGGCGCGTCTCACTGCCGATGAGGTCGCCGAGGCAGCGGACGCCAAGGCGGAAGCCGCCGCGCGGCGCGCAGAAATAGCAGAAGCCCGTGCACGCGAAGACCGCGACCGGCTCGCCGAGGCCGCCGCCGCGCACGCCGCCGAGCTCGGCCGGATCCGCGAGGAAACACAGGCCCGCATCACCGTCGCCGAGGAAGACCGGGACAGCGCGATCGCGCGGGCCGACGCTGACAAGGCCGCCGGGATCGAGCAGGCCCAGGCCGAGGCTGCCGCCGCGATACGCGACGCTGACGCCCGGATCGCGCACACAGCACGGCAGGCCCAGGAAGCTATCCAGCAGGCCCAGGCCGCGGCAGCGGAACGAGTCAGTGCAGCCGAGGCGCTCGTGCGAGTCGCGAACGACGCTCGCGACCAGGCCGCCACGCAGGCCGCGCAAGCTGACCAGCGCGCCGTCGCAGCCGAGGCACGCGCGGAAGACGCACGTGCGGAGACCGCGCGGGCCCGGGAAGACGCAGCGCGGGAACTCGAGCAGGTGCGCGCCGACAATGAGCGGGAGCGGGACGAGATCCTCGCCCGGCTCACCGACACCGCCGACCGCCTGACCCAGGTGACCACGGCGCACACTGAGGAACTCGCGCAGCTGCGCG
>Ga0070706_100003445_pt1 | contig 15582 bp, 16 predicted proteins | sample KBSK5501metaG_FD_65476 | JGI IMG/M metagenome (GOLD analysis project Ga0070706, IMG submission 65476) | Corn, switchgrass and miscanthus rhizosphere microbial communities from Kellogg Biological Station, Michigan, USA - KBS K5-50-1 metaG | ecosystem: Host-associated > Plants > Roots >...
AGTCGAGGCCGCTGGCTTCGAACCTGAACTTCGTCCTCGGGCAGACGGTCGCGAACCTGGTGACGGTAAAAGTGGGCAGCGACGGAAACGTGACGGTGTACAACAACAGCGGTTCGACCGACGTGATCTTCGACGTAGTCGGCTGGTATGGCGCGAGCGGAGACCCGTTCCACCCGCTGACCGCGACGCGCATCCTGGACACGCGCGCGAACCCGCAGGGTACGCCGCCGGGAGCGGTGGGGCCGAACGCGGAGATCGGTGCGGCTGTGACTGGCGGCGTCATCCCGCCGGGTGCGACGGGCGTCGTCGTGAACACAACGGTGACGCAGGGGACAGCGCCGAGCTACCTAACGGTGTTCCCGTCGGGTGTGACGCGGCCGCTCGCCTCGAACTTGAACTTCGGGCCGGCGCAGGATATCGCGAACATGGTCGTGGCGAAGACCTGGACGGGCGGCAGCGTTCAGGTCTACAACAACAACGGGCAGGTGCACGTGATCTTCGACGCGGCCGGGTACTTCGGACCGTAGCGCGGCAGAGGGAGAACTTACGCTCTGCGGGTTCGAGCTGCACAGGCGGTCAAGAATGGGCCCGGGAGTCAGCCGACGCCCCAGCCCTTTTGCGTAAGATTGGGTACCTGAAAAGCCCGAGACCCCGAACTCGCCATTCGGGGCCTCGCGGGAGGGGTAAGGCCGGACCTCTATGTCTTGCCTTTGTCGTAATAATATGTCGGGGATAACCGTGATAATGTGACGCAGGTCACATTTCGCCCGGTTTTCAGTTGTTCGTGATCAGTTTTTTTGGAGGAGCATGTGGATCTCGGGATTCGTGACCGGATGGCGTTGGTGACGGGGGGAGGACGAGGGATCGGGCGTCAAATCTGCCTGACGCTCGCGGAAGAGGGCGTGCGGGTAGCCGTGAACGACCTGTTCCAGGAGAGGGCCGACGAATCGGCGGGCGAGATCTCGCGGGCGGGCGGCCAGGCGATCGGCGTTTCAGCCGACGTCACGAAGGCAGGGGCGGTGAACGAGATGGTCAGGCGCGCTGTTGAGGAGTTCGGGGCGATCGATATCCTCGTGAACAACGCGGGGATCCCTGCGGTGAGCGCTCGCGATGCGGTGCCCGCAACCGGGGGGTTCTTCGCCGGAAGCGACACCGAGCAGTGGGAGCGGACGATGGGCCTGATAACATACGGCGTCCTGAACTGCTCGCGGGCCGTGATCGAAGGCATGTCCGAGCGGCGCTGGGGCCGAATCATAAATATCATCTCGGATGCTGGCCGGGTGGGCGAGCCGCGCCTGGTGGCATACTCGATGGCGAAGGCGGGGGTGATCGGCTTCAGCAAGGCGCTGGCGAAGGAGGTGGGGCGTGCGTGTATTACGGTGAACTGCGTGTCGCCGGCGACGACGGAGACGGAGGCGACTACGACTTGGATCGCGGCGCAGGGCGAGCAGATCATGCGCCAGTACCCGCTGGCGAGGGGACTAAACCGGCTGGGAAAGCCGAGCGACATCGCGGATGCCGTCGCGTTCCTCGCATCGGAGAGGGCGGAGTGGATTACGGGGCAGGTGCTGAGTGTGAACGGCGGGTATTCGATGGCTGACTAAATGCCCATTTTTTGAGGGGTGAGTTTCGTCTTGTCAGACTGACCGGCCGCCGCCGGCGTAACGATAAGCACGTTTCGTCTCATGTTGGAGAAAGCGGATCGCTCGGCCGACTGAGAGCGTGACGCGCGCAATGAGCGTTTGGATCAATGGCGCCTCAACTATTTCTCAACTTTCACCGTCCGGCTACCGAGAACGTGTAACGAGGGTTAATAAAGGGTCGTCGTTAGCTAGTGTAACGCCACATCCCCTAGTCCTGAACAAGAGGTAGCTCCCTGTCTGTGAACGTCCGTATTAACGAGATAACCCGGGCCTGGCCGAGTGGAGTAGCGGCAGCGGCGACGATCGTAATCGGCTTCCTCGTGTACCTGGACGGGCAGGTCCCGAGCGCCTTCACCACGCTGTTCTTCATCCCGATCATATTTGTAGCGTACCGTTACTCGCTCCAGATGGCGTTACTGATCGCCGGCCTGGCTTCGGTCTTCAGCAGCCCAGCGATGGAGTTGTTCGGAGTAAAGCTGGACGCATCGGTAAAGCCGGTGCTGTGGTTGGGGTGGCCGGCTGTGTACCTGTTCCTCGCCGTCAGCCTTAACCAGTGGTCAAGCATCCAGCAACAGCGCTCGAAACTCGAGGCGACGCAGCGCGGGCTGATGGACGTGAGCGCCCGGAACGATAGGCGCGAGCGTGAGCTGGAAACGCTGTCGGCCATTCACACGACGATCCTCACGGAGAACGACGAACAAACCGTCGTAGACGAGATTACTCGCCGGGTGGCGGAAGTTTGCGGCGCGAAGATTTGCACGATCACGGTACCGATCGGTACCACCAGCCAACGCCCGTTCCTGCCGGTTGGGTTCACGGATGAGGTGTTCAATCGATTCTTCCCTGACGGCGCCCCATACGGCGAAGGAGTTGATGGTTGGGCGATGCTCCACCGGCGGGTGGCGGCGTCCCGCAATGTTTTCGAAGACCCGCGATATGATAAGCTCCGGGACTTCGCGGCGCTCGCGGGGATAGTATCAGCGGCGGCGGCTCCTCTCGACTTGGACGATGAGCTGCGTGGGGCTCTTATGGTCTGCTACGCAGAGGAGCGCGAGTTTACCGCCGAAGAACTCACTCGTCTGGAGCGGCTGGCGCAACAAACAGAGCTGGCGGTGCGCAGCGCGCGGCAACGGGAATCACTCGCCCGCCTGGCCTACGAGACGGCCCTGGCACTTACGGAGGCCATCGAGAGCCGCGATCCGTACACGGGCGACCATTGCCGCCGACTGGCTGAGTATGCAGGGGCCATGGCTGAGAAGTTGGCGCTGCCAAATAAAGAGATAGAGGTGGTCCGGCTGGGCGCGGCGCTACACGACATGGGCAAGATCGTCGTGCCGGACTCGATTCTCAAGAAGCCGGGCAGGCTGACGCCGGAGGAGTACACGATCATCAAGCAGCACTGCTATTCCGGCGGCCAGATCTGCAAGAAAGTTGGCTTTTTGATGAACGCCTATCCGGTCGTTTACCATCACCACGAGCGATGGGACGGCAGGGGGTATCCGGACGGTCTGATAGGCGAGAAGATCCCGCTGGGAGCGCGCATCGTCTCTGTGGTTGATGCGTTCGACGCGATGACGAGCGACCGCCCCTACCGAGACGCGATGCCGCTAGAAGAGGCGACGGCGATCCTCCAAGACGGCGCCGGGCGGCAATGGGACCCACGAGTGGTGCGGACGCTTCTCGAAAGCGCCGAGCTGCAAGAGCGCTTCAAGGAGCCGCACGAGCATCTGCACGTTGACTCGCACGGCCTCGTGCTGCCGCACGACATCGAAGAGTCGATCGAGCAGCTGTAGGGCAATTGGCGATAGGCAATGGGCAATTAGCAATAGGCAATTGGCAACAGGGCATCGGCCACTAGCAATCGGAAATACTGCCCCAACCTTGGGTTGCTAGCCGCCGATTGCCAATCGCAACCTAAATCGTCCGCGCTTACGCACTGGTCTCGCTCGCCGCTTCGGAAGCCATTTCGACCCACAGCCCCAACTGATCGGGCTCGCCCTTGACGAGGTTGGTGGCGTGAATGCCAATCAGGCGGAAGTGGTCCCCGGGCTTGGCGGTGCTATCGAGGAGGGCGTGGGCTGCCGTCGAGATCTCGCCAACTTCTCCCGTCGGTAGAGGGCGGCTGGACTGGCGTGTAATGGTGCGGAAGTTCGCATAACGCAGCTTTAGCACGATCGTGCGCGCCCCGAAGCCGCTCTTCTCGAGGCGGCGGGCGACGCTTTCGGCGATCCGCTGGAGCTCCGCACGCAGCTCAGGGCCATCGCTCAGATCACGAGGGAAGGTGTTCTCGGCGCCGACCGACTTGCGCTGGTGGTCAGTTGTTACGGGGCTGTCGTCGATGCCGCGGGCCATGGAGTGTAGCCAGAGACCACGGGAGCCGAGGGCAGCTTCGAGCCGGGCGGGTTCGGCGGCAGCGATCTGGCCGATGGTGTGAAATCCGGCCGCGCTGAGGGCGATTTCGGCTTTGGGGCCGACGCCCCATAATGCGCGTGTCTTCAGCGGCGTCAGGAATGCGGCTTCGTTTCCCGGCGGAACGACGATGAGGCCGTCCGGCTTGCTGCGGTCTGAGGCTATCTTCGCGACGAGCTTGTTCGCGGCGACGCCTGCCGACAGCGTAAGACCGGTGCGGTCCTTCACCTCCGCTTTGAGGTAGCGGGCGAGGGACTCGGGGCCGCCGTACCTGTCGGCTTGCTGTGAAGCGGCGAGAAAGGCTTCGTCGAGTGAGAGCGGCTCCACGAGCGGCGTGACTTCGCGAAAGAGGGCCATGACCTGGTCCGAGACCTCGCTGTAGCGGCTGAAGCGCGGCGGCACGCGCACGGCCTCGCGGCAGAGGCGCATAGCGCGGCCCATAGGCATCGCCGACCGGACGCCGAAACGTCGGGCCTCGTAGGAGGCGGCCATCACTACGCCACGCGATTCTGGCGGGCCGCCCACGACTACTGGCCTGCCACGCAGGTTGGGATTGTCGAGTTGCTCGACCGACGCGTAGAAGGCGTCGAGGTCGGCGTGGATGATTACCCGTTGCACGAGGAAATGATAGCGCTCTGAGCGCGAACGATAAGCGGGGAGTGGCACTACCCTGAGCTGACCGGAGTCGGGGGACAGCCGATAGATGATGGAGGAGAGCGGGATTCCTTTCGCGTCTGGCTGAGTCGTCGTTGTCGTGTACTGCACCACATGTCTTAGGCGCGACGCGGAGAAGCATAGCTATGCCCGGCTGAGACCTGACCCGTGAATCGTCGATGCTAAAATTAATTTGCGAAGATGGTTGCTCAAAAACCGCGCAGGCGGCATTACAGCAGCGGCGATGAGGCGCTCGACACTCGGATCGCTGAATTGGTCGCGGAGGCAGGTAATACGCACGATCGTGACCTGCTCCAGGAGATGATCAAGACCTGCTTCCGGCTTGACCGCGACCGTTCAGACCGGGGAGAGATGAAGCTCGTGAACGCCGCGCTAAAGGAGTTTGCGTATTCGTTCAAGGTTTTCAAGGGCTACAAGAGCTATCGCAAGGTGGGGATTTTCGGCTCCGCGCGCACCGTGCCGCAGGACCCAGCATACGAGGTGACCCGACAGTTTGCGGCGGCGATGGCGGCAAGGAACTGGATGGTGATCACGGGAGCAGGGCCGGGAATCATGGCGGCCGGGCACGAGGGCGCCGGCGCTGAGCGAAGCTTCGGTGCGGCCATCCGGTTGCCGATGGAGTCCGAGCCGAACTTGTTCATCGAGGGCGACGCCAAGCTGATCAACTTCAAGTACTTCTTTACGCGCAAGGTGACCTTTCTCAAGGAGTCGGACGCCTTCGCGCTGCTGCCGGGTGGCTTCGGAACGCTGGACGAGGCGTTCGAGTTGCTGACACTAATGCAGACGGGCAAGAGCGACATGAAGCCGATCAGTCTGCTCGAGGAGCCGGGCGGCACCTACTGGACAGAATGGCTGCGGTTTGTGGAGGGCCACCTCCTCGAACGGGGCCTCATTTCGAAAGAGGACCTTCTGCTGCTTAGGCGCACCGAGACCGTCGAGCAGGCGGTGGAAGAGATCGCGCGTTTCTACTCGAACTACCAGTCGCAGCGTTACGTTGATGGACGTCTGGTGTTAAGGCTGTTGCGGCTGCCGCCGGAGAAGGAGTTGGAGAGGCTGGCGCATTCGTTCGCAGATATCCTGCGCGAACCGGTATTGCAGCCGGCCGAGGCGAGCACGCGTGAGATCGAGGACGGCGACGCGCTCGAGTTGCGGCGGCTAGCGCTGGAGTTCAACCAGACGAACTTTGGGCGCCTACGTCAGCTGATCGACGAGCTGAACGCATATTAGGTGCCAAGGGTGAGGATCTAGGAGCCCGGGGATACGACCGCGGAATTCGCGGTTCGCGCATCAGCTTTACTCTCTCCACACCCCAGTTTCCCGTTTGTTCGTAGTGCGTGGCCGACAACTAGAGTCCCCCGAAAAGTTATGCAAAGCTTCGCACATGACTGATTACGGCGATTTATTCACAAATTACGTGTGGGAAGCTAGTTGACTTAAGGCTTTCGGGCGCTATCCTATTCGGGAATGGGTATCCGTAACATAAAGAAAGGAGCCTTATGGAAGCTTACTGCATGAAGTGCCGAACGAAGCGGGAGATCAAGAACGCCCAGAAGGTAACGCTGAAGAATGGGCGACCCGCTACGCAGGGAAGCTGCCCGGTCTGCGGGACGAAACTGACCCGCATCGGTAAGGGATAGTCGGACACAAACAGCGGCGTCCTTCCGCACAGGGACGCCGCTGTCGCATCTTCTGAGAATGCTGCAGCGCGTCGACCGAATGCAGTTGGCCGTGCGCGATCGCGCCATGGCCGCGGATACGTTTGCGGAGGTCCTGGGCGCCGAGAGGGTGCAGGAGGACGACCTCCGCGTCTTCAACGCCGAACGCACCGTCGTTCAGGCGGGCGAGAGCGAGTTCGAGCTGCTGGAGCCGGCCGGGGACGGGCCGGTGGCGGCGCATATCGAACGCTGGGGGGAAGGAATTTTCGCCGCGGGGTTCTCGACGGACGACCCGGGGATGCTGGCGCGGCGCATGGACGACCGCGGCCTCCACTTCAAGGAAGAGGGCGGCCAGATCTTCATCGAGCCCGACCAGACGCGGGGCATGCGCACGGTGATCTCACGCAGGAGCGAGCGAGAGCCGGTCGGGATGATCAGCTCGCTGTACGAGGTGACGAACATCGTCGAGGACCATGAAGAGGCGGCGTCGTTTTATGCCAACGCGTTTGGCCTCGACGCGTCGCGCTTCTGTCCGATAAAGAGCGAGCAGTGGGGCTACGCCGGGACTCTCACGTTGTTCGATCCGCCTTCGCGGCTCGACCGAATCGAGCTGACCCAGATCACAGAGCCGTCGCTCGCGATGGGGCGGTTCTTCGCCCGGCGAGGGCCTTCGATTTACATGTGCTACGCCGAGACCGGCAATACTGCGGCGATCCGCGGGCGGCTGGAAGGGCGAGGCTCGCGGTATACGGCCGGGCGGGAGAACGGTGGCGGGAACTTGTTCATCCACCCAACGGCGCTGCACGGGATGCTGATGGGCATCAGCCGCGCGAATCTGGCCTGGACGTGGTCCGGGCGGCCGGAGCTCGCGCGAGCGTAAATGTCCGGAGTGCCCCCGACACCCCCAAGGTAAACGTGGGGGGCTGCATTCTATCTAGGTCGTTGCACTCTTAGGCGGAGGCCGGAAGCTCTACGGTGACGGCTGTTCCGCGGCCCGGCGCGCTATCGATCGCGATTGTGCCCTTGTGCGCCTCGGTGATCCACTTCGCGATGGCGAGGCCCAGACCGGTGCCACCCATTTCGCGCGAGCGAGCTTTGTCGGCGCGGAAGAAGCGATCGAAGATCCTGGGGAGCGCCCTGGGTTCAATGCCGCGGCCTTCGTCGACGACGCGCAGCTCGGCGGTGGCCCCATTCCGCTTCAGGTCCATGTGAACAGCGGTTCCTGGGTCGCTGTACTTAATCGCGTTGTCGAGGAGTATTGTGACCAGCTCGCGGAGGCGGGTGGCGTCGCCGCTGACCGCCAGAGGGCCGCTCGCATCGAGATCTAGCGAGATGCCTTTGGGCTCAGCGAGGAGCCGCATCTGGCGGGCGGCATCCTGGGCGATAGCGCTGAAGTCCACCGTCGCCATGCTGAACGCCGCCGTTTCGGAGTCCGCCTGGGCGAGGGTGAGCATCTGACCGACGAGAGCGCTTAAGCGATCGGTCTCGCCGATGATGTCGCTGACCGATCCGATGTTCTCATCTACGGGCTGCTCGCGGTGGCGCTCGAGAATTTCGGCATTGGCGCGAATCAGAGAGAGGGGAGTACGCAGCTCGTGCGAGGCATCGGCGACGAAGGCGCGCTGGCGATCCATGGCGAACTGGATGGGGCGCAGAGCGCGTCCGGCCAGCCAGAAGCCGGCTCCGACGGCTAGGAGGATGCCGGCGCCGCCGCCGATGGCAAGGATGAGCAGGAGGCCACGCAGGGCTTTCCGCTCAGGCTCGGTGCTGCGGCCGACTTCAAGGACGAACCGGTCCTGGCCGCGGCCCAGCGGGACGAGATGCACGCGTAGCTGTTCGCCTTCCGAGGATGTCGTGTCGACGAAGGTCTTATCGCCGGCGAGGGCGTCGTCGATCGTCTTGGAGTCGGCAAGGCCGGCGGGATCAGCGTTGGGAGTACTCCCGATTATGGTCCCGCCCTGAGCTACCACGGCGTAGAAGTAGCCGCCGGCGGTAAAGTTCGGGCCGATCTTGATGCCGGTGAGTTGGCCGCCCTCGTGGATGCGCTGGAGGAGGCGTTGAGCAACGGGCTGGCTCTCACGCTCGGCACGGGCCACGAGGTCGCTATTTACCTGATCGAAGAGGACGCGGCGGGCCGTAAGGAAGACGGCGGCGCCCAGCAAAACGATGATCAGCGCGAAGACAGCCGCGAACCAGAGCGTGAGGCGCCAGCGGGCGCGCCCGAACACGTCAGTCTCCGAGGGCGTAGCCGACGCCGCGGACGGTGCGGATGAGGCTGGGGCCATCGCTGTCTACCTTACGGCGGAGGTATGCCATGTAGACGTCCACGAGGTTCGAATCTGTCGCGTAATCGTAGCCCCAGATGTGGTCCAGGATCTGCATCCGTGTTACGACGCGGCCCTGGTTGCGCATAAGGAACTCGAGAAGGCTGAACTCCTTGGGACTGAGCTCTATGATTCGGCCTTCGCGCTCTGCCCGACGTCGGCGCAGGTCCAGCATTAGTCCATCGACCTCGAGTTGCATTGGCTCGCGGGCCTGCACCTTACGCCGGCCGAGGGCGCGGATGCGGGCCAAGAGCTCCTGGAAGGCGAAAGGCTTCGCCAAATAGTCGTCCGCACCCGCATCGAGCCCACGCACGCGGTCATCGACGTCCCCGAGGGCGGTCAGGAGCAGGACGGGCGTGTCGATGCGGTTGCGGCGGATCGTCTTGCAGACTTCGATACCGTCGATCTCCGGGAGGAGGATGTCGAGGACGATGACGTCGTGCGAGCCGTCGGAGGCCATCGCGAGGCCCTCCTCGCCGTCGTGGGCGAGGTCAACGGTGTGTCCTTCTTCTTCGAGAACGCGACGGACGATCTGCGCGAGGCGGCGTTCGTCTTCGACAACGAGGATGTACATCGCTGCACCCATTATAGAAGCCGAAGATTAAAGAAACGTTAAAAAGTGTCCGTGGTGACCCCTCACGCTTGCGCGTCGACTCAGCACGGTCGCATGGAGTGAAGGAATTCTAACGCTGCTTTAATGGAGCTTTAAAACTCGCCGCCTAGCATGTGACATAACGCGTCGAAAGACGTGAAGACTTAAAGCAGAGAGGAGAATTGTAATGAAGGGGATTCTTTCGGTAATCGCGGGAGCGTTTGTGCTCGGTGTGGCGGTCCTGGCGGTGCACGGGGCGCTCGCGCAAGGAGGCGGCGGCGATCGCCCGGGCGATGAGTTCATCGCGAAGACGGCGGAGAAGTTGGGGATCAGCACAGAGGCATTGACCACGGCGATGTCGAACGCGCAGTTCGATCTGATCGACGAAGCGGTCGCCAACGGTAAGCTCACTCAGGATGAGGCGACGAAGCTGAAGGGTAGGGTCAACGAGTACGGGCCCCTCTCGGTCCTTGGACTCGGGCATCGCAACGACGGCGGAGTTTGCCGGGGCGCGAAGCTCGTCGTGAGCGCCGCTGCGGACGTACTGCAGATGGACCGCGCGGACATCGTTTCGGCGCTGCACTCGGGGCAGAGCCTGGCGGAGATCGCACAGTCGAAAGGGATGAGCGCGGAAGACTTCAAGGCGGCGCTACTTCAGTCAGTTAAGGCCAAGCTGGATGCGAAAGTCGCGGACGGCACGATTACCCGGGAGCAGGCGGACCGGGCGTACACCGCGATCCAGGGGAAGATCGACGAGATCGTGCAGTTCAAAGGCGGCTCAGAGGCGCGGCCGTGCCATCGCTGGGGCGAGGGCGAGAAGGAAGCTTCGCCGGCTCCGACAACCTAACACGCCAACCCGGACGACTGGCTCGATGAGGCCCGCCGGTCCCGGCGGGTCTCTTTTCATTGGTAACGGCAAGAGCTGCGAATACGGCGATTGAGTTTGTTTCCCAATTTCGGTTGTAACGGTTGACCAGTAATTCAGATATATCGTACGATACACTGCAAGAAGTATCGGAAGGAGGAACTGACATGAAGTGGTTAGTGATTGGGCTTGGACTCCTGGTTGTCGCCGGCCTGACCCGGCACAGAGTAAAGATGGCGCGCCTGGAGCATTGGGTGGACCCGGATGCGTAGCCGGGGCCAAGGGCGCGGGCGATGGCGCACCTGGTTCGGTTTCGAGCCTCACGGGCACCGGAGCGAGCCGTGGGGGTGGCGCCGCCGCTTTTTCGAATCGGGCGAAGTGCGGCTAGCGCTGCTATCGCTGCTGGCCGAGCGACCAATGCACGGCTACGAGTTAATGAAGGAGATGGAGGCGCGCTCCGGAGGGATGTACCAGGCAAGCGCGGGTACGGTGTACCCGAACCTCCAGCAACTCGAGGACGAGGGACTCGTGCGCATGGAGGTTCGCGACGACGGTAAGCGCGTGTACTCGATCACGGAAGAAGGACGGAAGGCACTGAAGGAAGAGGCTCCGGGAGTTGAGCGCATCTGGAGTCGGGCATCCACATGGGATGACTGGCGGGATGCCTTCAGTCCGGGCGGGACCGAGGTGATGGGGCCGCTTATGCGGATCGCGCGGGCGGCGTTCCGGGCAGCGGCGCGGGGCGACACGGCACAGGTCGAGCGCGTTCGAGAGATACTGCGTAAGACAGGCGAGCAGCTCGAAAAGATGGCGCCACAGGGAGCGAAGGGTGGGGGCGACGAGGTGGATTGAGAGTGCGGCATAGGGCAAGCCGCAATTGGCAATTGGCGATTGGCAGTTAGCCGGGAGCCAGGAGCGGGAGCCACAGGCCAGAAGGTACAGGCGAAATCGAGTCACAGGAGTATCGGAAATGGCAATTTCGAACATGGCGAAATCTGCAGGCACAGCGTGGAAGTCGCGCATCGAGGCGCACGACGAGCAGTCTCTGCGGGCGCGGGGCGATCAGTCGGAGCCGGCAGACTTCTGGAGCACGCTGGCGTCGGGCTTCCGGGCTGACCCGCGCCGGAGCGATGATCCCGTGGTCAACCTGCTCGCGCATTGGGTTACGCAGGAGACGACAGTGCTCGATGTCGGCGGTGGAGCTGGCAGGTATGCCCTGCCACTCGCGCTGCGTTGCAAGCATGTGACTGTGGTTGAGCCGTCCCCTTCGATGGTCGCTCAGCTGCGAGAGGGGGCGAAGGAAGCGGGCATCGAAAACATTTCCACCATCGAGGCCGGGTGGGAAGACGCGAGAGTTGAACTGGTGGACCTCGTCTTATGCGCGAACGTAGTCTACGGCGTGAAGGACATCGCGCCGTTCTTGGCGAAACTCAAACAGAACGCGCGAGAACGGGTCGTGATTGTGGCCTGGATGGACGCCCCACCGTCGATCTTCTCGCCGTTGTGGAAGGCGGTGCATGGAGAAGAGCGGATCGAGCTGCCCGCACTTCCGGAATTGCTGCCGGTTCTCTGGGAGATGGGAATCTTTCCGAACGTTGAGATGCTGGACGCGGGACGGCCGCGGTCGGCGCCGAACCTAGACGTGGCGCTCGCGATGGCGCGGCTGATGCTGTTCGTGCAGCCGGGATCTGAGGAAGACAGGCGGCTAGAAGAGGCAGCGCGCGAGATGGCGGTGGATATACCGGAGGGGGTAACACTCCGCGGGCGTCGGGCGCGGCCGCAAGGGGTCTTATGGTGGCGGCCGGAGGTAGGTGGGGCCGCGACCTCGATCTGAATCCAGCGTATGTTCGGGACGCGCCTCCCGGGGCGTCTCCGCACGCGAACGTCCGTCGTATAATCGGCGGCGATATGCGGGAGAACCGCGTGAAGCGTATGTGGGAGGCCGGGCAGGCAGCGCTCGGCGGCTGGCTGACCGTGCCTTCGAGCTTTTCCGCTGAACTGATGGCACAGGCGGGGTTCGACTGGCTGTGCGTGGACATGCAGCACGGAGTCATCGATTACCAGATCGCCGTCACGATGCTGCAGGCGATCTCGACGACGGAGACGGTGCCGTTCGTGCGGGTGCCTTGGAACGAGCCGGGGATCATCATGAAGGCGCTTGATGCGGGGGCATACGGGGTGATCGTGCCGATCGTGAATACGGCGTCGGAGGCGGAGGCGGCGGTCCGCGCCTGCCGCTATCCGCCGCGAGGCATTCGCAGTCACGGCCCTATCCGCGCGTCGCTTTACGGTGGCCGGGACTACATCGCCCGCGCGGACGAGGAAGTGCTCTGCATCGTGCAGGTCGAGACGAAGGAATCGATCGAGAACCTGGAGGAAATTCTCTCTGTGCCGGGCGTCGATGCGACCTACATCGGGCCGGCTGACCTCAGCCTTTCGCTCGGACTGCCGGCGGCGTCGGACCACGACGAGCCGGCGTTCGTCGAGGCTATTGAACGGGTTCTTGAAGCCTGCAAGAGGCACAAAGTCGCGCCTGGGGCGCACGCGGGGAACGTCGCAACCGCCCGCAAACGGCTGGAGCAGGGGTTTCTGATGGTCGAGATGTGCGACGACGCTGGCTCGCTCTCACGGTCGGCGGCGGCAGATCTGAAGGCGGTGCGAGGGTCGGGTAGAGACGAAACAAGAATCTCTGTCTGAGCGATTGCTATGTCGTTGCCACGCTACTAAGCTATGACGGGTGGTTGTACGCCCGATAATGAGAGGCGAATAACGAAGGAGGTCCCCGCATGAAGGTCAAGCGTGAGATGCGCCTGTCGGATGCGCTCGATGAGATCGCTGAGAGGGTCCAGCAGCTGAAGAGCGAGGGTGCGGCGCGCGTCAACGGGTACGAGGTCAAGCTCGACGAGCCCGTCGTGCTGGAGATCGAGAGCGAGGCGGAGAACGGCAAGGCGGAGCTGGAGTTCGAGATCAAGTGGGAGGCGGGCAAGAAGCGGCGGCGGGGCCGGCGATTGCTGATGGGCGCAGCGGCCAGCGCGGCGGTCGGGGCGGCGGCGCTCACCGTGCTGCGGCGGCGGCGACAGGAGAACGAGGGGGAGGAAGAGAGCTAGCTCCGGCGGCGGATCAGTCTGACTCCGCGCTCGTACGTAAAGTAGTTCCAGGCCCAGTCCACGAGCACGAGCGCCCTGTTGCGAAAGCCGATGAGCCACACGATGTGCACCGTTAGCCAAAGCACCCAGGCGAGAAAACCACTAACGGGGACGCCGTAGACGCGGGCGACTGCTGAGGCGCGGCCGATCGTTACCATGGTGCCGGGGTCCTTGTACTTGAATGGTCTAGGCTTCTTGCTTTCCGTCTGCCGCATGATGTTCGCGGCGACAAGAACGCCTTGCTGGATGGCTACGGGCGCGAGCATAGGGTAACCAGCGCTCTCGGGCCCCCCGGCGTGGGCCATATCTCCGATGACATAGACCTCTGGGCGCTCGGGCAGGTTCAGCGAGCGCGCGACGGCGACGCGTCCGCCTGCTCTGAGCGGGATGTTGAGCACCTGTGCGAGCGGGGACGCACGCATGCCGGCGACCCAGACGACGGCTCCGGCGTCGATCCGGCGGCCGTCCTCGAGCGTGACGCCGCCTTCGTCTGCGTCGGTTACGCGGGTGCCGAGCTGTACGTCAACGCCCATCTCGCGGAGCTTTTCGAGAGCCTTGCGCTGCATGCGTTCGGGCATCGTTTCCAGCAGGCGATCACTCGCTTCCAGAAGCAGGATACGGGCTTTGCTCACGTCGAGTTCCGGGAAGTCGCGCGGCAGCACATGGCGGTGCAGCTCAGCGAGTGCCCCAGCCAGCTCGACGCCTGTAGGCCCGCCTCCAACGATTACGGTGGTCATAAGCGCACGCTTGCGATCCACGTCCTGTTCGGCGGCGGCCGCTTCGAAGGAGGCGAGCACGCGGTCGCGGACGGTCTCAGCCTCGTCGAGCTCGCGAAGTGTTGCGGCGTGGCGGGCGACGGAATCGAGGCCGAAGAAGTTGGTGACGCTGCCGGCGGCGAGGACGAGGTAGTCGTAAGGAAATTCGCCGCTGTCTGAGTGCACAAGGCGATTCTCCAGATCGACGCCGGTTACGCAGGCGAGGCGGAAGCGGACGTTGGGAGCGGTCACGATGCGACGGACTGGATGGGCGATCGCCTCGGGCTCGAGGCCCGCCGTCGCTACCTGGTATAGGAGGGGGATGAACGTATGGTAGTTGTGCTTGTCGAGGACAGTGACGTCGAGCGGCGCTCCGCGCACGCCGCGGGCGACGCGAAGTCCGCCGAAGCCAGCGCCGACGATGATGACACGAGGGTGGGCGGCCGGGCGGTTTGTGTCTTTTTTCACAATCCTATTGTACCAAGCCGCGACGTCGTATTTTGCCAAACAAACTCGGGTCAAAGGGCTCAGCCCCGCGGTGCCTAGGATTCGTATTACGGTGCGAGGACATATCGGTAGCTGGGCGGGATGGGTTCCCAGGTAAACATCTGGGAGGCTGCGTCCTCAAGCGATAGGCCGCCGAGCAGGTGATCGAGCGCCAGCTTCGTGGCCCCGTGCCCGATGATGAGGACTCGGTTGCCGTCCCATTCGCGAGCGAGGTCGTTGAGGAAATCGCGAATCCGGTCGGCGACGTCCCGCAGGCTTTCGCCTTCAGGGAATGGCGTATCGACGCGGGCCGGTCGCTCGGCGTGGATGTGCTCCACCGGTGCTCCAGTCATCGTGCCGTAGTCGTACTCGCGGAGGCGGACGTTGGGATGGGTGGGGATGCCGCCGCTGAACGCGATCTCGGCTGTCTCGACAGCGCGTCGCAGGTCGCAGCAAAAGACGGCGTCGATCTGTTCGCCTTGCCGGCGCTCGCCGAGTTCCTTCGCCACCTCGCGACCTTTCGCCGAGAGCGGCGGGTCGCTCCAGCCGGAGGCGACACTCGCTTCATTGTCAGTGCTGGTCGAGTGGAACTCGAATATGATCTCGACGGTCACGTCTAGGGCCTTGACGCGGGCTAATACGACGACGGGTCGTAGCGGCGCAGCACACGAGCGAACAGGCGGCGCTGAGAGAGCAGCGTGTTACTGAGGCGCGATGACCTCCCGTTTTCGGCGTGTGCTGCGCCCCTACGGATTGGTTTCGCGCGCTTCGACTATTCGCCCCCGTGGTACTTGAAGGAGAGCTTGACCTTCGCGCGGTAGGCGATCACGTTGCCTTCTTCGAGTTGCATGTCGAGCTCGGCGATTTCGGCGATGCGGAGGTCGCGGAGGCTGCCGGAGGCCATTTTTACGGCGGCGACTGCGGCTGCTTCCCAAGACTCGCTGCTGGTGCCAACGAGTTCGATGATTTTGTAGACACTCTCGGGCATTGGGGCCTCCTTCTGCTCTATGCGAATAGTGGATTCGGCGGGAT
>Ga0070706_100003447_pt1 | contig 15576 bp, 18 predicted proteins | sample KBSK5501metaG_FD_65476 | JGI IMG/M metagenome (GOLD analysis project Ga0070706, IMG submission 65476) | Corn, switchgrass and miscanthus rhizosphere microbial communities from Kellogg Biological Station, Michigan, USA - KBS K5-50-1 metaG | ecosystem: Host-associated > Plants > Roots >...
GTGATACAGCTCAAAAAGATGATCATCGCTTTGCAACGTCAAGTCGCATGCCTGGAAGAGCTGCTTGCCCGCTGTACCTGCGGCGTGGGTTCAGACTACTCCTCCATCTCACGCTAAAGTCGAATCCCGCTCGGCTTCCACCCTGAATTGGCCAAGCAACTGCGCCACTCTTTCCAGAGGGAGAGGAAGCCATGTGATACTCACTGAGGCAAATTGACTTTGGTAGCGAAGAGAGATCCTCTGTTCCTCTCTCTGCACCAGTTGATCTTTATAGCATGACACATCCTGGCATGATGGGGCGAGCATCACTAGAAGTGAAGCATGCCGCAGAAAAACTGAGCGGCGTCAGAGGGCTTACGGGGTCAGGCAAGACTGGCGTCGAGGATATGTGCTGCGGAATACTGAGTTACTTTGAGCTACTTCTCCAGCTGGCAACAGCGGTGTTGCGACACGGCAAGGTCAAAGAGGCTCGCCTGATTGTCGCTCGCGAAGCAACGTATGAGAGGAAGAGATAGGAGGAGGACAGAGACCTCAGCATGGTCATGCCCTTCTCCTGGCGAAAAGCCTCTATACCGTCTGCGGTTTCCTTGCCCGAATGAAAGCGCTGACGAACTTTCCATCCACGTTGTGCCGTTCATTTGGAGAAAGAGCGGCAATCGAGGCGTTCGCCCCGCTCCCGACGATTTCGTCAAGGGAATACCGCCGGGTCACTTCAACTTCGATGTCGGTGAACCCAGCTTCACGAAGTAGTTCCTGGTAGGTCTCTTCTTCCAATGCTCCGGCGATACAGCCCGCCCATGATTCCAGATCTGTACGGAGGGTTTGTGGAATGCTGCCCTGGAACACGATGTCCGAGACGGCGAAGCGCCCGCCAGGAGCAAGCACGCGGTAGGCCTCGCGCAGCACCTTCCCCTTGTCCGCAGAGAGGTTGATGACGCAGTTAGAGATCACCACGTGCACGCTCTCTGAGGGAAGAGGAATGTCCTCAATAATGCCCCTCAGAAACCGCACGTTCTCCACGCCCGCCTCGGCACGGTTGCGCTCGGCCAGCTCCAGCATGGCGTCGGTCATGTCGAGGCCATAGGCAAAGCCGGTGGGGCCGACGCGGCGCGCTGATAGGAGTACGTCAATACCGCCTCCGCTGCCCAGGTCAAGCACGCGCTCCCCCGCTGAGAGTTCTGCCAGCGCAGTGGGATTACCACAGCCGAGCGACGCCAGTGCGGCCGCCACCGGGATCGTCCCGAGTTCCGCCTGGCTATAGAGGTCCGACTATCTAAAACACTTGACAAACTGCTCAATTTGGGATAGAGTAGAACACATGTACGGGAAAGGAGAGGTTCTCCCTCTTGTACATGCCAGAGCGGGGCGCGGGCCAGAGGGAGTGCGACACGCCCTGTTCAGGGATATCCTGGATGGGAGAAGCCTGTGGAGGGACACCCCGATGAAGCAGGCCAGGCCCGCGTGCAGATAAGCACGCACGGAAGGTGGTGGGGCTATCGTTGGTCCTCGCGGGGGCACGTTCCAGCCCGTGTGCTCTCGCGGACATGACCTGGTGAGCTAACTTACCGGAATGCGGAAGGAACGCTGGCAAGCCGGACTGATCCAGGGCGGCGAGAACGCGGTTGTCGGGGTTTGTCAAAGAATCTGGGCAACTGTTGACACCACGTGATGACACTCGCATCTCTTGTGTCGGTGGAGCAGCAACTCGGCCCGCAACACCCCGCGGTCTGCTCTGCCTCGACGACCGGCAACGCTTTCCTGCTCTCAGCCGCGACAGTCGCGGTCGGCGTACAACAGGTGGGGGCGCAACAGGGATCGGCCGCCGCTGTTTGCTCGGTTAAGAGGACCTGTAGAGCGGTCCTGGCATAGCGGGCGCTGACCTCGGCTCGCAACTGCTCATCGTTGGTTGGGACGGTGCTCATCTTTCTTCTTCCTTTCGGTCTGTATGCTTGCGGCGAGGAACCCCAGGTCCGCTCACCGCTCTCAGTTCTGCTCATAAAGACGGAGCGTTTGCAAAAAGGACGCACCCGGTCGGCTCCTCGTTGGGATAGAGCTGTACACACCGGAGGGCGGCTGTTCGCTCCCAGTTCCCACACTCCCAAAATCGCTGACTGCGCACCCGTTTTTGGTCTCGGGGAGACCAGTGACCCTGCTTCATATTCCCTTGCTGTTCCTCCCGTGTGCAGCCCCAACCACAACCAGAGCATACAGCAACCAGAGTGTTTTGCGCGTCGCACACCCAAAGGTGATGCTTTGGGTGTGCGACACGGACGTCTGGTATAATTTTCCGGGAGGCTCTATCTCCTGATAAGCCACCGGCCAAGAGTTTTTCAGGTTTTCGTGTAACCTTTTGGCGGATGCGGCTGATTAGTTTGTGGAGGCTACTCCCAGCACTATGGGACAGAAAGGAGCGCATCATGAGACCATCAGATCAATCCGAGCCGCCCGTCTTCGCCGAGACAACCCTCTCCAGCGAAAGGTCGCGGCTCGTCCGCCTCTGTACTCAGTTGACCGGTAGCAGCGAGGCAGCTGAAGACCTTGCGCAAGAAACGCTCTATGAAGCCTGGCGCCACCGTGACCAGTTGCACGACCCACAGGGACAGGCGCACTGGCATAATGCGATTGCCCGCAATGTCTGCCTGCGCTGGAGGGAGCGAAGCTTCCGCGATTCTGCCCACCTCCTTCAGCCGTGCTCGCACGACCTGGGAGAGCCTGATTCACTTGATCAGGAACTGGTCGACCCAGCCGATCTCGAAGGAGATGTGGAGCGGTCGGAACTGGCTGACCTGCTGGAGCGGGCGCTCCATCTGCTCCCTGCGCTTACGCGCCAGGTGCTGGTCGCTCGCTATTTTCAGGAGTTGCCTTACGCGGCCATCGCCGCGCAGTTGGGCCTGCGCGAGGGCACGGTGAAAGTGCAGGTCCATCGCGCCAAGCTGGCGCAGCGCCAGGTGCTGACGACGCAGTTTCGCGAGGAAGCCGCCGCCTACGACCTGGTGGCGCCCGATGCCGCGCAGTGGCAGACCACCCATATCTGGTGTCCGCTCTGTGGACAGCGGCATCTGGAGGGGAAGCTCGACGTCGCGCGGGGAGACTTTCTCCTCCAGTGCCCGGCATGCGTGGCCGAGGCGGGCGTGTATACGTCCTATACCTCCATGCCGTCCTGGTTTGGGGGAGTGACCGGCTTCAAGCCCGCTCTCAATCGGGTGATGCGCTGGGTGAACGCGTATTATCGGCCGTCGCTGCGCCACCACTCATCACCAGACAGCTTCTGCGGCTGGAGCAGACCGCTGCGCCCCTCTCCGGCTGAGGCCCTGCCGGAACCTCAGAATCGTGCGCGGGGCATGCTGGTGTGTTGCGCGCCCTGCGACCAGGGGAGCGCAATGCGTCTCTCGAACCTGGTCCTCTATCAGCCGGAGGCGTGGCAGTTCTGGCGCGACCACCCACGCCTCCGGCTTTTGGAGGAGCATCTGGTTGAGCATCAGGGACGTGCCGCGCTGGTGACGAGCTTTCGGAGCATGATCGAGCCGGTCCAGCTTGATGTCGTCCTCGCCCAGCAGACGTATGAGGTCCTCTCTATAAAGACGAGCACGGATGTCTCCCACATCCGCGAGCCGCTTGCCGGGGGAGGAGCCAACTCGTGACCCGCGCTACTGCGCCGGCGCCATGCGTGGCGTGTTGCTGCATGCCCTCGTCATCGCACGGGCGTGGCCTGGTGCGATAAGCAACAGTTGCGGCCCTGAAACAGGGCGAGTCACCCAATCATGATGGAGCAGCAGAAGCTTCACCGCCGGCACGGCTCGCAAGTGGTATGACAAAACACAACACAATCCCTCGTTCGCTCGCACGCTGAATGTCTGGGATGGAAAGGAACATTATGGCTATTTCTATCGAGTCTTTGCTTGCTGCGCGGTTGTTTCTCAGCCCCAAGAGGCTTCGCAATCGTCTCTTCTTCCTGAGCAATCTGGGCCAGGGCGGACATCTGAGCCTGTACGCGATGGACGCCGGCGGAAGCGTCCCAGAGCCGCTGTTGCCGGCGCGCATTGCCGTGCCGAACCCGGAGCTCGCGGAAGGGGAAGTCTTTGCGCTCTTCCCCAAGCTGGGAAAGATTCTGCTGATGCTTGATCGGGATGGAGACGAGAACTATCAGCCCATGCTCATTCCACTGGAGGGCGGCATCCCTGAGCCGGCCTTTGGGCCGTCGTTCGATGGTCATCGAGTCCGCTGTCTTGAGAGCCATCCGGAGCGCAACCTGGCCTACCTCAGCGCGGAGTCGCGCACCGAGCGGATGTATGTCTCGTTCCAGGCGAACCTGGAGACCGGGGAGCTGGTGAAGCTGGGCCAGCACCTCTGGGGGAGCTATGTCGATGGGGTCAATGCCGACCATACCAACGTGATTCTGGTGGATGCCTATTCGGGGGGCGACCACACGCTCTATCAGTGGCGAGCGGGCTATACATCCCGCAAGCTGTTCTATGGTGTGCCTCTGGAGGAGCGGCGCGACCAGCAGGGGGTACAGCTGAACAGCATCAAGAATATCTTCTTCACGCCAGGCGACAGGGGGCTGCTGTTCATTACCTCGCTCTTTGTCGATACCTATGGGCTGGGCTATCTGAATCTCTCCGACCGGGCAGCGGTGCAGAAGGTTTCGATCAGCGGCGTCCAGCACGGCGGCCTGGGTGAATTGGTCAAACTCAAGCACCTGCGCGAGGCGCGCTATGCGGTGGAATACAACATCGATGGCTGCACCTGGCTGTATGAGGGGACGTTTGACGAGTCCAGCCTGATCATGAGGCTGGAGCGAGCGCTGTGCGGCGAGGGCAGGCTTGCAAACGGCGTGCTCGAAGCGGTTTCCTACGAGAAAGCCACCGACCGCTTCGCGTTTTCCTTTTCCACAGCCACCTCGCCCTCGCAGATGTACACCATCGAAGGCGAACAGCGAGAGTTCGTGCGCCAGCACACCCGCGAGCATGTGCTGGGCCTGCCGGAGGAATGGCTCTCGCCCGGTGAGGACGCCTCGTTCACCTCGTATGATGGGCTGCGTATTTCGGCGCGGCTGTATCTGCCGGCTCCGGCGCTTGGTTACAAGGGGCCGCGCCCGCTGGTCTACTATATTCACGGCGGCCCACAAAGCCAGGAGCGGCCCGACTTCACCTGGTTCTCGATGCCGCTGATTCAGTATCTGACGCTGCGGGGCTTTGCGGTCTTTGTACCCAATGTGCGCGGCAGCACCGGTTACGGACTGAGCTATACCAAATGGGTAGACAAAGACTTTGGCGGCAAGGACCGGCTGGACCACGTGCATGCCATGACGGAGGTCTTGTCCCAGGACAGGCGCCTCGATGTGAAGCGGGCCGGCGTGGTCGGGCGCTCCTATGGCGGCTACATGACGCTCACGCTGGCAGCACGCCACCCGGAACTCTGGGCGGCGGCGGTCGATATGTTTGGCCCCTACGACCTGATTACCTTCAGCCAGCGCATCCCCGAAAGCTGGAAGCCATATTTTGAGCTGGTGATCGGCCACCCGGAACGCGACCGGGACTTTCTCCTGGAGCGCTCGCCGCGCACCTACATGCAGCAGATTAGGTGCCCACTGCTGGTGATTCAGGGCAAGAACGACCCGCGCGTCATCGAGCGCGAGTCGCGGGATGTCGTTGAGCAGCTCCGGGCAGCCGGAAAGCAGGCCGACTATCTGGTCTTCGAGGATGAGGGCCACGATGTCCTCAAGTACGCCAACCGCGTCGCCTGCTACACCGCCATCACCGAGTTCTTCAAACAGTATCTCTAGATGAAGTGCGATACTGCGCCGCATGCCGGTGATAAGGCGCGCGGCGCAGGCTTTTCGGAAGGTCCCAGAGGGGTGTCCTCTCTTGAATATCGCCAGGAGGAGAACCGGTGCAGAGAAGAGCAACAAAAGGGGAGAAGGCTCCTCCTCCCCTCTTGCCAGCCTTTGGGGCGACACTTCCATTCCAGCTTCCTGGTCCTCCCGAGCCCTATGGAGAATCTGATGTCATTTGAATTGCTCCGAAGGTGGGATTACAAGGCGTGTAGTTTATCTCATCAGTTGCTTTGCAGTGGATGATGAGAGCGTAGTAGCTCTCCCCCTCGTTGGCATCAGGAGTTCGTCAGCACAGCACACTGCTGTTTCGCAACAGTAGCACCTCGGTCGATAGTCGATGATGTGGCCTCTCCTGTCCAGCTCAAAGTGGCAGCACTCGAGCAACTGCTGTTTGAGTTTCTCCCGCGCGCGCTGCACGCGCGATTTCGCGCCCGAAAAGGACAGTCCCAGGCGTTCGGCCAGTTCCTTTTGTGTGAGACCCTGATATTCGGTGAGCACCAGCGCCTGCCGATCAAGTTCTGGCAGGTTTCTCACCATCGCCCGCACACAGGGTAACAATTCGCTCACGATATCATCATCGGGAAACTCTTCGGGCAAACCAAGAACCTCTTCCGCTTCAAGTGGAGTCGTCGGCCTGCTGTTGCGGTAGGAATCGATGATAGCGTTGCGCGTGATCTGATAAATCCAACTCTCCAGCTTCTTCACGTCTCTGAGCGTGTCCATGTGCTGGTGGATCTTGAGAAACACGTCTTGCAGCACGTCCTCGGCGGTGGCCTCATCGGAGACGCGCCGCCGGATGAACTGCTGGAGAGGGGTATGAAATGCCTCCCAGACTAACTCGGTCGTCATAGACATTCGCAACATCCTTTCTCGGCTGCTTGCGTTGCTCGTCCAACGTGTTGCAGTGCGCATCCCCAGGAAAGCAGAACACACCCAACCCAGCAGAGGGCTCGCTGAAAGACTCGTCCGGAGCTTTCATATGTTCGTCTCACCGCCCTCAGGAGCTGGGCTTGCTCAGCCTGCCGCAGCATCTCCCAATGGTGTTGTTGTCGAGGAAAGAACATGATGTCGAATGGCATCATCGTGTGTGCTCCTCTCTCGGTGGTCTCGATACGTTCACTATGAGAGACGGCGTTTTCACCAAAAGGACGCACACGCTTCTCCAGGGACTTCGATGGTGCGTATCAGCGCGTGCATGGCCGCTGCTCTGATTCCAGGCTGAGGACCATCACTTGCGCCGAGGCTGGGCAGGCGCTCGTCCACTCAACGGAGCAGTGGATGGCGGGTGAGGCGTCTGCCCGTTCGATTCGGTGGAAGCCAAAACGGGAAAAGTAATCTTCGGCAGTCTCAGTAAGCAGGTATATCTCATGGATACCCAGCTGTTGTGCCATGGACAGTGCCGCCTGCACGAGCCGGTTTCCAAGGCCGTGGGAACGTCTGATCGGATCAACCGCCACGGAGCGCAGCAATGCCGTCGTTCCGTACACCTCCAGCGCCGTACACCCCACCACGCGCCCGGCTTCGCGCACAACCACCATTGTCGCAAGCACCTCTTTCAACCCTGCCTGCGGGAGACCACAGCACTCCAGTAAGGCAAGTACAGCAGCAATATCCGCAGGGGACGCGCGCTCGATGATGCTCATACGCTGGTGCTCCTTTCGAAAGTCGAGTCCTTCATCATGCCGGTGACGTCTCTGCCAGATTTGTAGGGAGGAGGCGTTCAATGCCCTGGTTGTAGATGACCGCGATGGCCGCATCCTCTGGGGTGGCTAGTCGCACGTACATCGCTCAGTTCCTTCCCCATCATGCTCCATCAGGCCAACACTCATCTCTTCTGACAACGAGGGATGTTCCACTTCTGCCTGCAGCGCCGCGAGCAACATGGTGAGAGCCCGCTGGACTCCCGCATGCTCGGGAAACGGAATGCGCTCCATCACACGTTCTGACAGGCCACCCAGCGTCCCATTGAGGTCTCGCAAGCGTTGCTCTCCCACTGCAGTCAGGGAGAGACGCACCATGCGGTGATCGGTCTGACTTGGCACTTTTTCGATCAGGCCGTCCTGGACCAGACACTCGACCGCTCGACTCGTCCAGCTCTTGTCAAAGCCAATCCGCCGACTGAGTTCTGCCAGTGGGATTGGCCCACTCCGCCCGAGTTCGGTGAGTGCGGTACATTGCGTCACCGTGGTGCCAGCACAGCAGGCTACGTTCGTTCGCTGCAAACGGGTATGCAAGCGGGCCACTTCGCGCAGAAGTGCGCCCATCGTTAGATGCTGTCCCATGCCCTGCTCCTCTCTCATCCGTTGCCGATAGCAACGATCTTCATGAGAAGAATACTTCAGACGCCATTCGTTGTCAATAGCAACGCATGGCGTATCTTCTCAACAATACACTTCCCGGTCACCGAGATACTGTCCAACAAATTGAAAGCAACGGGGTTATGGTAGAGCGGGACACTTACTTTTTCCGGTGGCGAGAGCCGGTGGTCTTCCTGACACGCCTCTTGCCTGGAATAAACTGCCCCAGTTCATCCCGACGTTCTCCTGGCGACCAGAGCGTTACCGTTCCCGTAATGGCCAGATGCATTGAGCGCGAACCGTCGGGCAGGGCAAGCGGGGAGATAACTTGCCTGACGGTGAGTGTCGCGCTTTTGACACTACGCCTCCAGTAGCCCAGTCGGAGCCACTCTGGCAAATTAGGCGGATCTGGATACAGGAGCCCGATGTAGAGCACCATTGCCAGATCCACACAGCTGGAAGTGTAGAAACTTTCGATGGTTTCAGGCGAGAAGAGGTGCGCGACGGGGCCACCTGCCGTTTCACTGGCAAATCCTGGCCGCTCCTGTAGATATTGGGAGAGGCCATGTAAGTGGAAAAAGCGTGCCCACTGCCAATATATATCCGGGAGTTCCTGCCCCTGCGCGAGCCGAGTCACGGCTTCCCGGCGCACACGGAAAATTTCGCCCACACCCTCTGGCGTCAATGGGATGTCGTGCGGTCCGTTCGGCTTCTCCTGTCGGTCAAAGACGTGATGTAAGCTATCGCTGAGGTTTTGCGCGGTAAAGTGACCACCATAAAACCATTTCGTCACTTCGTTGATGGCCTTGCGTCTCCCACCGGCGGGCAAGTTGGCGACTTCTTGGACCACTCTCCTAGCGGCCTGCCGTGATTCCTCAAGGGGAGGTCTCTCCTGGCGTATGGCCCAGGTCTTCATGACGCGTTTGACCTGCTTAAGTGTTACACCATACTTATCTCCCCAGTAGAGCCACACCCAAACGGGGAGATTGCAGCGCAGCGCTATGGAGTGCATCCCCTGGCGCTCACGAGCATGCCAGAGGCTTCGGAGCAAATCGCGCTGCTGCTGTGTCCACACTCCTGGGTCGCTTCCATCCCGCCCCCTGAACCGTCGACGGCGAGGCAGCATTAACCCTTGTTCTTGAAACTCTTGCAGCAGGCTGTCGTTGATGTGCAACCCGGCTTCCTCGATGAAGGCGAACAAATCCTCTTTATCAAACTCGTGCTCTGGTGTCCATAGTTTGCTCATCGGTTTCCTCACTTATTTTATCCAGTGTTTCAGGTAGGCTGCGATATAGTAGCAGAGTAAGGAAGTCGCGAGCGGCACGATTATAGTCTGTACGATCCAACTTCCGGCTGCGGCTAGAGGGAGGCGATGCGCAGGTCGTTGTACACGGCTGCGCGTCCATTTCGATGGCGTGAAGCATTGCCTGGAGCATCTGCAGGCTCCCAGCGCCGCCTTGCCGCTGCTCGACCTCTCGGACAAACCGCATCTGGCACTCTTGGGGAGCCAGCCCATTGAGTTAGCACGCTACGACCAGCTGGTGGAAAGAGGGGTGCGGGCATGAAGCAGGAATTGTTGCTGGAAAGCTACCTCAAGCAGTTGCGCCTGCCCTGTTTTGCCCAGTCGTATCAGTCGCTGGCGAAGGCGGGCAGCGCGCACCAACCTCTCCTACGAGCGCTACCTGCTGGCGCTGGCCCAGGAAGAGGTGGCCAGCCGAGACACCCATCGCATTGAGCGGGCCATCCACCAGGCGCACTTCCCGGTACTCAAGGACCTGGCCGACTTCGACTGGAGCTGTGTGCCCTCGGTGCCCAAGACGCGCATCCTGGAACTGGCCCAGGGCGCTTACATCGCCAAGGCCGAACCCATCATCTTGCTTGGAAATCCTGGACTTGGGAAGTCACACGTCGCGGCAGGGTTGGCGCTGGCCGCCTGCCGACAGGGCCGACGTGTGCGCTTCTACAATGCCGCCGGGCTGGTGAACGACTTGATCAAAGCGCAGCAGGAGTATCAACTCTCGCGCCTGATGGCTCAGATCAGCAAGTACGAGCTGCTGGTGCTCGATGAATTGGGCTTTATTCCCTTTACGCCGACTGGTGCTCAGCTCTTGTTTCAGCTGTGTTCGGCGCTCTACGAGCGGGTGGCTCTGATCGTGACCACGAATCTGCGCTTCGCGGAATGGAGTAGCATCATGGGCGGCGATGAGCGCATGTCAGCCGCGCTCTTGGATCGGCTCACCCATCGCGCCACGATCCTCGAATTTGTTGGTACCTCGTATCGCTTTCGTCAGCAGCTCCACCGACAGGAGCCACCAGTGGAGCAGCAGGCCCATGAAATTACTCAGAAGGAGGAGTAGCGTCTTCTCTTTGTGCCTCGAGTGGCACAGATTTCGATTACAATCTGGTACACATTTCAGGCTCTCCGTCACTTTAAGTGAGCCTGCTTGCTTACAACCTGTTTCCCTGTGTCAACGGTCTTCTTCGAAGAGGGATGTCTGCCCAACACCTCTTAAAAGCAGGTGCAAAGAAGACCACATCAGATCAAGGCCTGTCAAGCAGTTCGTCATGAAAGCTTGTGGAGACCACTCAGGAACCCTTTCACCGAAAAATGCAACCCCTCGTCGTCTTACGAGTGAGTAACCGGATTTGGTAGCAATTCTGAAAGTCACTGAGGTCTGCCATTTCGTAACGCTTTTCGTAACGATTAGGAGATGGGCATATGGTAATATACTGTTGTGCAAAACGAAACAGCACATCTGCATAGTACATAGTTGCGTTCTTTGCATGTGAGTGCTTAACCTGTGATGAAGCAGGAACAGAAGGAGTGCCTCCATGAACCCTCCGAAAGCATCACCACTGAGCATGGAAAGTGCTGACACACAAAGCGAACACAGCACTCAATTGAGCGGTTCCTGGCTCATCCTGGCTCGTGGCATCTGCGTGGCACTCTTCGGTTTCAGCTTGATGGTCTTCTTCGCCGATCTTGCAGAGATCTTTGCGCAATTGCAAATCGTCTGTGGAGGTTCAGCCTGTCCGTTCTGGCAACTGACTCCAACAAGCGTATTGGCACTTCAGCAGGTCGGTCTTACCGTCCAGAGCTATGCTATCTTCAGCGTGGCACTCAGCGTCATCTCCGTCTTCGTCTGGTCCACTGTGGGTGCGATCATTCTCTGGCGCAAGTCCAACGACTGGATGGCGCTCCTGGTAGCGATCCTGCTTGTCTCCACAGGCGTCACAGGGCAAAGCCTCCGATATGTCATCCAACCCACGACCCCATCAGTTGCTAGCTCTTCCCCCTGGTTTGTGCTGACCGTGGTGCTGATCTTCCTGGAGTCTTTCCTTTTTCTCCTCGTCTTTCTTCTCTTCCCTGATGGGCGGTTCGTGCCTGGGTGGATGCGCTGGTTCCTTGTTCCTCCTTTTACATGTCCCTTTCTCCCAATTGCTCTACCCTCTCATTTTTGTGGTATTTATGGGTACGAATGTTCCTGGGCTGTTCGCGCAACTCTATCGCTACCGCTATGTCTCTACTCCTTTGCAACGCCAGCAGACCAAGTGGGTCGTCCTCGGGATCATAGTAGGAGCACTGGTGGCTGGTGGCCTGGGATTACTTCTTCTTTTCAATCCCTCTGGTCTCTCTGTCTTGATTCTCTTACCTGTCGCTTACCTCATTTTGCTCTTCGCTCCCCTGTCCTTTGGCATCGCGGTTTTGCGCTACCGCCTGTGGGAGATCGACATCATCATCAATCGCACGCTGGTCTATGGCACGCTCACGGTCATCCTGACTCTTGTCTACGTGGGTCTGGTGATTGGGCTGCAAGCGCTCTTGCGGGGCATCATCAGCCAGGACAGCGGCGTAGCCATCGTCCTCTCCACGTTGGCCATTGCCGCGCTCTTCCAGCCGCTCCGCCGTCGCATCCAGAAGATCATTGATCGGCGCTTCTATCGCAGCAAATATGACGCCGCTAAGACCGTGGCTGCCTTCAGTGCCACGTTGCGCCAGGAAGTCGACCTGGAGCAGTTGCGCGAGCGCTTGCTGGCTGTGGTGCAGCAGACGATGCAGCCCGCACATGTCTCGCTCTGGTTGCGCCCTCCAGAACAAGCCAGCAAAAAGCAGGCGACTTGGAGCAGCCCTCCTGCCCCTAAAGATGGGGAAGAACATTAACTGGGATGCGGCCTACCTGGTCGAAGCAAGCAGGCACACTTAATGTGGGGGAGAGCCACATTTCAGGCTCATCCCCGGATTAAGTGTGCTTACTTGCTTCAGAAAATTACCAGTTTTCTAAGCTTCGCTGTATGATATACTTGCATATCTCTCGCTATGCCTTGCGAGAAAGCAAAGAGGTCATCATCGATGAAACCAGAAAATACTTCTTCCCGTCGCTTCTCTATCTACTGTCGAATTTGTGGCAAAGAGCTATCCGTGCCCATTGTCATACTACATGGACTTGTGCCCACGATCGTCCTGCACAGCCTGGTCTTTTGCAAAGAGCATAAACGTCAATTTGCCAGGCGACGTCGCGAGGGAGTTAGCACCGTGCAATTGAATACTGCGTGGAGAGACCTGCTTGATAACTGGCGCGAACGGCCTGAAGAGCTAGACCAGGAGACAAGGAAGAGGAAGAAAGCGTCTCGCCTCTTCTTTTCGCAGAGATATGAAGATTGGTTGCTCTTCAGGCGGGACTACCCCAGGTTTCTCACTCCCAGGGAAGTTTTCCGGGGAATTGGTTCTCTACTTACTCTGGGCAAAATCAAACCGTACAAAGCGAGCGCTGTTCTCAGACCAAAGAAAGGTCGCAGACCGCGGTCCGCACCCCGCCTGGTTCGCTTAGGCGATAGTTTGGCGTTCAATATCCAAACCGGAGAGATTCGCCGCTTTATTGACGTGATGGAAGACGAGGTACTGGATGACCTGCGGGGCATTCGCCCAGCTCCCGGTCAAGCGGAAGTTGCCGCCTTCTGGGGAAATTCTGCCCCGACAGGTATGCGCGAGAGACTGCGAGAACGCTTTCAGCAACAGGTTGCGCCGGGATACCGATTGCTCATCTCTGAGTTGGTACGCTTGGCACCGTTCTGGGTGTATGGACCCATCGGCAATCCACTCGACCTCGTTCTCAAAGGCGGGGGCTGGGAGGGGGGAGGCAGCGATGAAATTGGGGGCATCAGCCTCTCGTTTAGCAGCCCACGCTTTGCCAGCACCGAGAGACATTTTGAGATTATTACCGCTAAGGCGAACCGACGCAATGTGTATTACCCACCTGAGGATGACGAGCAGCACACTCGCGATCTCGACGAGTGGCTTTTCCAATGGACTCACTTGAGCGACAAACAACGGGAACAGGTCGGACCGCCAGCTATCTGGCGCGGTGAACTGCTCATTGATGAAGAGACGTTTTCTGGCGAGATTCGCGCCTGGTCACAGCCCTATCAGCTCGCGCGCTGAGGAAAGAGCAAGGCGCATAAACAGCATAGTTTAAAAGGAGGGCGAACAAACGCTGATCTTCACTCATGTTACGCACGCAACAGAACGTGCAACCGCAACAGGTCGAAATTCGCCCGACCGAACATCAGCCTTTTTTGCAGCTTTAAGCAGTTCACCTGCGATTCAACCGGACCGTTACTCCAAGGAGAAGTGAAAGCCGCTCTCACCGCCCCGTAATCACGGCGAATCCGCCTCCGCAAAGCTTTTGAGTTCAGCAATCCCGCTCTGTTTTGCCTGGCTGAGCCATCCGTCCAGATCCTGGTGGCGATGCTCAACTAGCATTGAGACAAAGGCCTGGGAGAGTTGATAGGCGGTATCCAGATCCTGGTGAGCTGCTTGGAGTTGTTCGACGTGTTGGCGTTGCTTCTCGTCGAGCTTGTCCAGCTCTAAGTTGACCAACAGGGTCCCGTAGAGCTGGCCCTTTTTCCAGGCCCAATCATCCACTCCAAGAATGCGTACGGTCGTTGGGGGCGGGCAGGAGACCGCGCGCAGACGGCGAAGCAAGGTGGGGGCTGAAACCATCATGCCGAGCGAGGGTGCTACTCGTTCGCTCACTTCGGCGCTCGTGGCCAAACCGAGTGCGACAAGCGCTTCGCGGAGGCGATTCGTGACGCGTGCGTAGGATTGCACCAAGTCAGGAAGGCGTTCGGTGAACATCGTACGAGGACAATCTGGCGCCGGGCACAGAAACTTCCGCACCGTGAGTTTGAGGACGATCTGGCGGCCTGCACACGGGAGGTCACCCACCGTGCGAACAGAACGGCTATGGACCCGTGAGGACAGGTGCCCGCAATCAGGACAACACGCTAGGGGGTGAGTTGAGAACACCTGGATAATCAAAAGAGTATCGGCAACGGTCAGATCTGAAATTCGCAATCCCTCGGGAAGAGCAAGCAGGAGAGAGGCGATATGGGAAGCATCCATGGACAATCAACTCCTTGCCACGTTTGTCACAACCGATGTTCATCGATGTGAGTATAGCCGAAGCAAGAGGTCACTGTCCAAGCAAGCAGACACACTTATTTTGAGGATGAGCCATTTCAGGCTCTCCCTTGAAAAAAGTGAGCCTGCTTGCTTCGACAAAACCACCTGTTTGTTGGTAAACTACAAGAGATCGAGAAGCAGTCGCGCTGCATTGCCGGGATCGAAAGAGTCTGGTGTTTGCTGAAGAAGATTTCTGGGAACCCAGGCGAGTTCCTCGGACAGAAACAGGGAGAAGCGTATGATCCAACCGATCTACCTGGTTGTGCTCCGTCAGCTCTTCACGGAATTGCAAGAGAGCCAGGTAATTTGGGCTGTCACCGGGAGCTTCAGTTTTGCGCTCCAAGGTCTTCCCCTTGAACCTCATGATATCGATATCCAGACCGACACAGAGGGAGCCTACGAGATCGAACGTCGTTTCTTCTCACAGATAGGCCGGAAAGTGGCCTTCTCCTCTACTAAGCGCATGCGCTCGCACTTTGGAGCGTTGCTCATCGAGGGCATTGTCGTAGAAGTCATGGGTGACGTGCAGAAGCGACTTGAGGACGGCATGTGGGAGACCCCGGTGGATCTCAAGAGTCACCGGCAATTTATCCACGTTGAGGGCATGGACATCCCCGTGCTTGCGTTGACGTACGAAGCTCAGGCATATCTAAAGCTGGGACGGCTGGAACGAGCCGCAATGCTCCAAGAGGCAGCCTCACGCACGGCACAGGACGTGCAGCCTAAATCCAGTCAAAATTGGCGCGACCGAACATGAGCCGTTTTTGCAGCTTCAAGCAGTTCACCTGAGCCTCCGTTTGCCCATTACTCCAGGGTGAAGTGAACGCCGCTTTCACTGCAGCATAATCGCGGCGGATGCCTTGGGCAAAGCTTTTGAGTTCACGAATGCCACCCTGTTTCGCCTGAATGAGCCAGTCTTCCAGGTCCTGGGCACGATGTTCAGCCAGCATTGTGACAAAGGCTTGGGAGAGTTGGTAGGC
>Ga0070706_100003449_pt1 | contig 15573 bp, 15 predicted proteins | sample KBSK5501metaG_FD_65476 | JGI IMG/M metagenome (GOLD analysis project Ga0070706, IMG submission 65476) | Corn, switchgrass and miscanthus rhizosphere microbial communities from Kellogg Biological Station, Michigan, USA - KBS K5-50-1 metaG | ecosystem: Host-associated > Plants > Roots >...
AAGCCGTTGCTCTGACGAGTGCCAGAGTGCCTTACGCAGAGAACAAGTCTACCACAGAGAGGAGACGGCGCTTCCGCCCCCTGCCTGAAGGCAGGGGTCCCCGCGCCGCAGATAAGATGGTGGTCGTAACGGTGGCATCAGACGACGGGGCGACGCTCAAGGTAGGGAGCGCCACGCCTAGCTTCACATCATTCAAGCCCGTCCTGGCCGCTATCTGCTCCGCCGCGCCCTCCAGCACCGCCGCAAGCGGCTCTGCCAGCGGGGTGTTGCGCTGCGCCTTCAGGTACTTGACCGCGGCCATCAGTGCGGCCGTGGCGAACGTGCCGAGCGCGATACGACCGATGCCCGCCCAGTCGGGATTGGCCTGGCCAAGCGCAAGCGCGAAGCAGCCGACGCCTTCTATCGCCACTTCAGCCAGTTGCAACAACCCACGCTCGCCGCGCCAGCATCGCTCGTGCCCGCCGAGCCGATCGCCCAACCGGACACACCGCCGGCAGGGGCACCGCCGGCTGAATGGCTCCGCTACCACCAGTAGACGATTGTCTTCCTCGAATGGCAACAGGATATTGAGCAGTGGCGCGGCGCGGTCGAGGACCGGCTCGAATCAGTGGAAGAGTTGACGCGGCTCGTGCCCGAAATCTTGGAGCGGCTCGGACCGGCGACGCTCTCACCAGAGCATCAGCGGAGCGTCCAGGCAGCTGTGAAGCGGTTGCACGACCTAACAGGGATAGCGTTCGCCGCGGTGTATGATGAACTGCGCGATGCCTTCCATGTGGGCACGTACAAAGAGATCCCCGACAGCCAGTGGAACGAGGTCGCGACCTGGCTCAGAGCACGTGTGGAGGTAGCCGCTCCGCGAGCGCAGCGGGCCGAGGGACAGGACAGGTGACTGCAATGTTGACTGCGATTCACCAAGACCGTACAAGACAGTACGGGACACGAAAGCGGCGTCGAGTGGAGGAAATCGCTGCTTTCATTGTCCTGCTGTGTCCTGTTTTATCCCGGCAAGAGAGACGTGCGCGAACTTCTAAACCGAGTATCTGGGTTCGATTCCCAGTGGGGCCGCCCCAACGCTATCTCTCGGGAGCCTCATGTTCATCGTAGACGCCCACGAAGACATCGCCTACAACGCGCTGCACCACGAACGCGACGTGCGCCGCGCCGTGCGCCGAACGCGCGAGCTCGAGATGGCCCGCATGCCGTGTTGCGTCGGACCCGTGCTGGGCGTCCCCGAGACGGCGATGGTTGGGCTGCCGGAGCACCGGCGTGGCGGCGTCGGACTGGTGTTTGCCACGATCTTTGTGCCGCCCGATGCGCCAGACGCGATGGCGGCGGACGCCGGGGCCCAGCTGCGCTACTATCAGGAGCTGGCCGCCGAGGGCGCTGGGAGCGGGGTGCGCCTGGTAACGAGCCGGGCCGATCTGGACAGCCTCGTCGCCGACTGGGAGGCCACCCTCACTCTAGTGGAACGGCCCGTCGGCTTTGCGCTGCTGATGGAAGGCGCCGACCCCCTAAGCTCGCCGGCGGAGCTGGAGCAGTGGCACGCGCGCGGCTTGCGTCTGGTCGGGCCGGCCTGGCGTGGCACGCGCTACTGCGGCGGGACGGGTGCGCCGGGACCACTGACGGACGCGGGCTTCGCCCTGCTGGCGCAGATGCAGCGCCTGGGCATGATCCTCGACCTCAGCCACATGGCGGAGGAGAGCTTCTGGCAGGCGCTGGACGCGTTCTGCGGAACGGTGATCGCCAGCCACTCGAATTGCCGCGCACTCGTCCCCACCGATCGCCAGCTGAGCGATGAGATGATCCGCGCGCTGGCCGCACGCGACGGCGTCATCGGCGCCGTCTTTGCTAACCGCTTTCTCGACGGGACCTGGACAGTGGGGAGCGAGCGCGGCGTTGCGCTGGCGACGGTTGTCCGCCACATCGACCATATCTGCCAGTTGACCGGCACGGCGCGCCACTGCGCCATCGGCAGCGACCTCGACGGCGGCTTCGGTGTCGAGTCCACGCCAGACGAGCTAGACTCTGTCGCCGATCTCATGAAGCTCGCCGACGCCTTGACACGCGCCGGCTACAGCGAGGACGACATCAGCGGCATCATGGGCGGCAACTGGCTGCGTGTGCTGCGCCGTGCGCTGCCAGCGGGCGCACGGCCCGCGGCCCTGGCCGATCTCGCCGGCGCACACCTCCCATCTCCCACTGTGTGAGCAGCTGAGCGCCCCCTCCGGCTTCCCTCTCCATTGGTAGGGCGCTCTGCACACCCCTCTCCCTGTGGAGGAGGGGCTGGGAGTGGGGGCCAGCCTGGAAGCAACATTTGGCGCCAGCCGACCCTGTGGCCGCGCCGGCGGGCAGCGGCTATAGCCTGGATGGGCTGTCCGGCGAGCGATGAGTTTCTCCCCCCAGAAAGCCGCTCAATATCAGCCCTCACGTTGCCTGCCGGCGCGCCGGTAGACGCCCGCTTGTCGCGCGTGCCGGCAACCTCTGGCATACTGGCTCTGACGACGGTTGAGATGCCAGCACATGCGGGAGGCGGCAGGATGCGGACGGACGACACCTCCAGGTGGGACAGCGAGGCGACGGTTGTAGCAAGCGTGCCCCCACGCCCAGCCGCCCCACGGCGCCGCGCTACCGCGGGCGCACGCACGAAGGATGCACCTCTCAGGCCGCGAGCAACGGCTGCTCCGCGCGCTGCGACAGCCGTGATGCCAGCGGTCGCCACGGACCCTGATGCCGCTGACACTGATTCCGCTGCCGTCCGTGCACGCAGCACCTCCAGGCGAACGACGGCGCGCGTGCGGCGCGTGCGGCCTGAGGAAACGGCGCTGGTCGAGTGCACGACGCAGATGCTGCAGGTTGTGGAACGGTTGGACGAGCAGGCGCTCGTCCCGCTGGACGACGCGCCCGGTCCGCGCGCGCCGGTTACCATCGTGCCCCCGGCGACGGACAACCCAGTCGTCGTGTGGCAACCGCCGCGCAAGATCGCGGGCAAGCCACGGAGCTGGGCGAGCACGGGCGCTGTCTGGGGTCTCGGCGCCGTGGTGATCGCCGGCGTCCTGCTGGCGTTGTCGCCGCTGGCGGGCTCCGCCGTACAGCACGTCTTCGCTCCGCGCGGCGCGCAGCTGGCAGGCAGCCGTGTTCTCGCCGCCCCGACGGGTCCGTGGGATACCTCGGCCGCGGCACAGAACGCGTTGGGCGTTGGCGGTGGCGCAGGTCCTGGCGTCACAGCGCCGGGCACTGCCGGACTGGCCGTCCCTAAAGCGGCGCCCAAGCCCGCTCCCGCTCCGCCTGCCCCCGCGCCAGCCCCACCCTCCAGTGGCATCTCGCCTGCGCCGGTGCAGCCGTGGCCGCCGGCAAACGCCTACATGGCGGTGCCCGGCCATCCCGCGTTCGCCGTGAGCGAGCCGAATCCGGACTCGTACTGGTGGGCCTTTGGCCAGTGTACCTGGTGGGCGCAGCGCCAGCGCCCTGATGAGAATCTCACCCGCATGGGCAACGCCCAATACTGGGCAGGCGGCGCCGCCGCACGGGGCTATCATGTGACGACAGTGCCGCGCGCCAACGCGACCGTGGTCTTCCAGCCAGGCGTACAGGGCGCAGGTGGCGCAGGACACGTAGCGCACGTCGTCGCCGTCTATCCCGGCGGCTGGTTCCTGGTCTCGGAGATGAACTACTACTGGAACGGCGGCGGATGGGCCCGTGTGGATTACCGCTATGCCCACATGGGCAGCGGCGTTTCGTTCATCTACTAGGTCACGCTGCCCCCGCCACGCGTCTCATCGCGTGTGTCCCGTTCATCCCTCCCGGATCTGCGGAGCGGCCGGTACCGGCAGGTGCCGTGCGGCAAGGCGGACGATGGTAGCCAGCGAGTCGAGGTTCAGCGGCTTGGCCACGACGTACATGGGCAGCTTGCCCATTTTCCCGCTCATGGATTTGGCGATCACGGCGCCCAGGTCCGCGGTCAACAGCACGATGGCGTAACGTTCCCGCGCTTCCGGCTTGAGTGATATCAGTCGCAGCAGTGGGGCGGCGTCCAGTTCGGGTAGAGGTTCGTCGAGCAGCACCACCAGCGGTTGCGTGTGCGTCATCAGCGAGTGCAGCACCGCGACGCCATCCGTGGCTTCCAGCACGTGGAACCCCGCGTCCGCTAGCGCGGCCGACAGGGATTGGCGGCTGGCGTCATGCGGGTCGGCTACGAGCACCTGCGTCATGGTCCTTCTCCAGCTCCTTTCCGTGCGGAGTCTTCGCATGGCGGGTGCGCTGCGCGAGCCGCGTCGCCGCCTGACAGTCCTTGGCCGTAAGGGTTTCGAGATCGAAGGGCTTGGTAAGCGTCTCGACCACTCCACAACCGCTACCGCTCAGGTCTGTGGGCAAGCTTCCGAGCGCGCGAAGGTCTCCGGTCATGAAGATAAAGGCGTGCCGCTCGGCGATCTCCGGCCGCGCGGCAACATGCTGTAGCACACGCCAGCCGGTTAGCTGGGGCACGTGATAGTCCACCAGGGCGACGAACGGCTCAGCGCTGTTCGTGAGCAGGCTCAGCGCTTGCAGGGCGACGAACGGCTCAGCGCTGTCCGTGAGCAGGCTCAGCGCTTGCACGCCATCTACGGCTGTCGTAACGGTATGGCCCTCTTCGGTGAGCACGATCCGCACGACCTCGCGAATGTCTTGGTCATCATCAATGACGAGCGCGCGTGCCATGTGCTCGCTCTCCAGACGTGGAGTGCGGATGCAACGCCTCGGTGTGACTAAAGTCAACAGTCGTCGTGGACATTGTCCGGACACAGGCAAGTATACTAGCTCACCTGTACGGGCGCAAGGGGCGTAGACATACACTCGTGCGCGAACAAAGCTGGCAAGTGCGGTTGTGAACATTGCCCGGTCTCACCTGCGCACAGCGGCGCCGAAGCCGCGTCCCGTGAGCATGCGTCTGGACAAACGACCTCTCGTTCTACTACAATGTGGGCGCACATCACCACCGTTGGCCGCGTAGGGGAGGCGAGATTGCGCATGAGTGAGCACGATGCGACGGCAACGTCACTGAGGCGAACGCCCCTATTCGAGACGCACCGGGCTCTCGGCGCGCGGCTGGTAGAGTTCGGCGGGTGGGAGATGCCCGTCCAATACTCCAGCATTCTCGAAGAGCACCGCGCGGTGCGGGAACGGGCCGGCCTGTTCGACGTCAGCCACATGGGCGAGTTCTACGTCGAAGGGGCGGGCGCGGTGGCCTTGCTGCAATGGCTCGTGCCGAATGATGTCGCCCGCCTCCAGGTCAATCAGGCGCTCTATACCCAGCTGTGCCGGCCGGATGGCGGCACGGTGGACGACTTGCTCGTCTATCGCCTCGCGGATGAGCGCTTCATGACGGTCGTCAACGCCGGCAACATCGAGAAAGACTGGGGCTGGATCGCCAGCCACGCGACGGAGCGGCCAGATGTGCGGCTCACCAATGCGGCAGACGAGACGGGCCTGCTGGCGCTGCAGGGTCCGCGCGCCGAAGCCATACTGCAGCCGCTGACCCAGACGCCGCTCGCGGATATCGCGTACTATCATTTCCACCCCGGCACGGTTGCCGGCGTAGCGTGCGTCATCTCGCGCACGGGCTATACGGGCGAAGACGGCTTCGAGCTCTATTTCCCCGCCGAACACGCCGTCGGGCTGTGGAACGCGTTGCTCGCTGCGGGGCAGCCACAGGGGTTGCTGCCGGCGGGCCTCGGCGCACGTGATACGCTGCGGCTGGAAGCTGGATTGTGCCTGTACGGGCACGAGCTGACCGACGAGATTACGCCGCTGGAAGCCGGCCTGGGCTGGACGGTGAAGCTCAATAAGGACAGCGACTTCATCGGGCGCACGGCGCTCGAGGAGGAGAAGCGCACCGGGCTGCGTCGCAAGCTGGTCGGCATCGAGCCGCGCGACCGCGGCATTCCGCGCGCCGGGTACCCGATCCTGCGTGAAGACCAGACGCTCGGCGAGGTCACGAGCGGCACGCTCAGCCCGACGCTGGACCATCCCGTCGCGATGGGCTTCGTGCCGCCAGCCGATGCCGCCGTCGGCACGGAGCTTGAGGTCGCGATCCGTGGTAAGCCGGTGCCTGCCACGATTGTGGCGCTGCCGTTTTACAAGCGCCCCAAGTGATCTGATAGGCCGCGCTCGCCCGGCAACCGCGCAGTGCGCGCATACGTGCCCGCTAGCCCGTCCCCTGGGGGGAGGAGAGAGTGCTGTTATGGCTCAGACCGATCAGCCTAAAGACCTGAAGTACGCCGAAACGCACGAATGGGTGCGCGTCGATGGCGATGAAGCGACCATCGGCATCTCAGACTATGCACAGGACGAGCTAGGAGACGTCGTCTATCTCGATCTGCCGTGGGACGACACCAGCGGCCATACGCTGGCGCAGGGCGGCCACTTCGGCGACATCGAGTCAGTGAAGGCAACCTCGGAGCTGTTCACGCCGGTCGGCGGCACCATCGTGCGCGTGAACCAGGCGCTCAAGGATCACGCCGAGCAGGTCAACAGCGATCCCTATGGTGCCGGCTGGATGATTGTCGTCAAGATGAGCAATCCCGCCGACCTGGACAAGCTGATGTCCGCCAAGGAATACACGCAATTCCTGGGAAAGCCCGGCCACTAGCGGCGGTGGGTAGCGCGTGTCGTGGGGCTGGGCGGCGCGGGCGAGGTGGCCGGGGCGATGGTCTGTGCATGTGTGCATAATATAATGCGCTATGATAGGATGCTTTGGCCACCCTACGCCAGCGCTGCATCCGCACGTGCGCTCGTTGTCGGGTGTCGTGCGGCGCGTGGCGACGCCACGGCACCTCCAGGCGCAGGCGCCGTCACACCGCGCTGAGTCACCAGTCTAGCCGAACGGGGATTGTAAACATGAGCTACGTCCCGAACACCGCCGCCGAGCAGCAGGCAATGCTCCAGGCGGTCGGAGTTGAGACGATTGAAGAGCTGCTCTCGCCCGTGCCCGCCGATGTGCGGCTCAAGCGCCCACTCGCGCTGCCCGCCGCGCTGGCGGAGCCGGACATCAAGCGCGTTATGGGCGCCCTCGCGGAGCGCAATGCCGACCTCGACCATTTCCCCTCGTTCCTTGGCGCGGGCAGTTACGACCACATCACGCCCAGCGTTGTGCCGCATCTCGTGAAGCGGTCGGAGTTCTATACGTCGTACACGCCCTATCAGCCGGAGATCAGCCAGGGCATGCTGCAGGCCATCTACGAGTTCCAGACGATGGTCTGTCAGCTTACCGGCATGGACGTCGCCAATGCCTCCCTGTACGATGGCTCGACCGCCGTGGTAGAGGCAGCGATGCTCGCCATCGGCACCGGCACCGGCGACATCCTGGTCTCGCGGGCGCTCGATCCGCAATATCGCGCCACCTTGCGCACCTATGCGTGGGTGCGTGGCTTCAACTTAATCGAGGTGGACCTGGAGAACGGCGCGACCTCGGTCGCCGCGCTCGAGGCGGCCCTCACCCCGCAGACCAAAGCCGTCATCATCCAGCATCCCAATTTCTTTGGCGCGCTCGAAGATGTGCGCGCCGTCGAACAGCTGGCCCATAAAGCCGGCGCCATCTATGTCGTCGCGTTCACCGAGCCGGCGGCGCTGGCGCTGCTCGAAGCGCCGGGTGAGTTTGGCGCCGATATCGTCGTGGGGGAGGGGCAGTGCCTCGGCAGCCCGCTCGGCTACGGCGGCCCCGCGCTCGGCATATTCGCTTCTCGCAACGAGTACCTGCGGCGGCTGCCCGGCCGGCTCGTCGGCAAGACGGTGGATGACCGCGGCCAGACCGGCTACGTGCTGACCTTGCAGACGCGCGAGCAACACATCCGCCGCGAGCGCGCCACCTCCAACATTTGCACGAATCAGGCGCTTTTGGCGCTGGCGGCCACGGTGTATCTTGCCGCGCTGGGCAAGACCGGCTTCCGCGAGCTCGGCGAGCAGTGCCTGCGCCGCGCACACTTCGCGCAGGAGCATATCTGCTCCGTAAACGGCTTCACGCCACTCTTCAGCCGCCCCTTCTTCGATGAATTCGCGGTCACTTGCCCGCTGCCCGTCGAGCATCTCAATGCGGGGCTGCGCGCGCGCGGGATCATCGGTGGCTACGACCTCAGCCGGGACTACCCCGAGCTGACGAACGCGGCGCTCTTCTGCGTGACGGAGACGCGCACACGCGACGATATTGACGCGCTGGTGGCCGCGCTAGAGGAAATTGTGAGCGACGACGCATGAGCACCGAGAAGCTGATTTTCGAGAAGGGCGCGCCTGGTCGCCGGACCGCAACGCTGCCCGCGCTGGATATCCCGGAGAAGTCCGTGGAGACGCTGGTGCCGGCGGAGTTTCTGCGCAGTGAACCAGCCCCACTGCCCGAAGTGAGCGAGATCGAGCTGGTGCGCCACTTTACACACCTCTCGCAGCGCAACTTCGGTGTGGATACCGGCTTCTATCCCCTGGGGTCCTGCACGATGAAGTACAACCCCAAGGTCAACGAAGACATGGCGGCGCTGCCCGGCTTCGCGCGGCTCCATCCCCTGACCGACGACAGCATGGCGCAGGGCGCGCTCCAGGTCCTCTACGAGCTTGAGGGCTACCTGGCCGAGATCTCCGGCATGCGGCGCGTTACCTTGCAGCCCGCCGCCGGTGCGCACGGCGAGATCACCGGCCTGATGATCATCAAGGCTTACCACGAACATCGTGGCGAGCACGAGCGCACGATCGTGCTGATTCCCGACGGCGCGCACGGCACCAATCCCGCCAGCGCCAGCCTGGCTGGCTATACCACCGTCGAGCTTCAGTCAGACGCGCGCGGTGGCGTGGACCTCCACCACCTGGAACAGGTGCTGGCAGCGCACGAGGGCAAGATCGCCGCGCTGATGATGACCAATCCGAACACGCTGGGCGTCTTCGACGAAAACATCGTCGAGATCGCCAGGCGCGTGCACGACGCGGGCGGACAGCTCTATTACGATGGCGCCAACGCCAACGCCATCATGGGCATTACGCGCCCAGGTGACATGGGATTCGACGTCGTGCACTTCAATCTGCACAAGACGTGCAGCACGCCGCATGGCGGCGGTGGCCCAGGCGCCGGCCCCGTCGGCGTCGCGCCGCACCTGCTGCCGTTCCTGCCCGGCCCGTTGCCAGCCAAGGGCGACGACGGCTACTTCTGGGAGGATGCCGGCCCGCTCTCAATCGGCCGCGTGCGTGCCAACTGCGGCAATTTCCTGGTACTGGTGCGCGCCTACACCTACATCCGCGTCAACGGGCCGGATGGGCTGCGGCACGTGAGTGAGAGCGCCGTGCTCAACGCCAACTATGTCGTGCGCGCCCTGCAAGACGCGTACGACCTGCCCTACGACCGCACCTGCATGCACGAATTCGTCTTCTCGGCCAATCGCCAGAAGCGCCACGACGTACACGCGCTCGACATCGCCAAGCGGCTTTTGGACTTCGGTGTGCATCCGCCAACGATTTACTTCCCGCTCATCGTGGCCGAGGCGATGATGATCGAGCCGACCGAGACTGAGACCAAAGAGACGCTGGATGAGTTCATCGACATCATGCGCCAGATCGCGCGGGAGGCCCAGGAACAGCCCGAGCTGATCCTCGAAGCGCCGCACGTGACGGTGGTCGGGCGCCTGGATCAGACGCTGGCGGCGCGCAAGCCCGATCTGCGCTGGCAGCCGGATCCGGTGGCCACCGCAACATAGTAACGCGTCGTCTTACCGGACAATGTCCGCTTCTTATTACACAATGGTGCCAGCTATTTGAGATTATGCTGGGCAATGTGCTATGGTGTCTGCATGAATGACATTGCATGGCTCATGGCGCAAACTCTGTAGGCCGACCGCTCCTCGACCGCCGATTCACGTACGAAGCTTTTCCTGTTTGCTGCAGCTAGTTGCGGACATAGCCTAGCCACCGTCAGAGAATCCGTACCGCACCTTGGGGGGCGCGAATGAATAGTATGGCGCTTGGCTGTCGCCAGGCAGGAGTATCGTTGTGAACGATGAAATAGCGCTGTTTATCGACTTCGAAAATATCAGGTATAGCCTGATCAACGTGCAGCGGCGCGAGCCGGACCCGCAGGAGCTGATCGGCCTTGCGCGCCGCTTCGGTACCGTCATGGTGGCGCGTGCCTATGCGGACTGGACACGCCAACCCGATTTCTTCAAGGGCAGCCTGACCGCCGCGATGATCGACCGTGTGGATTGTCCGGCGAAGGTGCGCGAGCGTTTCCGTCAGAACTTTGGCGCGCCTAACTATTCCCAGCCGTCGAGCTACAGCCCCGTTCCCAACGGGGAGGACGAGCCGCTCGGCCAGGACTACAGCGACGATCAAGACCAGGAGCAGGCGGAGAGCGACGACGGGCAGCACAGGCCGGTGCATGTCGAGGAGGCCAGCGGTAGCGGCGAGCTGAGCGTCGGCGCACCGGAAGAGAGTGGCGACGAGCTATATGTGCGCGACGACGGCGAGCAGCCGTTCGAGGAGCGGCGTGGGCGCCCGGACTACGCGCAGTACAACAACAACGCACAGTATTATCAGGCTCCGCAGCCCGTCATAACGCAGAGCACCGTCGATCTGAACATGCTGATGGATATCATCGAAACGGTCTTCGACCGCCCCAGCATAAACACCTTTATCCTGATGAGCGGCGACCGCGACTTCACGCGCATCTGCGCTCGCCTCAAGCTCCGCCTCAACAAGCGCGTCATCGTGGTGGGTGTGCCCGGCACCGTCAGCCGGGACCTCATCAGCGCCGCGGAGCAGTTCATTCCACTGGGGTTCGCCAGTGGCCCGCTCGGTGGCAGCGGCTCCTATCTGGGGACCTCGGGGCCGCTCAACAACTATACACCGGCGCAGGGGCCCGTCGAGCCGGAGGAGCCTGGCTTTATCCAGTTCCTGGACTACATCGACCGCCATTGGTCGTGGCGCACGGTGGGCGGCGTCGCCAATTTTATCGGCGATCCGTTCAACCCTAAAAATCGCTTCCGTGGCCGTCTCACCCGCGAGTCTGCCCGCGATCTATTACGGATCTGCATCGATGAAGGCATCTTAATCGTCACGACCGACCCGACCGGCAGTGAAAATCTGCGCCTCAATCGCAATCATCCTAGCGTCGAGGCGGGCCTGAACGAGAACGTTCTCCACTAGCACAGCGGCACAGACGAGGGGGGACGGCGAGACATGGGCGAGCGGCTGCGGGTGCTCGCCGTGGACGTCGGCACCGGCACCCAGGATATTCTGCTCTTCGAAAGCGATCGAACTATCGAGAATTGCTTCCGGCTCGTCATGCCATCGCCCACTGTCGTGGTTGCCGAGCGTATCCGTGCCGCGACCGCGGCGGGCCGGCCCGTGCTGCTGACCGGCCAAACGATGGGCGGCGGTCCGTGTGCCTGGGCCGCACGCGACCACGCGCAGGCCGGTTACCCTTGCTACGCGACCGCGGGCGCTGCCCGCACGCTCGACGACGATCTTACCGCTGTGGAGGCGCTGGGGCTGGTGGTGGTTGACGATGCCGCGGCGGCGCGCCTACTCGACGCGGGCGACGATGCCCTGGTCCATGTGGTGATGCGCGACTTCGACGCGCGCGCCATCCGCACGGCGCTCGCGGCCTTTGGGGTCGATCCGGCGGTGGATGTTGTCGCAGTTGCCGCCTTCGATCACGGCGCCGCGCCACCTGGGTATAGCGATCGCCGCTTCCGCTTCGACTACATCGAGGCCGCGGTCCGCCAGCGGCCGGAGCCAATCGCCTTCACCTATCGCGGCGACGCCGTGCCACGCGACCTGACGCGCCTTGCCGCGGTGGCGGCAGATGCCGCGCAGTATGGGTCGAGCAACGACGGCCACCCCGCCGCGCCGGTGTTCGTCATGGATACCGGCGCGGCGGCGGGGGCCGGTGCGCTCGAAGACGGCGCCGTCGCGGCCCACGAGGACTGCCTGATCGCCAACGTCGGCAACTTCCACACACTCGCCTTCCACCTGCGGCGCGGGCGCATCCGATCTCTCTTCGAGCACCACACTGGCGAGCTTACGCGCGACCAACTGGAGGCGTATCTGCGCGAGCTGGCGGCGGGCACGCTGACCAACGAGCGTGTCTTCGCGGAGAGCGGGCATGGCGCTCTGCTGCTGGATGTGGCGCCGCACGACGGCGCGCTGCCGTTCCTGGCAGTGACGGGCCCGCGCCGGGCGTTGCTCCGCGGTTCCGCGCTCGCGCCCTACGAGGCCGTGCCGCACGGCGATATGATGCTCGCCGGCTGTTTCGGTTTGCTGCGTGGGGTCGCCGCCCTCGATCCCATGTATGCTCCAGCGGTCGAAGCGGTGCTCGGCCGTCCGGCGTGGGGCTAGCTCTGTGGCCCACCAGCCACCCCTTTGCGGCTGCGCTTCCTGTTAGAGAGAAGAAACGGGCACACCCTCACACAGTGGTGAGGCTGTGCCCGGTGCCGTATCTCGCGCGGCGAGGCTAGTCCGCGGTCACACGCTGGCGGCTTGCGGCGCCGCCTTTGCGGCCGGCTTGCCGAGCCTCTTCGCTATCCCACTCGTGCGCGGTATGCTGTATGTGGGCGGCTCGCCCACCCTTGCTGGCGATTTCTCGCTGCTTCTGCGGATCCATCGATGCGAAGCCACGACCGCGTCCCTTACGCTCTGATGCCATGCTGAAGTCCTCCTCGGTTCGCCGACCACCGCCGACGATCCAGCCTTGCGCGCCGTCCGCTGGGAAGACGCGCATTCAACCTCGTTCGCTGCCCCTGTAGCAGGGCATCTCTGCCATCGGCTGAGTTGCGCCCCACACGGGAAAGCGATACACCCACTTGGGTGAGCGCGCACGCACAGCAGAGATGCCCCGCTCGCTTTCCGCAAGAACGGGACCACTCAGCAGTCCCGACGACGGCACAATGACGAAAAAGCCGCCGTTCGTCGCGAAACGGGCCCAAGCTCAACTGCTCGCGCACGGTGGAGATTGCCACAAGACTCGTGCCAGTTTTTGATGAGCTCCAAACATCTCGCCGAAGCTTCCGCACAGGACGAATAGCCAGCCTACGCTCGCGGACGCCGCGTATAGGCTCATCCATACAGTTGTAGCTGAGGCGCGAATCCGCAAATCACCGCCAGCTCGGCATACCTTGACCCACTGTAACGTGGCGACTATACTGCGCTCACACGGCCACCGCCACTCACTGCCGCTAGTGCCACTTCCACTGCCATGCCAGTACCCACGGGCACGCGCCCGCCACTGGAGCACACGCCAGGAGGGCATCCCATGTCGGTTCCACTCTTGCCGCCCACCATCACCGACAGCAGCTTTCGCAACCCGGCGCTCGACCTGCCGGGAGACTTCAATGCCGCCGCCGGCTTCCTCGATCGTGCCGCGGCGCAGGGATGGAGCCAGCGCATCGCGCTGCGCACGGCGGAAGGGCAGCAGTGGACCTATGCGCAAGTGGCCGCGGGCGTCAACCGCGCGGGGAATGCGCTTCATGCCCTGGGCGTCGAGCTAGAGCAGCGTGTTGCCCTGCTCCTGTACGACTCGCCGCAGTTCGCGCTCGCGTTCTACGGCGCGATTAAGATCGGCGCTGTGCCCGTGCCGCTGAACACGCAGCTGCGGCCGCAGGACTATCAGTACATGTTGAACGACAGCCGGGCCCGCGTGCTCATTGCCGAGCCTGATCTGTGGCAACAGATCGAGCCACTGCGCAACACGCTGCCCTACCTGCGCCATGTCGTGCTGGTCGGGCGCCCCGCCGGCAGCGCGGCCGGCAACACCTTCGAGTTCGAGCAGCTACTCTCCGGCGCCAGTGAGGCGCTCACGGCCGCGCCGACCTCGCGCGATGACGCCGCCTTCTGGCTCTATAGCTCGGGCAGCACCGGCTTCCCCAAGGGCTGTGTGCACTTGCAGCACGACATGCACTGCTGCGCCGAGCTGTATGCCAGGCCCATCCTGCGGCTCTCCGCCGACGACATCACTTTTTCCGCCGCCAAGCTGTATTTCGCCTACGGCCTCGGCAACGGGCTGTACTTTCCGCTCGCGGTGGGCGGAAGCGCGATTCATTTTGCCGGGCGTGTCACCCCGGAGGCTGCGTTCCGGGTGATCGCCGAACAACGCCCGACCGTCTTCTTCGGCGTCCCAACGCTGTACGCCGCTATGCTGGCGATGCCGGATGCGGCCAGCCGCTTCGACACGTCGTCGCTGCGGCTGTGCGTCTCCGCTGGCGAGTCGCTGCCGGCGGACCTATTCAATCGGTGGCGCCACCGCTTCGGCACGGAGATTTTGGACGGCATCGGCAGCACGGAGGTGCTCCACATCTTCATCTCGAACGTGCCCGGCCAGGTCGTGCCCGGCAGCACCGGCCGCCCCGTGCCCGGCTACGAGGCGCTGTTGGCGGACGAACAGGGCAACCCCGTCGCACGCGGCGAGATCGGCAACCTACTCATCGCGGGCGATAGCACCTGCTCGCAGTATTGGAACAAGCATGAGCGCACCAAGAGCACCATCCTGGGCGCCTGGATCCAGACCGGCGACAAATATTACCAGGACGAGGCCGGCAACTACTGGTACTGCGGCCGCTCCGACGACATGCTCAAGGTCAGCGGCCAGTGGGTCTCGCCGGTGGAGGTGGAGGGCGCGCTGATTGCGCACACCAGCGTGCTGGAGGCAGCGGTGGTTGGCCGCGCCGACGACGACGGGCTCATCAAGCCGCAGGCGTTTGTTGTGCTCAAGGACGGCGAGCAGCCCAGCGACGAGCTGGCCGAAGCGCTGAAGCAGCACGTCAAGACGACGCTCACGCCGGTGAAGTATCCGCGCTGGATCGTCTTCGTGGCCGAGCTGCCCAAAACCGCGACGGGAAAGATACAAAGATTTATCCTTCGACAGACGATCGCAGAACAAGTTGCTCCGGAGCCGCTAAATGGGGAGTCAGGCTGAACCGACTCCCCATGAATGGCGGGCCAGCATGTTAGCTGGCAGGAGGTGTTTCCTCCGAGCGTGCAGCGCGTCGCAGTTCCTTTTCGACGGCAACGACCGTGCGAAACAATGCCTGCACTCCGGGAAGCGTCACATCTACATCAAATTTTGGCCTCTGCTCAACCGCAATGGTGACGGACTCTGGACCAGGGTGCTGCTGTGAAGTCACTCTTGCTTGCTCCAGTCCGTCACATCAACCTGGACGACCGTTGCAACGCAGAAGTCCCTGCCCACAAATCGGCACCGGTCTACCCAACTGTCGCGCCTTCTCGCGTACCTCGTCGGCGAAGTCTCGTCCTTTCTCCTCGTCGACTTCTTCCATCCGCTTGGCAAATGCCCGCAACTCCAGCGAAAGTGTCACGGTTGTGTCCAGATACTCGCCGCGGAGCGCCCCGCGCAGCTTCAGCAGGCCATACAGCTCGGCATCCACCTGCTCGAGATCGTGTGTGCCCCGCGGGAGTCGCCTGAGCGCTGCGGGCAGCCGATTACCGAACTGCGCCCGCTGGATCACCTGCCACACTGCATCCGTTGCCCACCGCGAGCGGTTGGTGTCCCTCACATCCGGCACGGTCAGCCTCATCCAGCCGCGGTGCGTCATATCGGGCGCGGTGTCGGCCTCG
>Ga0070706_100003450_pt1 | contig 15571 bp, 20 predicted proteins | sample KBSK5501metaG_FD_65476 | JGI IMG/M metagenome (GOLD analysis project Ga0070706, IMG submission 65476) | Corn, switchgrass and miscanthus rhizosphere microbial communities from Kellogg Biological Station, Michigan, USA - KBS K5-50-1 metaG | ecosystem: Host-associated > Plants > Roots >...
CAGGGTGGAAGTTGGTCCCATTTTACGGTCTACTGCTGGTTTTCTTGATCGCCATAGTTTTCTCGCGCCAAGGGATACTTCGAGTGTAACCGTCTCGTGAAGCACAGGGTTGACGGCCGTGATGGTGGGGTTTTGGTCAGAGGCATTTAGGATCGAGCAGCCCAGGCGATGGGTGTCAGTTCAGCAACCCGACTGACCGGAAGGTCGGCTAGACCCGGCAAGATAGCAGCGAGATAGTCGCGGATGGGGAGCTGCAAGCGGCGGCAGGTTTCGACGATGGAGAGGATGGCTGCGATGCGCGGTCCTGCTTCCTGGCTGCCGAAGTGGATCCAGTTTTTGCGACCCAATGCCACCGGCCGGATGGCGTTCTCGGCGGCGTTGGTGCTCAACTCCAGGATTGGATGATCCAGGAAGCGAGTTAACCGATTCCAAAAGGTCAAGGTATAGTTGCAGGCTTTGGCCAGAGCGCTCTTTGGAAGAGTCTGGCCTTTGGCCGTTTCGATTTGGCTCTTGATCGATTCTAAGATTGGGCGCGCCTTTTGCTGGCGTAGCTGATCGCGTTCGATCACAGTTAAATTCTGTTCTCGAGCCCGTGCATCAATGGCGAAGAGTTCATCAATGGTTGCTACCAACGCAATGGCGGCACGATCCTCGGGATGAGCTTCCACCGCCTGGAAGAAGTATCTCCGGGCGTGGGCCCAACAGCCGGCATGGATCAGTTTCGGGCCGCCCACTCGATCATAGCCGCTGTAGCCATCGGTTTGTAAGATCCCCTCGAAGTTAGCTAAAAACCGTTTGGGTCCTTCCCGACCGCGCGAGAGTTGGAAGTCGAAGATCACCACTCCGCCCGGCCGGCTATATTGCCACAAGTAGGCTTGGTGGTTCTGGCCGCGACCATCGTGCATTTGCACCCCAACCGGCGTTTCATCGGCCTGCAGATAGTCGCCCCCTAAGAGTTCCTCGGCCATCGCCCGACTGATCGGACGCAACAGTTCTCCAACTCGCATGACCCAACCACACAGCGTTGCCCGAGACAGTTCCACTTTGGCATCCCGCTCTAAGATGACGCTCTGCCGATACAGCGGCACATAATCAGCATATTTGTTAACGATCGTCTCGATGATGAGTCGATCGCTAGCTAAACTCTTTTCGATGATCCGAGCCGGTAGCGGCGCACACACTACTCCTTGTTCCGGACAATGAGGACAGGCTCGTTTCTCGCGTTTAGTTACCCGCACGAAGTACTTGGCCGGTTCGACATCGAGTTGTTCGGCGCTCTCGTAACCGATGACCACCTTCTCTCGGCCACAGTTGCCACACACGCATTCTTGCGGCTCGCAGCCAATGAGCTGCTCTATCCGCGGCAGATCGACCGGTAGACTCTGCCGTACAGGCCTTTGCTTGGATCTTTGCAGCGGCAGCTGCAGCTGAGCTCGTTCACTCTCCGCCCTGACTTCCGCTTCACTTACCCCAGGTTCCTGCTCCAGCAGTTCGAGTTGTTGGTCACTGAGCCGCTCACTGGCTGGCCCGTACTTCTCCACCCGCATCAGACGCAACAGTTCTCGTAAAAGCCGATTCTCTTTTTCGCTCCGCGCTAGCGCCTCGGTTTGTTTCTGCCAGTTGTTAGTAAGTTGTTCAATAACCCCGGCCGGAAGCTTTTCGATTAACTCGCCAAGCAGCTCTGGATCAAGCGGAAGCGGCGTAAGTGAATCCGAACTCGGCACGGATAATAACTAAGCAAAACTCTGTGTTAATCACCAGATTTTTCTGCTCCAACTTCCACTATTTCTTTCCGGTACCAGTCTTTACGGCGCGTTTGTTTGAGTTCAATCCCACCGATGAGCATGCTTAACTGTTCCTGACTCAAGCGCACCTTGCCATTTTCATCTCCTTGGCTCGGCCAACTGAACCGCCCTCGTTCCAGGCGCTTGCTGCAAAGCCAAATTCCGGAGCCATCCCAAAATAAGATTTTAAGTCGATTCCTGCGGGCGTTACAGAAGACAAAAAGGTGCCCGCTCAAGGGATCAATTAGCAATCGATCTCGCACGATCCCGAACAGACCCTCATAGCCTTTGCGCATATCCGTTGCGCCGATGGCAACGTAGACTCGCGTTGCCGCGCCAATCCCCAGCATCGATTGGCACCTATCCTTGATCCAGCACTTCAAGGAGCCGGCGCAATGTCACACCGCAGAAGCCTGCTCCAATCCTGATCCGGTAAGCTTGCCCAATTAGCAGTTCCAGTGCGCCAGCGCTTTGCACGCCTGCTTCAACTTCCACCGCCATTAGCTTGGGCGCGCTGTGGGCGCGTCGTACAATTTTCAGGCTCCGCTGCAACTCGCTCAGCCCAATCCCACGCTCTTCGCAAAACTGCCGTTGCGTTAATCCGCTGGACCCAAACTCCCGTACCAGCTCCGCGATCTGTTCCAGACTCCGGCGCTTTCGCCGAGCCTTAATCTCGATGATTTCATTTTCTCCCTGCATCCCCAATTCCTCTCAGATCTCCGGCTCATCCGCCAGATGGGGCTAACCGGACGCGTACACTCGAGCGGCCATTGCGATGGAACAGTTTGCGGAAGCCGCGACCGTTGGTTCTAAGGCCGCAGCAGAAAGCGTCGTCACGGTTAAAGACTCGATGACTAGGCAATTGCGAGCCTACTTATGCGTCAATTTTAACGCCGCAGGTTTTCAAAACCCCGAAACTAAATTTCTATTCGAGGTCAATCTGCACTTGATCAATGTGGGCTACACACCTGGGTATAAGGTAAGTTTTAGAGCGCAGGTCGATGTCTTGCCGTTTCCGCTTCCAGCGGATTTTGCTTTTCCTCTGCCTGATGCTCCAGGTGGCAGCGAAAGTACACTGGGACACGGACAGAACTTGATTATAGGAGGAGTCGTAAATCGGATTTATTCTGAAGAGGAAGCTGCTGAAATAAGAACTGGGCGGACAAAACGCCTCTATATTTACGGAACGGCGAACTATGAGGACGCTTACCACATTCAGAGATATACCAATTTTTGCTTCAGTGTTATTTGGCTTGGAGACAAAGGCTCCATGGGCGTCTTCACAAAACGCCACAATGACGCGGGCTAGGATACTCGAAACCTCGCTCCGAGCGTTCCTGGGGCATTGTGGTAGCTTTTTTGATTAGTCGGCGAAGATTATCGAGGAGATCCGGAATTCGGATTTCTAGTTCAATAAGTAAGCCTGCCGAAGGTGATTAAAATTAATGGCATCACGCCCACGCTTTTGAAGTGCTGCACACAAAGCGAAGTCATCTGTAAGAACTAGCACGCCAGCGTCTGATTCCATAGCTAACGCAGAATCAGTGAGACCAAACGAGGAGAAAAGAGAATGCTGAACGATGTCGGCGCTAATTCGGTGATGCTCAACCAGAATCCCGAACTGTTTCGCAAGAAAGTGAAAAAATGCATACATCCTACGGTCTTCAGCGTTCTGGGTTAAATTGCTGATCTCAGTAAGAACGTGGGGGGTGGTTAGAATTCGGGTGAATCCCTCGCAAAAACGTCCAAGTAAATCAAAGTCTCTAACGCTATACTTGTTAAGTCGCTTAATTCGTTTAACCAAATTCCTGTCAAACACCCCTACAAGAAGGAGCAGTAGAAGGTTCGAATCAACCAAAATGCCCCTTTGCCGGTGTTTGCAAATAAGACTTTCAATGAAGTCGTCACGGTACATTGCGCGCCTTCATTCTAAGGACTTCCTTGCTTGAAGAATCTAATTCGAATTGTCTGTAGAGTCGCTCCTTTATGGGAGCGAAGCCTGGAAGGTTAAAAGCTCGGTTTGACAGCGCTGGATGATCGAAACTGATAGTGACAATCCAATGCCCTGACGATGTTCTATCGACTTCTTCGAGCAAGAATCCCTGACCGTCGGGAAATAGCTCCTTCGCCCTTTGAAGTGCAACCTTAGTGGGCTTTTGCCAGGGGTCTTCGGCCATAGGGACACAAAACCAATAGCGCTGGCTGAGGTCAAGGGCGTCTATTGAAACGGGTCAGAAATCGAGCTTTAGAAGGTCTATTCTCTGTCCTTTCGGCTTCGTCTTTTCGAGTTCCAAACATCGCCAGCGCATTGTCTCCGCTTGGTCGGCTTCTGCCCTTCTTCCTTCTTCCACTCGGTGCCGCACCAGCTTAGAGCTTGAATTCGCAGCAGGATTCCCGAAGGTCATGATAAGGCTCGACCCGTTCAAAAGCGTTCCTGCGTCAAATACGGAAGCCTTTGTTGAATAGTCCGGCGAGGAACCGCTACGCTAAACGCATCGGCGTACGTATTTCGACGTATAGCGAGACGCGCGTCTTCGAATAAAAGTGGATCTGCTTTTATGAAAGGATTGCGATCTGGAACAGAGCACGCGCAGAAGCAAGCGATATGGCTGCATATACGAGGCGGATGGTATACGGGATGGCGAAAGATGCGGTTCACTGGGACGACGACCATGCTACGGTTTTTGGAAGCGACGAAGTGGGATTTTCTCGGGCTGGTGATTGTATTTGAAAAAAAGTCCGATCACCGGAGCTTGCTAGTTAACCTCATTAATTCTTCCGCCATCTCGGGACGAACTCCCTAGCGGGAGCCGGAGGCGGTTGAAACTGCGGGTTCGGTCTCTCCTGGGTTCCGAACCTGATCGGCTTGGGTGGCTAGAGATCATGGCAGGATTCCCGAAGGCATGATAAGGCTCGACTGCTAAAAGCTCGCCAAATCGGAATCCTGTACGTCGGCATTACGACCAAAGTCGGATCTTCCTTGATTAAATCCTTAGATTCGGACAGACCAACCAAAGAGCAGAAAGAGATGAAGATCCTGAAATCCGTAGCCAAGAGAGTCATAGGCTATGACCGCCTGCTACAACTTCGCAGAGCCGGCGAACGATGGATACATTTCGGCCTTGCCCGCTTCTGTCCCTGCTGCAAGGCACGTGTCCGCAGGTTCACACCCCTCGGGCTTGTTAAGAGGCCAGAAGCGAAATGTCCCGTATGTGGGTCACTGGAAAGGCATCGTCTCATGTGGCTTTACATGACCCAGAAAACCAACCTGTTCGACGGGAATCAGAAGAAGATGCTTCATGTTGCTCCGGAACCAGAGCTATCCTCATTGATCCAGAAAGCAGATTATATCAATTATCTCTCTGCTGATCTGTCCGCTCCCAATGCAATGGTAAAAATGGACATCACAGACATTCAATATCCAGATAACACCTTCGATGTTATCTACTGTAGCCATGTTTTTGAACACCTTCAGGACGACAGAAAGGCGATGGGTGAATTTTACCGTGTTCTCAAGCCCGGCGGCTGGGCGATCCTACAGGTTCCGATCACAGCCGACACAACCTTCGAGGATCCGACGGTCATCAGCCCTAAAGAAAGGGAGCGGTTGTTCGGACAACACGATCACGTCCGTCGATACGGGCCCGACTATAAGGATCGGCTTATGGAGGCAGGCTTCTCGGTTACGGTTGATGGTTTCGTGCGCGAGTTAGATAATCGGACTGTCAGGCGTTTTGGTCTGATGCGGGATGAAGATGTGTATTTCTGCCGGAAACAGGCAACATGAAGGTTTTTGAGTCGTTCTTTGTCGGCTTTCCAGAAGACGCCTGTCGAGGCGTGCTCGCGGTTGGCTGTCCGGATAGACGGAAAGACTTCAACATTAAAGGAGCGCCCAATTAACCTTCCTCGTCCGGCTCGTCCGGCTCGATGGTCGCGTACTCGATTGACCTGGACTTGAACGCTTCCGCGTCGAACGGGCCGCAGCTCTGCCGCCCGTCCCACCAGCTTAGAGCATGAGATCGCGGCAGGATTTCCGAGGGTCATGATAAGGCTCGACCGCTCAAACGCGTTCCTACGCCAAATGCGGAAGCCGCTTTCGCCCGGGGCGAAAAAAAACCGACGGCAAACCACCTAAGGCAAACCAACGTGCGACTTCAGTGAGCCGGGCCGCTTCGCCTCGGCGGGGCTAACAAGCTGCGAACATCACGCCCGCAAGGATCACATTTAACTTGTGCGAAACCTCCATCTGCCGTAAATAATTTCCAATCTTCGCACGAACGTTAATCGTTCGATCTCCTCCTCCCCCCAACGCCTCTATTTTTAGACGTCGCTCGGTCGAAGGTCTCGCTCGATTGCAGATTGCAGCAGATATCTGCAAACGTCTTGGCAGTCCGTTAAGATGTAGCGCAGGCTCTGCTTCGCGAAGAGCTGAGAATATACAAAAGAATAAAAAGCTATGACAGCAAGAGTTTCAGAATTTAGGTTCTTCAGAGCGGCTTTCGTTCTGATCTTGTTGGGATTGATATCGGTCTCCGCCCCTACTGCATCTGCGGCTGACCCAGCGGGCAAAGTAAAGCCGTATCCCCTTGACTATTGTATCATGGATGGGAAGCCGCTCGGGCCGCATCCGACGACTTTTGTCTACAAAGGACAGGAAATCAAAACCGATGATCCCGCCTGCAAGGAGGCGTTTATGAACAATCCTGACCTTCACCTGAAAGAGGTGCAGGAAGCGGCAAAAAAACACAAGAAAGCTCCCGCTAAAAGTTAAGGGTAGCAAACGCGGCAATCCCCTCGATTCGTCATCTTTGATTGGAAGGAGGAGCAGAAACTGGAGGGGGATCTACCTTGCGAAAACCCCCTCGGCTGCAAACGAGGGGGTTTTTATGCTGCTACTCTGCGTCGGCATCCGGCTCTAAGGTCGCGTAGTCGATAGACCTTGATTTGAATGCCTCCGCGTTGCCGCAACCGCAAGAGAGTCTCCTGTGCTCGCCATACCGGAAGCGCAAATGGAAGCTTGCATAATAGTACTTGATTTTGTTAGTTAGTGAACGACAATCATCAGTAGCAAGTCGTTCGCTTGCTACGGCTAACAGCGGATCACTCGATCGGTTAGGCGGTAGTGAAAAATGCCCCAATTTCCGGGTTATCCACAATTTACCAAGGCAAGACTGGGTATATAGAAACGGAAATGAGATTTCAAAATTACGTGGGTGGCCGCAAAGCATGATCGTAACGCACCCGTGGTCGCCCCTGGTTTACTAGGACCCGCGATTTTATAGGGGCCGGCCTGGACAGGGTGGTGCGCCATCACTTTGCGTGGTGGAGCGTCTGTTCACGCGTGCGGAGACATGTGAGTGCCGCTATCACTCTTGAGCATGGGTGTGAGCGTCTGACTCACACCCACAATTACTCCGCAACATCATGGCATCGGATTGGATCGGGTACTACTTCAAGCTGGATCAGGCGTCGCTAACCAGCTCCCGCAACCGCACCAGAGCCTCTCCGGCGTTGGTTGCCGCATTATCAACTACTGCCCCTGTGATCTGCGACTCTCGCAGTTTTGCAAGCTTGGGATGGAAGGCGAAGATATCGACCTCAACCACAGACGGATGAAGCCGAGCGGCATCAGTCATTGCACGAGGCAATTTCGCAAAGTTGCTGTGTCCGTAGGTTGAAACAAGCGCAGCTTCAATACGGCCTTTCCTCAAGCGTTGAACTATTCCACCAATCATGCTCTCGATCCCGTCGACGGCTCGCTTGTATACTTCGAATGGTGTGCCCAGATCTACTAACCGCACCAACTCGGCTTGCGCGACAGCTAACTCAGATTGCAGACTAGCAATCTTCTGTTTAACAGCTATGATTTCTGGCTTAGATGCTAATCCAGGTTCCTGCGCTTTCCATGCTCGCAGCACATCGGCATCGTACATGTGCTGTCTGTCCCTGATGGACAACCATGCACTACGTTTCTGGTCTAAGTCGGATGGTTGGCTGGTTCGCCATTCATCGTACGATTGTTGCGCAAACGTTAATTCACTGAGCAGTCGTTCTATCTGCTGTTTTGTTGCGTCTTCGTTGTGTACTTGGTTTTCCATATTGTAATTTCGGATTATGTTAAGTTTCGGTTAACTGTGAGGTTTATTTCTTCTCCATCTGATCTTTCAGAGACTCGGCGAGAGCTGCGGCATATAGAGCAACTCTGCGGTTTCGGGTTGCTACGAGGTAAGCCGACGGCTCGATAGCTTTAACCTCTTTTGATCTCGGATCGACACCAAGGGCTCTAGCTAACTCAGCCTTTAACAGGAACAGACGTTCATTTTGGTTCATATCACCGAAACCAACTGTCAAGTGCCGCATACTGCACATGACAGCTCGAGACATCCTAGATGACAAGATCTGCAGAGTTGCGGGATCGGATTCGTCTCCGGTCTTGCTGTTTTGTGTTTCTGTTTGCGAGAGCCGATGGTCTGTCATGATTCCATCGGCTTTTCGTTTGTAAGGGACAGCCCCGTTGCGACGTTTGAATTCTGGATGCTCTGGCCGCAAAACCGATTGTTCGGTCGGCTGACTGACTCGGCGTGTCCTGGCGGCTTTTACAGCACAGACGACCACCGCTGCCTTACTACGCTTTGTCTCCGCGTCGGATGACTCGGCGCAAGACTGGCAAGCTGCCACGTTATCAACACGTCGGTTTGCGGCACGGTAGCTTTCCAGAGTGTCGGAGATCATGCCAGAGGTGCCGAAGTCAATCCGGGATGAGTCCGAAAAGAGAAAATGACGTGTGGTATCGCGATGCGTCCCCCGCGTTTGTTGGGAAGTCGTTAGACCCAACAGTATGGACGATGACAACCCACAGATAATGTGGCTCGACCACTCAACAAGGATCAACAAGCGCAGGCCGAAGGACAGAAGTCGCTGCAACGTGTTCTCGACTATCTCGCCGGAGCTCTTACTGATCCCGCAAATCCCACAATAGTAGATCAGCTAAACGAGTTCAAAATGACCTCGTGGTACTTCCCTATACTTTGGGAAGCTATCGACAAGGTGGAGCGATCTTTCGCGGACACAGAAGACTTGCGAAAAGCGATTATGCTCGCCGCTGCCTACGACATCATCGAACGGCTAATCGCCTGAGGCCGCACCGATTCTCCGTGCCGCGAATGCCACCACTCCTCGTCGGCGAATCGGTGCCGTTGTCGCATTAAGGCGTCCCTCTACCTTCGTACTGCGGCTCTGTCGGGCCTGATTGATCCCTCGCGGGTTTTGACCAATCGACAAAAGCATCACTTTGTGCGACACCACCCAGTCCGAAATTTTGCTGCTGGCCGGAGGTAGAAATGAAATCTCCGTTTGCGCAACCGGAGAAAAGCAGAGTGGCAAACGTCACTATCGCGAAGAGCAGAGGTTCTATTGCCCAAATTTTGCGGATGTTGAGGAACAAAAGCGGCGATCTCATAACCACCCTTTCTTGGGAAATCCCTCGAAGAAAAATATCACTTGGATTTGCCGATTTCGACTGTTAATCGATCATCTGATACCAATCGCGTTGGTCCTGTATCACTTGCTCAATGGACCGGATGTGATTTTGTGTTTTCGCCGCTGGGGTCTGGAAATTCACAGCTTTCCGAACCGGTTGACGCACGACTTCTGCCTGATGCGCCTTTGATTTCGCTGGTGTGTTAGCCAAGCCAATACTTGGGCTCAGCATGAATGCGATTGAAGCAGCCGCGATTACCACGGTCACTAAGTTTGTTTTCATGGTTAAACCATGACACAGGCCGAGGAGGACATATCATTGTATTGTATGATAAGACATCAGAGCAGCCGATACTGCTCGATTCGTGTTCGAGGATCTGAACGTGACCCCAGATATCCCCGGAAAGGTTCTTTCCCTTCAGTCACTACAGGGTCGCGCTAGGCTGCTCGGCTAAACCGGCCGCGATCCTTCCGACGTTAGCGCCCTAGCTCGTTTCTGGCGTTCGGAGATGCTTCGGACCCGATCACAAACAAACACGTTCTGGGACCGTTTTACCACGCGAAAGCAACGGCACGCTCCTGCGCCACAATCTGCGCGACCAGCTCATTAAGCTTGGCTTGTCGTCGCGCTTCGTACCGCCTGCGCTTCTCTGCGCGAATACCGCGAACGTAAACCTGCTGGTATAGGTCAGGGTGTCGGAGTTTAAGCTGCTGGATGCTCATTCTGTAAAGAGGGGTACGTGTCACTAGAGTTGCTTGTCTTTTGAGATTTCCACGGCTAGATCCCCACCGCCCTAAAGGGGCGGACGGGCGTGTGGGAATCTCGTTGTCGGGTTTTTTAAAAAGATTCCCACGGTGCCGTGGAAATCTATAACGTGCTCATCATAATCGGTTTGTGACTGACGAAAAAGATTCCCACGGGAGATTTCCACGGGGCCTGGGAATCTTTTTGCGAAAAATAGCTGCCGTAGGAATCTCTGAGGACATTCTATAACTTGCTCATGTTCTGCACTTTATAGATTTCTATGGGCTGTGGAAATCTTTTTATACTTAGTGCGTGACAATCGATATTTCCACGGCCGCCAACCCGCATGAATAAATGATCTACGTCGTTTTTCGATGTGCGTTTGCTACGATGCTGTAGCGTTTGCGGCCTCCGTTTTCTTCTCAGTCTTCTTTTTTGGCTTCGATGGCTTTTCCGGTCCCGTCCTGTCCGATTCCGGCACTGTTGAGAAAACGACCAATTTCTTTGTTTCTCCTTCGATCTTGTACTCGTATATCCGTGGCGATGCATCCTTGTTCTGTGCCAGTGCGCGAGCAATTCCGACGACTGCATTCTTCCCGACATCGTTCTGTGGTCCGTACATTTGCAATTGCTCGATCGTCACGGTTTCATGATCCATGATGAAGTTGCGAACCCACTCGATTTTCGCCTGAGCAGCTTTCGCGTTTTTATCGGTCGCGGCCTTTGCCTCCGTTCTTTCGGCTTCCTCCCACACAACGCCGTTCTTTGAATGCTTGAGAAACAGATCGTAAACCGGCCTGCCCGACCCATCGACAAGGTTCGCCTGTCTGGCTCGCTTTCCGAACTCGACTTTGAAGATCCTCTCGTCCCAGTCTTCGTACCGGATGGAGATGATCTCACGCGCCCAGTTGTCAGATCGGTCGAACCCAGTGAATCGTAAAGGGCTCGCCTGTTTGACTGCTGCCCATCCCGTGGCGGTTTGCCTGTGTGGTGAACGAACGCCCAAATGACGCCTGTTTCATTCAGAATCGGCTGAATCTGATTCCGCAAGAATGGAGACATTTCCGCCTGCTTACTAACATCGCCTCCAGCGTAGGAGAACAACGGATCCGCAATGATCACGTCCGGCTTGTGCTTCGCAATTTGCGCCTTCGCATACTCCACAAAGGCTGTCCCTGCCTTTGAGCTAACTTGCTGAAATACTAGGTTCTCGCCAAGTTGCTTCATTTGCTCGGCGCTCAGTTTTTGGGATTTTAGTAAATCCTGGAAAGCAATAGCTAAATCACCTTGGTTATTCTCCGCTTGAATGATCAGGCACCTAAGCGCATTCACTGGCTTGATTCCAAACAGGTCTAGACCTAGCGACCAGTTAACTACCATTGCCATGATGAAGGAAGATTTTCCGATTCCTGTCGGTCCCGCGATAAGGAGTGAATCCCCTTTGCAGAGCCAGCGTTTGCCGATCATGTTACTCGGGTCTTTGTCCCGATCAAAGCTCATGAGATCGGACACAGTGAACGTCTTTTCGTCCGCAAAAAAGAGTATCACTTTATTCGCCGCCGTACTTCTGCTTGTCGCATGATTCGGTATCCGTAGTATCCTCACGCCCGTCCCGGCTCCGTCCGTATCCCCGTTCTGTTCTGCCTTCTGTGATGCACCAGCTGTCTGCAGCTTCCCGGCGCGCTTATCGAAAACAGTTTCCGCTCCCGGTGGATTGTCCCATCGAGCCTGCCTGCGGTTGGTGTTAAAGCTCGTCCTGTATTCACCGCACGGAGGCAATGGGTCAGCCCAGTCCGGGACGTCCTGCCACTCTTTAGAAGGCACGAAAATGCCATCCGTCTGCGCTGATGCGCTATTTATGTTCACGTTCTCTGCTCCTTCGTTAATGTTCGTGCTCATCTGTTTACTCCTTCTACATGTTTGAAATCTAAATAGTGAACTAACTGTTTCCTGCCTGTGTCCGGTCTGATTGCTCCTGGCATTCGGACGAACTGACTGCGCGTGAAGGTCGCCGGATCGGCTCCGAGCCTTGCCGCGTCGACCATGAATCGATGCAACATGCTTCCCGGCTCCTCACGCTCACCCTGGCAGTAGAGCCAACCGTGTAGACTCTTGCTGCCGCTGAATGTGACCATCGTTAGTGGAGCGTGCGCCATCATTCGCATGATGATCGCTGCCATTGCGCTTTGCGGTGACGCTCCACGCGAACGCCAGAGTCGGACAAGCGGAGTCCAGAGCGTAGGCTGACTGCTCTTGCCGGTCTCCGCGAAATCGAACTCGCACACCAAGAATCGACGGTGCGAAACATTGGACAGACACCGTCCAGCTTCGCTTCCTGTCTGTGTCCGGCCAGACTTCCCGCGCATCGGATTTGGAACGATGAACGCGAACCGGTGTAACCTGTCGATAACCGTAGGCAGTTGGTAAGCCTCGGTCGATTCCGCGACCATGCCAGCAGCGATCCACGCATCGGACGATCTGTTGCGTTGTTAGGTCTCGAGGCTCCGGGCTGAGTCGCTCCAGTATCGACAGTTGGTCCGGTTCTCGGTCGATCGCTTCGAGCGTTATGCTCTCTATCAAGTCCAAGTCCGGTTCCGGCCATTTCGGTTTCGGTGTGTAGTTGCGACCGTTGAGCGTTGTGCTGTAGGCTCGCTCGATTGCTTTTCGTATCTCGTGCTCGATTACCTGACCACCACGAGCGACGACAGTTTCCGCGATCGCGTCGAATGCGTGGTCGGGCGACACTGCTGCCCGCTCGCATAACCGCGCACCTACGATTAACCATCGATGCAATCCGCTGCCTTGCATGGGCGCTGACTCGAGCAGTGCCGTCTCGATGGGGGTAAACTTTATGCTCGCCATCGCGTCGCCTCGTTTGACGTCGCGAAGATGGTTAGCGACGTTTCGTTGTTAACGTTGTTTTTCATATTGTTCTCCACGGAGCCGAGTCGGTCACCTTTCCCGACTCGGTTCTTTCTTTTTCGGTGTGGTCATCGCAGAAGGAAGAGCGTGATAACCCACAGAGTAGCCGCGATCATCGCGACCGTTTCGGCATGGCGCAGGACTCGTCGCCAGTTCGGTTCTGGTGGTTGTGCTAGTGCGACGCTCATGATTGCGTCTCCTCCGCGTCGATGTGCGAGATCGCCCAAGACAGAGCGTCACGCTTCCAAAGGAAGCTGCGGTCGCGCAGGACCTTACCAGCGATTTCGACCGACAAGGCACCGCTGGGTAGTTCGACAACGCGGATGACTTTCCCTTTGTGCGTCGTCATTTACAGTCCGCGCTCCTTCCTGTTGGCTAGGTACGCGTCGAGATCCGATTTAGAGATGCCGTAAAATCGCTCGCTGATCTTGGTTGCGTGCAATCGTCCAAGTCGGATCTCCCGGTGAATGAGTTCGCGACTGACGCCAAGTTGTTTGGCGAGTTCCGAAACTCCAATAATTTGCTGTTCCATACTCATGTGTGTATCTGTCAATCGTTAAAAAAGGACCGGTTTCCCGGCCTGTCGGACGCAAGTACGCCTCAAACGGAATCCGACCCCAGGTCGACTCCTTAGCGTTCCGCGATTGTTCGACGGGTCGAGCGTGACCCGTCCCGGACGTCGATTAACGTCCGATCAGGACCGCGCAGACCGTCTCGCTATTGAGCGGGTTGCGTCCATTGGTGCGCATTTATACTCGAGTCGGTTTTCTGCGTCCACCCGGACTTATCCCGGAAATTTTCCGTCAAGACCGGTAAGGTTGCCCACGGACAGCACGACACGCCCATTGTCGTTTTTGGCATGGTGATGCGGCAGGATTTTGTCGCGAGCCGGAGTGATCTCGCGACACGGTAGCGTTTGTTTATACCGGTAGCTTTGAGACCAGTTTCGCGTTCAAAGGCGGAAGTCGGGTTTCCGCGACTCGACCGTTTTTGGCGTGATCAAAAAGAGCCACTCACTCCGAAAAATGCGGGTGCACAAGTTTCAAAAACACATCTATAAAAGTGTTATTGCATTTTGCACATTTCCGTTTAACTTTTTGTGTTCGAATGAGTACTATCAGTCGCGTAACCTTACTACGTCTAACCCGCATCAAGATGCAATGTCGTTATGCGAGGTTGTGAATAACGTGTGAGGATGATCGGACCTATTTTCCTACGTCCCTAAGCGCTCTAAGGTGTTCCGGCGAGCTGCTGGGATCATTTTTCGCTTTCTCGATTCTTTTTTCCAACGCGGATGCGCCGTACGTGGCTAGAAAGCCCCCGTACTAGCTTATACAACGCAACAAAAAGCAATCCAATCCCTGTCGAGAGTACCAAGGGCACAACGCTTAGGGGCAAGTACACAACAACAAAACCGAACCATAGAAGAAAGAAGTTTCGAGGTATCCAACGAATTGTCCGGTGACGGTCAAATTCCTTATGCCAAAGGATGTAGGCCCCTAGGAATAGCCCAGAAAATACAATAACGGCTAGGAAGACCAGGTATCCCCATGAAGGTGCAGTTGCATCTGCCAAACGGTCTGCCGGAGTAGCTGCGAACTCAAAATCAGACCCGATGACTAGCGGTCTGTAATCCATGCGAAATGACTCTACGACAAGGTTCGTAATTCGGCTACTCACGGGCTCAGGGTACCCGAACGGGAGTAACTTCGGCTCGCCAGACCGCGCTAGCTGCAAACCCCTGCGCCAGTTTTTACGCAACCTTGAACGGAACGATTTTCCGACCCCCTTTGCGCTTTCGAGGTCTGATCGGTAGCCTAAAATATTATGTCCTTGCGGACGCTGTTATTCTGACGTCGCAGCTTTTATAAAACAGGCGTTTAAACAGGCGTGGAGCGCCTGTTTAAGAGCTTTCTGGCCCCGAAAGCTTTCGGGGCTAGCCCACAATGGGCGTGTTAATTCTCAATGGCGTATGAGTGGTGCGGGCTAGCACGTGTCACGCGCAATTGAAAATCGTCGCCAATCGGCGCCGATGCTCGCTTTCGCGCTCGAAGGCGCGACGTACCGCAGCAAACGACTGGGCGAGCGGAAAGATATCGGGGGTGACGAGCAGATCGGCGTCTTCGGCTCCCACTGGATGCCAATAGACGCCTTGTGCTGTTATGGTGACCTCAGGCACCAAATCGGCGCGCGCAAGTGCAACGCCCTCCGTTGCGAAACCCCGCAGTGCGATGCGGCGGATCACCCGGTCCTCCTCGCTGATCCGCTGGGCATCGAGGAAGCAACGGAACTCCTCCGCTTCATGGTCAGTGGAGACGGTCGCTGCCAATCGCACCCGGAATCCTTCCGCACGAGCGCGCTCAATACCCCTCCACGCACGCACCCATGTGCCCTTTCCACGATGGCGATCGTGCCGCTCGGGCGTCGGATGAATCAGCGTGACGGCGATTAGCACCTCTGAGAAGTAGACTTGTGGTGCGAAGAAGTAGAAATGCGGAAGCACGACGTCCTTCACGAAGTGTCGCTGCAGTCCCGTACTTGCCCATTTCGCCATTTGGCCCATCCAGTAGCGCAGACCACCCGAGCCGTCTGGGTTATCAGTATAAGTGGGGGGCAGCTTCCACAAGGACTGCTGCCACCA
>Ga0070706_100003453_pt1 | contig 15563 bp, 12 predicted proteins | sample KBSK5501metaG_FD_65476 | JGI IMG/M metagenome (GOLD analysis project Ga0070706, IMG submission 65476) | Corn, switchgrass and miscanthus rhizosphere microbial communities from Kellogg Biological Station, Michigan, USA - KBS K5-50-1 metaG | ecosystem: Host-associated > Plants > Roots >...
GGGAGAGGGTTGGGGTGAGGGCCAACGAGAAGCGCCAACCTCGCAAGGCGTCTGCCACTCGTTGGCCCCCACCCTGGCCCTCCCCCAGAGGGGGAGGGAACCGGATCCCGCGTGCCTCGCTGTCTCGGCAAAGGCGCGTGCAGGACTGAGAGAGAGAACCGTCGGCTTGCCCGGCACGCCGATAAGCAAAGCGGGAATAAGTATTTGCCATTGGCATACTCCATGCATGATGATCCGAAAATCGCATGCTTGAACCATGGAACCGCGCCAACTCGAAGCCTTTGCCGCCGTGATGTCCACGGGCAGCGTCACCGGTGCCGCGCGCCTGCTGGCGCGGTCGCAGCCGGCCATCACGCGCCTGGTGCAGGAGCTGGAGGCCGAGATCGGCTATCCGCTGTTCACGCGCAACGGCCCGCGCGTGACACCCACCGAGCAGGGCTTCCTGCTGCACGAGGATGCGGAGCGCGCGTTGTCGGGGCTGCGCCAGATCCACATCCGCGCCGCCGAGATCGCGCGCGGCGAGGCCCAGCCGCTGCTGCTGGCTGCCACGTCGGCGCTGGCCGTCGGCCTGTTGCCGCAGGCGCTGATGCAGCAGGAACGGCGCACCGGGCCCGTGCCCATCCAGCTGCGCACGGCCGCGCCGGAGCAGGTGCTGCATGCGGTGCTGACCGGCGCGGTGCAGCTCGGTGCGTGCAGCCTGCCGCTGGAGCATCGCGGCCTCGAGGTCCACTGGATCGGGCAGCTGCCCTGCGTGGCCGTGCTGCCCAGGCGCGACCCGCTGGCCGCGCTGGAGACCGTGCCGCTGGCCGCGCTGGCGGAGCGCCGCCTCATCACGATGAGCAACCCGTTCCGCCTGCGTCACCGGCTCGATGCCGATCTGGCGCAGGCCGGGCGCGTGCCCGACCGCCGCGCCGCGCTGATCGAGACCAATTCGTCGATCAATGCCCAGGCGCTGGTGCGCGCCGGCCTGGGCGTGGCCGTGCTGGAGCCGTTGACGGCCCACGGCGCACCGCTGCCGGGCCTGGTGGTGCGCCCGCTAGACACCGACATTCCGTTCTTCTTCGGCGTGATCACGCTGCAGTCGCCATCGTTGGCCGCGCCGGTGCGGGCGTTGGCCGACGCGCTGCTGGCCGCCGCCGCGGCCCTGCCCGGCTTCGTGCAGCACGACCCCGCCGACCACGCCCGGCTGCTGCACGACGGCCCGCCCAAGGGCGGCGCGACGCGCCGTAGCCGCGCCCGCACGCGTCCCCGTACCGCCAAAGGTTCCACCCGATGATGACGGCCCCGCCGCCCGCCGGCCTTCCGGCACTCGAAGCGCGGCTGCGCCAGGATCTGCAGTGGCTGGGCCTGCCGGCGCGGCGCTGGGTGCCCGCCTCGGCGCACGGCGATGTGCTGGACACGGCCATCATCGGCGGCGGCATGGCCGGGCTCGCACTGGCCGCGTCGCTCAGTCATCTCGGCGTGCAGGCCCGCATCTTCGACCGTGCGCCGGCCGGGTTCGAGGGGCCGTGGGCCACCACGGCGCGCATGGAGACGCTGCGCTCGCCGAAGGAGTTGACCGGGCCCGCGCTGGGCCTGCCCGCGCTGACCTTCCGCGCGTGGTTCGAAGCGCAGTTCGGCCCCGCCGCGTGGGAGGCGCTCGACAAGATTCCGCGCCTGCAATGGGCCGACTACCTGCGCTGGTACCGCCGGGTGCTGACCCTGGACGTGCGCAACGGGCAGCAGGTGGTCGCCGTTGTCCCGCGTGCCGACGGCCTGGTGCAGCTGGACCTGATCGACCAGGCGGGCGAAGGCAACGGCTACCGCGTACGGGCCCGCCACGTCGTGCTGGCCACCGGGCGCGACGGCCTCGGCGGCCCGTGGGTGCCGGACTGGGCCTGCGCACTGCCGCGCGAGCGCTGGATGCATTCATCTGATGTTTGGGACGGCGCATCGCTGCGCGGCCTGCGGGTGGCCGTCATCGGCGGCGGTGCATCGGCGATGGATGCGGCGGCCACCGCGCTGGAGAGCGGCGCCGCGCGCGTGGACCTGCTGATCCGCCGCGCCGACCTGCCGCGCATCAACAAGGGCAAAGGCGCCGGCAACCCCGGCATGGCGCATGGCTTCTGGACCCTGCCCGACGCCTGGAAGTGGCGCTTTCGCCGCTACCTGAATGCGCAGCAGGTGCCGCCGCCGCACGGCAGCACGCTGCGCGTGTCGCGCCACCCGAACGCGTACTTCCATCTCGCAGCGCCCGTGCTGCAGGTCACGCCGCGCGACGACGGCGCCTTGCGTGTGGACACCGCCAAGGGCTCGCTCGCCGCCGACCGGCTGATCTTCTGCACCGGCTTTCGCACCGACTGGGCATTGCGCCCGGAATTCGCGGCGTTCGCATCGCACGTCCGGCTCTGGCAGCACCGCTACACACCGCCAGACGGTGAGCACGACGCCGAGCTCGACGGCTCGCCCGACCTCGGGGCGCTCTACCAGTTCCAGGAGAAGACGCCCGGTGCGTGCCCGGGCCTGACCCGCGTGCACTGCTTCAACTACGCTGCCACGCTGTCCCACGGCGCGACCACCGGCGACATCCCGCAGATCAGCGACGGCGCACAACGCCTGGCACGCGGCCTCGCGGCGCAGCTGCTGGCCGAGGACGTGCAGCAGCACTTCGACGCGGTGCAGCGCTACGCCGAGCCCGAGCTGGATGGCGACGAATGGACGCCCGCAGAGTTCCCGGCCTACGACGACGACCACGAGGGCACCGCATGACCGGCTGGCTGCTGCGCCGCCTCGCGCAGGCCTCGGTCGTCGTCGTGCTGATGACGCTGATCGTCTTCATCGGCCTGCATGCGATCGGCAACCCGATCGACATCCTGATCGGCGAAGACATGAACCAGCAGGAGCGCCTGCAGGCCATCCACCGACTCGGGCTCGACCAGCCGCTGTGGCGCCAGTACCTCGCGTTCGTCGACGGCGCAGTGCACGGCAGCCTGGGCCGCAGCTTCGTCTACCAGGACGACGCGATCCGCCTGATCCTGCACCGCCTGCCCGCCACGATGGAGCTGGCGGTGGCGGCGCTGCTGCTGGCCGTGGTGATCGGGGTGCCGCTGGGCCTGTACGCCGGCATGAAGCCGGAGCACCCGCTGGCCAAGGCGCTGATGGCCGCGAGCATCGTCGGCTTCTCGCTGCCGGCCTTCTGGGTCGCGCTGATGATGATCATGGTGTTCAGCGTGCAGCTCGGCTGGCTGCCGGCCAGCGGCCGCGGCGAGACGCGCGTGCTGCTGGGCGTGCCGTGGTCGTTCCTGACGCTGGACGGCTTGCAGCACCTGCTGCTGCCGGCCCTGAACCTCGCGCTCTTCAAGATCTCGCTGGTGCTGCGCCTGACCCGTGCCGGCGTGCGCGAGGTGCTGCCGCAGGACTTCGTGAAATTCGCGCGCGCCAAGGGCTTGTCGCCGGCGCGGGTGGTGCTGATGCACGTGCTGCGCAACACGCTGATCCCGCTGGTGACGGTGCTCGGGCTGGAGCTGGGGTCGACGATCGCCTATGCGGTGGTCACCGAAACGATCTTCGCGTGGCCCGGCGCCGGCAAGCTGATTCTCGACAGCATCAACAGCCTGGACCGGCCGGTCGTCGTGGCCTATCTGATGGTCGTGGTCGTGATCTTCGTGACGCTCAACCTCGTGGTGGACGTGCTCTACAAGCTGCTCGACCCGCGGGTGCGGCTGGAGGGTGCGCGATGAGCGAGGCAACCGACGTGAGTGCCGAAGGCGTGCAGGCCGCGCGCGCGCGCCGCTTCGATGCGCATTCGATCTGGTGGCGGGTCGCGGCCGACTTCCTGCATTCGCGCGTGGCCGTGGTGGGCCTGGCGCTGCTGGCCATCGTGACGATCGCCGCACTGGCCGCGCCGTGGATCACGCCGCAGAACCCGTACGACCTGATGCAGCTCGACGTGCTCGATGCGCGGCTGAAGCCGGGCACGGCCAGCAGCGCCGCGGGCTACACCTACTGGCTCGGCACCGACGGACAGGGTCGCGACCTGTACTCGGCCATCGTCTACGGCTTGCGCATCAGCCTGCTGGTCGGCGTGGGCTCGGCCGTGATGGCGGCGGTGCTCGGCACCGGGGTCGGCCTGCTGGCCGCCTACGCCGGCGGCAAGGTCGACGCTGCGCTGATGCGGCTCGTCGATCTGCTGCTGTCGTTTCCGACCATCCTGATGGCGCTGATGATCCTGGCCTATGTCGGCAAGGGTGTCGCCAACGTGATCTTGACGCTGGTGCTGCTCGAATGGGCGTATTACGCGCGTACCGCACGCGGCCAGGCGCTGGTGGAAACGCGCCGCGAGTACGTCGAGGCGGCGCGCGGCCAGGGCATTGCGCCGTGGCGCATTCTCACCGGGCACATCCTGCCGAACTGCCTACCGCCGCTGCTGGTGATCGGCGCGCTGCAGATCGCGCGCGCGATCACGCTGGAAGCCACCTTGTCGTTCCTCGGCCTGGGCGTGCCGATCACCGAGCCGTCGCTGGGCCTGTTGATCTCCAACGGCTACCAGTACCTGCTGTCCAACGAATACTGGATCAGCTTCTTCCCCGGGCTGGCCTTGCTGATCACGATCGTCGCGATCAACCTGGTGGGCGACCAGTTGCGCGACGTGTTGAACCCGAGGCTGCAGCAATGAGTGCGGACATCATCGACGCCGTGCCGACCCTCGAGGTGCGCCACCTGCAGACGCGCTTTCACACGCGCGCCGGCGTGCTGCCGGTGGTGGACGACGTGTCGTTCACGCTCGGCCGCGGCAAGGTGCTGGGCCTGGTCGGCGAATCGGGCTCGGGCAAATCGGTGACGGGCTTCTCGATCATGGGCCTGGTCGATGCGCCGGGCCGTGTCGAAGGCGGACAGCTGCTGTTCCAGGGCCGCGACATGCTGCAGATGTCGCCGGCCGAACGGCGCGACCTGCGCGGCAACCGCATCGCGATGATCTTCCAGGACCCGATGGCGACGCTGAACCCGGTGCTGCGCATCGACACGCAGATGATCGAAGCGGTGCAGGCCCATCGCCGGGTGGGCCACGCGGCCGCACGCCGTCAAGCCGCCGATGCGCTCGCGCAGGTCGGCATGCCCAGCCCCGAGGATCGGCTGCGCGCCTACCCGCACCAGCTTTCGGGCGGCATGCGCCAGCGCGTGGCAATCGCGATCGCGCTGCTGCACGGCCCCGACCTGATCATTGCCGACGAGCCGACCACCGCGCTGGACGTCACGATCCAGGCGCAGATCCTGTCCGAGATGCAACGCCTGGTCGCCGCGCGCGGCACCTCGCTGATCTGGATCAGCCACGACCTCTCGGTGGTCGCCGGCCTGGCCGACGAGATCGCCGTGATGTATGCGGGCCGCATCGTCGAGCACGGCACTGTGGATGAGGTGCTCGACGACCCGCAGCACCCGTACACGCAAGGGCTGATCGGCAGCCTGCCCAGCGCCAACCGCCGAGCACCCGGACAAGGCCGCAGCGCGCGGCTGCGCCAGATCCCCGGCATGACGCCCAACCTGCTGCAGATGCCGCCCGGCTGCGCGTTCGCCGCGCGCTGCGCGCGGGCCAGCGCCGTGTGCGAGTCGCTGCCGCCGCTGGGTGCACCGCGTGCCGGCCACCCTGGCCATCGGGCTCGGTGCTTTCACCCCGGCCCAGCACCGGCCTCGATGGAGACATCGAACAAGACAGCACCGAAGACAGCGATGGAGAAGCGGGCATGAACGCCGTCCACGATGTGCCGCCGCTGGTGGACCTGCAAGGCATCGCCAAACGCTTCGGCGCAACACCGCCGCCTGGCGCGGTGGGCAGATTCCTGCGCCGTGTCGGATGGTCCCAGCCGCCGGTGGTGACACACGCGGTCGATGGCGTCGACCTCTCGGTGCGCGCGGGCGAAGTGGTCGGCGTGGTCGGCGAGTCCGGCTGCGGCAAGTCCACGCTGGGCCGCATCGCGGCCGGGCTGCTGGCGCCGACCGAGGGCACGGTGCGCGTGAACGGCCAGCCCCTCGAAGAGCTGGCCGCCGCACAGCGCCTGGCCGCGCGGCTGCGCGTGCAGATGGTCTTTCAGGATCCGTTCGCGAGCCTGAACCCGCGCCTGCGCGTCTCGCGCATCGTCGGCGAGGCAGCCCGGCTGCACGGCCTGACCGATGCGGCCGGCGAGGACGACTACGTCAGCGCGCAGCTGCAGCGCGCCGGCCTCGACCCGGCGCTGCGCCACCGCTATCCGCACCAGTTCAGCGGCGGCCAGCGCCAGCGCATTGGCATCGCCCGAGCGCTGGCGGTGCAGCCGGCGATGCTGGTCTGCGACGAGGCGGTCGCGGCGCTGGACGTGTCGATCCAGGCGCAGATCCTCAACCTCTTCATGGACCTGCGCGACGAGCTCGGGCTGGCCTACCTGTTCATCAGCCACGACCTCGGCGTGATCGAGCACCTGTGCGACCGCGTCGCGGTCATGTACCTCGGCCGCGTGGTCGAGAGCGCACCGGTCGCCGAGCTCTTCGCCCGGCCCAACCATCCGTACACGCAGGCGTTGCTCGCCGAGATTCCGCGCATCACGCAGCGGCGCACCGCGTTCAACACGATACGCGGCGAGATCCCGAGCCCGATGGCGCCGCCGGCGGGCTGCCACTTCCACCCGCGCTGTCCGCAGGCGTTCGAACGCTGCCGCACCGAAGCGCCGCAGCTGCGCGGCATCGCGATCCACCATGCCAGCGCGTGCCATTTGAATTCATCCGAGGACCCTGCATGAACCATCGAAAGCTCTTCGTCGCAACAACGGCCTTGCTCGCGATCAGCGCAACCGCGCACGGCCAGACGACCCTGTCCATCGGCTTCGCCGACCCGATCTCGTCGGTCGACCCGCAGCTCAACAACCACGCCGGCGACCGTTCGCTCGCGCTGCACTTCTGGGATTCGATCATCAACTCGCGCGACGGCGGCAAGCTCGAACCGGCACTCGCCTCGAGCTGGCGCGCGCTGGACGACCGGACCTGGGAGTTCAAGCTGCGCAACGACATCAAGTGGCAAGACGGCAAGCCCTTCACGGCCGACGACATCGTGTTTTCGTTCCAGCGCGCGCGCAGCGTGCCGGGCACGGTGGCCTCGTATGCCGGGGCGCTGCGCACGGTGGAGTCCGCGACCGCGAAGGATGCGCAGACCGTGATCGTCAAGACCAACACGCCCAACCCGATGCTGCCGCTGGACATCGCGTCGATCTACGTCGTCAGCCGGCATGCCGGCGAGAAGGCCGCGACCGAGGACTACAACGCCGGCCGCGCCGTGGTCGGCACGGGACCGTACAAGTTCATCTCGTACGTCCCAGGCGACCGCACGGTGTTCGAACGCAGCCCGTCCTACTACGGCCCGAAGCCGGTGTGGGACAAGGTCAACTACCGGTTCATCAGCAACGGCGCCGCGCGCACGGCGGCGCTGCTGGCCGGCGACGTCGACGTGATCGACAAGGTCGCGGTGACCGACGTCGACAAGCTGCGCAAGACGGCGTCGGTCAGCGTCTACACCTACCCCGGGCTGCGCGTGCTGCTGCTGCAGCCCAGCCAGCGCCCGGGACCAAACGAGTTCATCACCGACAACGCCGGCAAGCCGCTGGCGCAGAACCCGCTGCAGGACGTGCGCGTGCGCCAGGCGCTGTCGCTGGCGATCAACCGCCAGGCGATTGCCGACCGGGTGCTGCAAGGCACCGTCACGGTCGCGAACCAGTGGATGCCCAAGGGCACGTTCGGCTACAACCCGACCGTCCCCGAAATTGCGTACAACGTCGAGCAGGCGAAGAAGCTGCTCGCGGAGGCCGGCTTTGCGCAAGGGTTCCAGGTGTCGATCCACGTGCCCGCCGACCGCTACCCGCAGGCGCCCGAGACGGCGCAGGCCGTCGCCCAGTTCTGGACCCGCATCGGCGTGAAGACGAAAGTCGAAGTCGTACCGTGGTCGGTGTACTCGAGCCGCGCCACGAAGAACGAATACGCGGTCAGCGTGATCGCCTGGGGCAACGGCACCGGCGAAGCCGGCTACGGCTTGCTGCAGACGCTCGCGACCACCGACCCGAAGCGCGGGCGCGGCGCCAACAACTGGGGCCGCTACAGCAACGAGTCGGTCGACAAGGCGCTGGACGCGGCGACGGTGGAGTTCGACGCGCGCCGGCGCGAGGCGATGTTCCGCCACGCCGTCAAGCTGGTGACCGACGACGTGGCGCACATCCCGCTGTTCCACTACCAGAACATCTGGGCCGCGAAGAAGGGCCTGAAGGTCGTGCCGCTGCTGAGCGACCGCACGTCGGCGATGCAGGTGACGCGCATCGCGAAGTAGGTCCGCGGCCATGCTCGAGATCACGCCCGAGGACGCGCTGATCGACGTGCCGCGGCGCATCGTCGTGTCGCGACTCGCACCGGGCGAGCAGATCACGCTGAGCACGCGGACGGTGCGCGGCCCGGGCACCGCCTGGCGCAGCGCCGCCACGTTGCGCGCCGACGCCCACGGCGTCGTGGACTTGCAGCGCGATGCGCCGGTCTCGGGCAGCTATGCGGGCGTGTCGGCGATGGGCCTCGTCTGGTCGCAGGCGCCCGAACGCGAAGGCGCGCCGCGCGACGTGTTCGGCGCCGAGCCGGCGGCCGCGCTGGTCACCGAGGTCGTCGCGCAGCGCTCGTCGTCGGCCACCGCATGGCACGGCCGCTTCGTGCAGCGCATGGCGGGCCCCGGCGTGACCCGCCGTGAGGTGCGCGACGAAGGCCTCGTCGGCACCCTCTTCCTGCCGGCGGCACGCGCCGACGGGCGCGCCCCGCCGGCGGTCCTCGTGCTCAACGGCTCGGGCGGCAGCCTCAACGAACCACGCGCGGCGCTGTACGCGTCGCACGGCTACGCCGCGCTGGCGCTGGGCTACTTCAAGGCGCCGGGCCTGTCGGACTACATCTCGAACACGCGTCTCGAGATCTTCGAGATCGCGCTGCGCTGGATGCACCGCACCCTGCGGCCGATGAACGGCTTCGTCGCACTGAGCGGGCAGTCGCGCGGCGGCGAGCTGGTGCTGCTGCTGGGCTCGCTGTTCCCGGAGCTGGTGTCGGCCGTCATCGGCTACGTGCCGGGCGCCGTGGTGCACAGCGCGCAGAACGCCTGCGATCCGGCCCTCGGCCCCGACAGCCGCAACGGGCCGGCGTGGCTGCTGCGCGGCCAGGCCTTGCCGCATCTTTGGCAGGACAACCGCACCGCGACCTGGGCACCGTGGGACGACGGACCGCCACCGCGCCGCCACGCCCATGCGTTGCTGACAGCGCTGCAGGACGCCGACGCGGTCGCGCGCGCCCGGATCCGCGTCGAGCGCATCCGCGGGCCGGTGCTGCTGCTGTCGGCCGGCGACGACGGCTCGTGGCCGTCCAGCCTGTACAGCCGCATGGTGGCCGAGCGCCTTGCACAGTTCCGGCATCCGCATGCGGTGGAGCACCTGGACTTCGACGGAGCCGGCCATTCCATCGTGTTCCCGTACGTGCCGACCACACAGCTGGTGTACGCCCACCCGGTGTCCGGGCGGCTCAGCACCGGCGGCGGCACGCCGGCCGCGAACGCCCATGCCGACGAGGCCTCGTGGGCCGGCGCGCTGCGCTTTCTCGAGCGGGCGCTTGCGAAAGTACCGGCGACTGAATCGACGATTGAATCGACGACCGAACCCAGGAAAGAACCATCCATGTCCGCACTCCATTCCGCGACCCATTCCGATGGCGATCTCGTCGATGCCCTGGTGCCGCTGCCCGCCGCCAGCCCGGTGCTGGCCGTGCGCCACCAGCGCGACAAGGTGGTGAGCGCCACCCAAGGCAGCTACGACGCCCTCTTCGATGTCGCGCTCGCAGGCCCTTCGTTGGCCGAGCGCCTGCTGGTGGCGCACACAGTCGCGCGCCTGAGCGGCAGCGCCGCGCTGCAGGCCCACTACCGCGCGCGGCTGTCGAGCGGTGATCCGCTGACGCCGGCGCAGCACGCCGCGCTGAACGGCGAACCCGCTATCGACGACGCGCGCCTGCGGGCCGTCCTCGCCTTCACGCGAACCCTGACCGAGCGACCGGTGGAAGGCGACCGCGACGCCGTGTTGACGCTGCCCGCTGCGGGGCTCGCCACCGCCGAGGTCGTGCTGCTGGCACAGCTGATCGCGTTCGTGACCTACCAGGTGCGCGTCGTCGCCGGCCTGCAGGCGATGGCCGCGCTGCCACCGGCCGAACGCGACACGGCGGCACCGGCCGCGCAATCGACCGATTCGATGGACGCCGCCACCTTCGTGCACCCGGCGAACCTGCCCAAGCCCGGCGAGCCGGTGCGCGTGAACGGCTACACCAGCGAGACGCTGGAATGGAAAGCCTGGCTGCCGGTGCTGGATCTGGCGCAAGCCACTCCCGAACAACTGGCCGTGCTCGAGAGCAGCCACCCGAAGGCGAAGACCTCCGACTACTACCGCGTGCTTGCGCACCAGCCGCGCGTGCTGCACGAGCGCTCGCAGGTCTTCAACGCGATCATGTATGCGCCCGGCGGCTTGTCGCGCGCCGAACGCGAGCTGGCCAGCGCGGCCGTCTCGCGCATCAACGGCTGCGTCTACTGCGCCTCGGTGCATGCGCAGCGCTTCGAGCAACTGACCAAGCGCAACGACGTGATCCACCAGGTCTTCACCGAGCCGCGCGGCGCCGGCACCACGCCGCGCGAACGCGCCGTGGTGCAGTTCGCGGTCGCGCTGACGCAGGATCCGGCGCGCTTCGCCGCCGCCGATCTGGCGGGCGTGCGCGCGGCCGGGTTGTCGCCGCTGGAACTGCTGGATCTGGTGCACGCCGTGGCGATCTTCGCGTGGGCGAACCGGCTGATGCTGAACCTCGGGGAGCCCGTGTTCCCGGCCTGAGCTCGCGCCGACGCCATGTTCGCCGCAACGATCGCCGCATTCGCGCTAGTCGCGCTCGCGACGCAACGGCGCTTACGCGCCTAAAACTCGTCGTGCTTCTTGAAGAGCAGCCACGAAACCTGTCGTTCCTCGCCGGGTTTGTGCATGCGGACCAGCTCCCAACGTCCCTGCATCTTCTCGCCGCGCAGCGTGAATTCGAGTTTGCCGGCGGCCAGTGCCTTGCGCGGATCGCCGATGGGCTCCCATGTGCCGCGGTCCCAGCCTCGCGTCGGCCCTGGCCGAAGGCCTGGAACCGCGGGTCGATGCTGGCGCAGCGCGTGCCATCGCTCAGGCCCTCTTGCGCGCCGCGGTCTTCGCGGCTTTCGTGGCTTTCGGCGTCTTTGGCGCTTTCGCGGGTGCCCTGCGCTTGCCCAGGCTCTTCACGAGCAGCTCGGTGAGGTCGACGACATTGCTGGTCGCGGGCGCCGCCTCTTCCAGCGGCTCGACTGCTTCGGTCTTCCCGGCCCGCGCCCGCTTGGCGACGAGCGCCTGCACGGCGTGGGTGAACTTGTCCTCGTAGCGCTCGGGATGCCAGCGCTCGGTCATGTCGGCAATCAGCTGCGCGGCCATCTTCAGCTCGTTGGCCTTCAATGCCTTGCGGCCTTCGGCCGGCAGGTTGATGTCGCTCCACGGACGGATCTCGCTCGCCCAGCGCAGCGTGTTGAGCATCAGGGCCGGCCCGCTCGGAACCAACGCCGACAGATATTCCTTCGTGTGCAGCACCACGCGTGCAATGCCGATCACGCCGGCGTCGAGCATCGCCTCGCGCAGCAGCGCGTAGACCTTCTCGCCGCGGGCCAGCGGCTCGAGGTAGTACGGCTTCTCGAGCAGCGTGAACGGGATCTCGGCGGCATGCGCGAACGACTCGATCGCGATCGTCTGCGTCGATTTCGGATAGGCCGCGCGAATCTCGTCGTCGCTCAGCAGGACGTAGTCGCCGCCGGCCACCTTCACGCCTTTGACGATGTCGTCCTTGTCGACTTCCTTGCCGGTCCGCTTGTTGACCCGCTTGTAGCCGACCGGGTCCATCGAGCGCTTGTCGAGCCAGTCGAAGTCGATACCCGTCTCCGATGACGCCGGGTACAACGCGATGGGAACGTGGACCAGCCCGAAGCTGATGGCGCCCTTCCAGATGGCGTGCGGCATGAGAGCTTCAGATCCTCCCCATCAGCAGGAGCACGAGCACGATGACGAGGACGACACCCAGGCCGCCGCTGGGGCCGTACCCCCAACTGCTGCTGTAGCCCCAGCTCGGCAGCGCGCCGATCAGAAGCAGGATCAAGACGATCAACAAGATGGTGCCCAGCGACATGAACATCTCCTGGAGTCGGAAATGAGCCCACTCTAGAGGCCGGACCTCGGAACCGTTGTGGGCCGCGGACGCGAAGTTGCGTCACTCGTTTCCTACATGACGCGACGGTTGCCGGGCAAGCGGTTTGCCCGCTGCGTCAGCCGATGGGCGCGTCGCTTGAGCCGTTGTTGTTCGACTCGCGCTCGCCGTCGGCCCGCGTCTGCACGGTCGAGTATTCCTTCAGCCGGTTGTAGAGCGTCTTCAGGCTCACGCCGAGCGCCGCCGCCGTGCGTTCCTTGTGGCGCCCGTAGTGCTCCAGCGTCGCCAGCGTCACCAGCCGCTCGACTTCCGCCAGCGACGTGCCGACTTCGATCCGCAGCACCGGCGCGCCCGTGGTCGATTGCGCGGCGGCGTCCAGCGGCGGCAGGCCTTCATCGACGATCGTGCGGTCGTGCGCCATCACGTAGGCCCGGTAGACGATGTTGCGCAGCTCGCGCACGTTGCCGGGCCAGCGGTAGGTCGCGAGCCGCTCGATCGCCTGCGGCGAGAACTGCTTGGCCTGCCCTTCCCTGCGGCCGATCTCGTCGAGAAAGTGCTCGGCCGTCAGGCCGACGTCTTCGGGGCGCTCGCGCAGCGCCGGCGTGTGGATCGGGAACACGTTGAGCCGGTACAGCAGGTCTTCGCGGAGCTTGCCCATCGCCACCGCCTTGAGCGGTTCGCGGTTGGTTGCGGCGATGAGGCGCACGTCGGTCTCGATCACCTGGGACGAGCCGACCCGCATGAAGGTCCCCGTCTCGAGCACGCGCAGCAGCTTGACTTGCAGGTCCAGCGGCATCTCGGTGATCTCGTCGAGGAACAGCGTGCCGCCGCTCGCCCGTTCGAAGAAGCCCTGGTGCTGCCGGTCGGCGCCGGTGAAGCTGCCTTTCTCGTGGCCGAAGATCTCGCTTTCCATCAGGTTGGGCGAGATCGCGCCGCAGTTCACCGCGAGGAACGGCTTGCCGCGGCGGCGGCTCAGATCGTGCACGGTGCGCGCCACGAGCTCCTTGCCGGTACCGCTCTCGCCCGTCACGAACACCGTGACGCCCGTGCCCGACACCCGGACGATCTGCTCGTAGATGCGCCGCATGGCGGCCGAGCGTCCCCACAGCAGGCCGAAGTGGCCCTCCTTGTCGAGCCGGGAGCGCAGGTCGATCGCTTCTGCCTGCAGGGTCGATGGCCGGCTGACGCGCGACAGCACGCCATGCAGCTGCTTGATCGTGACCGGCTTGATCAGGTAGTCGGCCGCGCCCATCCGCAGCGCCTGCACCGAGCTTTCGATGGTGGCGTAGCCGGTGATCAACACGACCTCCGCGCCGGGGTGCGTCTTGACGTCGTCGACCAGCTGCATGCCGCTGCCGTCCGGCAGCATCAGGTCGAGCAGCACGACGTCGGGTTGCTGCAGCGCCATCTGGCGCCGCGCATCCCGCAGCGAGCCCGCGGTCGCCACCGAAAACCCTTCTGCCGAAATCAGAGCCGCCATCGTTTCGGCCGAGTCGGCTTCGTCATCCACCACCAAGGCGTGAGGCATGTACAACCCTCTGTATCAATGGCAAATCAATGTCAACGCGCGCAGTATTGCGGATGGCCGGCGCTTTGCCTACCACCTGGCCCGACGGGCATGTTGATTGCTATTGCCGTCTCGATGATCCCGCCCGATGCGCCACCTTTCCGGTCGCGCGCTCGGTCGTGCTCTCGGTCGCATCTCCGTCGCGCGTGCGGTCCGATCAAGGGGAGGGTCCGGCGATGACACCGCAGATTTCCGTCGTGGTGCCGACGTTTCGCAGAACCGAGCCGCTGCGTCGCTGCCTGGTCGCGTTACTGTCCCAGAGCGTGCCGGCTGCCGACTACGAGATCGTCGTCGTCAACGACGACGATCGCAGCGATGCCGTCGACAGGCTGGTGCACGAGCTGCAACAGGCCTCACTCAATGCAACCGCCGGCTATGCGCCGACCCTGGTGTATCTGCGGCCGCGCCATGGCTGCGGCCCGGCGGTGGCGCGCAACTGCGGCTGGCGCGCGGCGCGCGGCCGGCTGATCGCGTTCATCGACGACGATACCGTCCCTCATCCGCGCTGGCTGGAACTGGGGCGTCAGGCGATGCAGCAGAACCGGAGCTGGTCCGCACTGTGCGGGCGCGTGGCGGTGCCGCGCAACGCATTGGGCGCGGCGCGCGGCGCGGCGAATGCGCCGCCGCTGCAGGGCGAGTTCGTCGCCGCGAATGCGTTCGTGTGGCGCAGCGCGCTGGTCCGCGTCAACGGGTTCGACGAACGCCACGGGCCGCTGCCGCACCCCGAACGCGATCTGCAGCTGCGGCTGGCGCGCGGTGTCGGGCCGGTCGGACGTTGCGAGCATGTCGTCGTGGTGCAGCCGGCGCCGCGTGCGCCCGCCGAGGCCCGGGCGCCCGGCCGCTACAGCGCCTACATCAGCAGCGCGCTCGGCTCGATGCTTCCGTTCTCGGGCGCCTACCGGCGGCTGTGCGGCGCGTTGCGCTTCCACATGCTGATGTTCTGACGCCGGCGCGGTCGGTAAAACGTACGAAATGCGGCAAAACTTGCGGTTGCCCGGAGTGCCCGTCCACGCGGCCGGTGGGCTCCCTGCGGGTCGGGGCATCGCGAGAGCACCGACCAACCTACCCCAAGAAACCCAAGAAACGCCAGGAAGGTGGCCATGAGAATCCTCGAAGACTCGATGATTGCCGCGCCGGAGGGAGAAATGGCGGCGCTGCTGCTCGCGCTGACCGAATTGCGGCGCGGCAACGCCGGCGTGCGCCTGCCGCTGCACTGGGCCGGGATCGCGGGCAAGGTGGCCGACGTGTTCAACGACCTCGTCGACCGCAACGCGACGATGGCCGCCGAGCTCGCCCGGCTGCGCCAGGTCGTCGGCAAGGAGGGCAAGCTCAAGCAGCGCGCGTCGCTGATCGAGGCGCGCGGGTTCTGGGGCGAGTCGATCGAGTCGATCAACTCGCTGATCGACGACCTGGTGCATCCGACGAGCGAGGTCGCGCGGGTGATCGGCGCCGTCGCGCAGGGCGATCTCAGCAAGAGCATGGCGCTCGAGGTGGACGGACGCGAGCTCGAGGGGGAGTTCCTGCGCACGGCCAAGACCATCAACAAGATGGTCGAGCAGCTCGGCAACTTCTCGGCCGAAGTGACCCGCGTGGCGCGCGAGGTCGGCACCGAAGGCAAGCTGGGCGGCCAAGCCACCGTGAAGGGCGTGGCCGGTACCTGGAAGGACCTTACGGATAACGTCAACTTCATGGCCAACAACCTCACCAACCAGGTGCGAAACATCGCCGAGGTGACCACCGCCGTGGC
>Ga0070706_100003455_pt1 | contig 15563 bp, 12 predicted proteins | sample KBSK5501metaG_FD_65476 | JGI IMG/M metagenome (GOLD analysis project Ga0070706, IMG submission 65476) | Corn, switchgrass and miscanthus rhizosphere microbial communities from Kellogg Biological Station, Michigan, USA - KBS K5-50-1 metaG | ecosystem: Host-associated > Plants > Roots >...
GGCGCGTCCATCATTCCGATCCTTGCGATCATCGTCATCATCTGGATTCTGGCGCACGCGACGTGGAAGGAGCTTACCGTAACAGCTGCCTGTCTCATCTTTGCATCATTGCTTTACCTGATCCGGCAGTTCTTCGGGAGCGAACCGAAAAACTCCAATTGATCCAAAAGACGAAGCCCAACATCCTGTGTTGGGATGGAGGGCCGCCACTTCAAATTGTGTGTTTTTCGCTTGTAACCCTTTCAAGCTTACTGTATTGACCAACGAGGCCCGACATTTCGGCTACCATGCATTTACAATCGCTCGAGCTCCTCGGCTTCAAATCATTCGCCGATAAAACGATTTTTAACTTTCACGACGGCATCACCTCTATCGTTGGCCCGAACGGTTGCGGAAAGTCCAATGTGCTGGATGCCGTGCGGTGGGTGCTCGGCGAACAATCCGCCAAGTCGCTGCGCGGCGACGAAATGGCCGACGTCATTTTCAATGGCACTGATACGCGCAAACCTGTCGGCTTTGCTGAGGTTTCTCTTACCTTTACCGATTGCGCAGATGAGCTGGACGTTGATTGGCACGATGTCCGCGTGACGCGCCGCGTGTATCGCGACGGCAATTCCGAATATCTGCTCAACAAAACTCCCTGCCGGCTGCGCGATATCCAGGGCCTTTTCGCCGATACCGGCGTCGCGCGCGCCGCGTATTCAATGATGGAACAAGGCAAGATCGACATGGTCTTGAGTTCGCGTCCGGAAGATCGCCGCGCGGTTTTTGAAGAAGCGGCCGGAATCACAAAGTATAAAACGCAAAAACGCGAGGCGCTGCGCAAACTCGAGGCGACCGAGGCGAATCTCCTGCGCATCGGTGACGTCATTAAGGAAGTAAAACGCCAGATCGGCTCGTTACAACGCCAGGCGGGCAAGGCGCGGCGCTACCAGGCATTACACGGGGATCTTCGCGTGCTTGAAACCCATCATTCGCGCAGGCAACTCGATTCGCTCGAGGCTGAGCTTGGCCGCTGTCAGGCGGAGATCGCGCGGCTCAGCAAATCGGAGGAAACCAGCCGGGCTAAGATCGACACGGGCGAAAGCGAGCTCGCCGAGCAACGTCGTGTTCTGGATGAACTTGACGGGAAGATCGCCGAAGTCCGCAGCGAATTACAACGTTTGCAAGGCGAAATCGGCACGTATCAGAATCAAATCCAATTCAACCGGCAACGCGCGGAGGAATTGACGGCGTTAATCGAGCGTTCAAAGAAAGATATCGCCGCGACCGAGGCGAAACGCGCCCAACAAGGAAAAGAAATAGAGGACGCGAACGCGCTGATTGAAAAGACAGGTCAGCTTCTCCGGAGCAAAGAAGCCGAGTTGGCGAAAATTACTGATCTGCTCTCGGAACTTCACGCTGCGCGGAGCGCGCACGAGTCGAAGCTCGAAACGTTGCGCGTGGCAGTTTCAAAGACCGAGAAGCGAATCGCCGAATTGGAGGACGAAATCTCCGGGCTCGCAATTCGTCGCGAAACCACGGAGGAAAATCGGCGCGGTATTGAGATTGCGATCTCCAACGCGCGCGGGGCTCGCGACAAAGCTCAAAACGAAATCGCTGCCGCGCGGGCCGCTGGCGAGGCCGGACGCAAAAATCTCGAGCTTCTAAAAGCGACACTTCAGGCAAGCCAGGAGAACCTGCGACAGCATCGGCTGCTTCTCACCGACGCAGAAAAAGGCCTGGCCGAAATCGAACGTGCGCTGGTCGAAAAAGAATCGCGCTTCGAAATCTTGCGCCAGCTTAATGAAGAAGGTGAAGGTCTTGACCAAGGTTCACAGGCTGTGCTCAAAGGACTTGATGATCCCGCGCGAATCCAGGCGGCGCTGGGCGGAGCCTTGGTTTCAAATCTCGATGTCGATTCAGAATATTTGGCCGCGATCGAAGCCGCATTAGGTCGAAATCTGCAGGCAATCGTTCTGAAAGACGCGGGATTGGCGCCTGCAATTCTTGCAAAATTGAACGAAAAGAAATTCGGGCAAGCTGCGCTCGCTCTTCCGAGCTTATCCAATTATTCGCCAAAAACTCAGACAGCGCTTCCGCGAAAGGCTCTTGCCTGGGCGAACGACAAGGTAAAAGCGCCCAAGTCGCTTGCGCCGTTGGTTACGAGGCTGCTGGGCAATGTCGCGGTCTTTGGCGATCTCGAAGAAGCCTTGTCGTTCAAGAAAGATAAGCACAATTTAGCCGCCGCGACGCTCACCGGTGAATTCATCTCAGCCGAAGGAGTTGTTTTCGGCGGCAGCCGGGAGACGTCAACCGATTCGCTGCTGCAACGCAAGGCCCAAATGGCAGGTCTCAACACGGAATGTGCAGATGTTCGCAGACAGCGCGATGCATTGTTGCAAAAACGCGACGAAGCAAACGCAGCATTGGAGAAAGCGACCAGCGAGTTGGAAGAAGCCCGGCGTCAGTATGAATCTGCCGATCGGGAGCGCTCGGCTTTCGACAATCGGATTCCTTTTCTGGAACGAGAATTGCAGGAAAACGAACAGAAGATCGACCAACTTCGCTCGGAGCAGATGACGCTTGCTCAACAAATCCAAGCCGCAGACGAGCGTATTGCAAAGTTGCAAGAAGAGCTGGACTCAGAGCGCGCGAATCTCGAAGCACAGCAAAAGGACCAACTGGAAATTCAAGCTGCACAGGGAAAAGCGGCAACGCGTGAATCGGAGGCGACGGAACAGCTTAATGAATTGCGCCTTGCTATCGCCACCGAGCAACAGCGTCACGAAAGCCTTATTGCACAACGCCAGCCGATGTCGGCCCGCGAAGCGGAGCTGGCCGAAATGATCGCTACGCGCCGAGCCGAGATCGCTGATTTTGAAAAGCGAATGATCAAGCAAGCGGATGAATCGAAGAAGGCTGAATCCGCCATTGAAAAGCAAAGCCGGCAGCGTGGCGACCTGGAGGTAACGCTGACCGCGCTCACTAGCCAGCGTGCGGAACGTTCCACGGCAGCAAACGAAACGGAATCGAGCTTGCGCGGAGGCCGGCACTCATTGAATGAGCTGCACGATTTGCGTTCCAAGCAGCAGGTTCGCGAGTCGCAGTTGCAAATGCAGATTGATAACGTGGCTGAGCGTATTTCCCGCCGCTATCAAGTTAATCTCCGCGACTTCGCGCTCGATCAGGTCGCATTCGACAAAACCTTACGCGCACAAATAAAGCGCCATGAGAAACTGGAGGGCGAAGCGGCGCCGGACTCGCGGGAGCTCGCCGCTCCAGACGTGGAGAAAGTCGTTGCTGACCTTACCCGCCAGCTCGACAACATGGGCCCGGTCAACCTCGACGCGGTCCACGAGTACGACGAGCTCGAGGAGCGCTATACATTTCTCGAAGGGCAAAATAATGATCTCACAAATGCGCGCCGTGAATTGCTCGATGTAATCGCGGAGATCAATTCGACCACAAGAAAATTATTTGCCGAAACCTTTGCCGAGGTGCGGGTGAACTTCCGCGAAATGTTTGCCGAGCTATTCGGCGGCGGGCGCGCGGACTTGTCACTGCTCGATGAAAATGATCCGCTCAACTGCGGAATCGAGATCAGCGCCAGGCCGCCGGGCAAACAATTGCAAAGCGTTTCACTGCTAAGTGGAGGCGAGCGCTCCATGGTCGCGGTGGCTTTGCTATTCGCAATTTATATGGTGCGATCAAGCCCATTCTGCATTCTCGATGAAGTCGATGCGGCGATGGATGAAGGCAATATCAACCGTTTTATCCGCGTGCTGGAGCGATTCGTAAAGCAGAGCCAGTTCATCATAATGACGCACAATAAACGCACCATTGCCAAGGCGGACGTGCTATACGGCGTGACCATGGAAGAGCGCGGCGTAAGCAAACTGGTTGGAATGAAATTAACAGCGCCACAGCAAATTTCCTCGGAGGTGGCATCGAACGGAGACCAGCAGGAGCCCGGCCAACGGCGTCTTGCGCTCGCGACACGGTAGGGTAGCGCCCGCTGCGCCGCGCCACAAAAATTCTTTGCGCGCGACTGTCGATCTTGCGTAAAATTGTCCGATGCTTCAGACGGCGCAGCGCACCGCGAAATCAAAAACCAAAAAGACCGCGCCGCCGCATGAGCGCTTTCTCGATGCATTTCGCTGGATGCTGCTGGCGCGCACGCTCGAAGAAAAGCTCGTCAGTCTTTATCGTGGCGGTCTAATCACCGGCGGCGTTTACATCGGCAAAGGTCAGGAAGCGGTCAGCGTGGCTTGCGGTTTGTTTTTGCAAAAAGACGACATCTTCGCGCCACTGATCCGCGACCAGGCAGGACGATCGGCATTCGGCGAACCGCTGCTTGATGTTACGCGGACTTATCTTGGCTCGCGCCAGGGGCCGATGCGCGGGCGCGACGGCAATATTCATCGTGGCCGGCCACAGCAGAATCAACTCGCCATGGTCAGCCACCTCGGCGCGATGATTTCGGTCACGGTGGGCGCTCTGATGGCGAAACGATTTAAAGGGGAGAAGAACTTCATCGGCCTGGCGTGCATTGGTGAAGGCGGGATGCAGACCGGCTCGTTCCATGAAGGAATGAACATCGCCGCAGTCGAACAGGTGCCGCTGGTGGTCGTCGCGACAAACAATCATTATGCGTACTCAACGCCGAACGACCGCGAATTTGCGTGTCATGATCTGGTCGATCGCGCGATCGGCTACGGATTCGAAGGTTACAGTGTCGACGGAACCGATCTCAGCGCGTGCCTGGACGTGATTGGCGGCGCAGTAAAACGCGCACGAGCAGGACGTCCACCGCAGTTGGTCGTCGCTTCCGTCCTGCGCCTCTCTGGTCACGGCGAACATGACGATGCGAGCTATGTAACGGACGACATCAAGCAGGAGCCGTTTGCGCGCGATTGTCTGAAGGTCGCCGAGCAAATGATTATCGATCTTAATCTATTAGATGCCGAGACGTTGGCTGAATGGCACAAAGACGCAGCCGCGCAGGTGGATGAAGCAATCGCCACCGCACAAAAAGAAGCCCCACCCGAAGGCGACAAAGAAGATTGGTGCGCCGTCGCCACGCGCGACCTTGTCGATTCTTTCGAATGAGCATCACCTATTTGGAAGCGATTCGCGAAGCGCAGGCGAAACTGCTCCGTGACGACGAGCGCGTTTTTATCTACGGACAGGACGTCGGCGGCACGTTCGGCGGCGCCTTTAAGGCGACGAAAGGTCTCGCGAAAGAATTTCCCGGACGCGTGTTAAACACACCAATCAGCGAAGATGCAATCGTCGGCACTGCGATTGGGGCCGCCATGCAGGGAATGCGGCCAATTGTGGAAATGCAGTTCGCCGATTTTTCCAGCATCGCGCTGAATCAAATCTTAAACAACGCCGGCACACATTACTGGCGGACGAATGTTCCAGTTCCGATCACCGTGCGTTTGCCCTCTGGTGGGACAAAAGGCAGCGGGCCATTCCACAGTCAGTCGATGGAATCGATTTACGCGCATTACCCGGGACTCATCGTGATGACGCCTGCAACGGTGGAGGACGCCTACACCATGCTGATTGATGCTGTGGCGATCGACGATCCGGTCATCTACTGCGAACACAAATATCTCTATTACCACCTGAAGGCAGACAAACTGCCGACCGAAGGTTTGCCCACTGGCAGGGCGCGCATCGCGCGGCAGGGACGCGACCTTACCATTGTCACTTACAGCGCGATGCTACACGAAGCACTTGCGGTCGCGGAACAATTGGGCGGCGAAGGTTTCGAAATTGAAGTTGTCGATCTTCGCTCCGTTAAGCCGCTCGACACCAACACCGTTCTCGCCTCAGTCGCGCGCACCGGCCGATTGCTGTGCGTTGGGGAATCATTTCCGTGGGGCGGCGCAACGGCCGAGGTCATTTCGCGCGTCGCCGCGGAAGGATTTCATCTGCTGGATGCCGCGCCGCAACGCCTCAACGCCAAAGACACGCCCATTCCGTATCATCCGAATCTCTGGTCGGCGCACCGGCCGAACGCAGTAGAGATCATGCGCAAGGCTCGCGCTCTGCTCCGAGAATAAAATTTATGCCGCAGGTTCCAATCATCATGCCGCAGCTAGGCGAATCGATCGCCGAAGCCACAATTGTCGACATCAAAGTGAAGCCGGGCGACGAAGTCGTGGATGATCAGGAAATTATCGATGTCGAGACGAACAAAGCCGTCATGGGCGTGACCACGCCGTGCAAAGGCAAGGTCGACAAGATCACGGTGCAGTTAAAGGAAACGTATCCAGTGGGCACGGTGCTCGGCTATGTCGAGGCAAGCGAGGCGGACGCCGCGAGGTTTGGCAAACAAGCGCCGCCTCCGCCTCAACGCGAAGTCGCAGAGGAAATTCCGGCGCGCGCTGATCAGGAAGTCGCGCCGGCGCGCGAGAAAAAAATCGCCGCCCGCGGCGGGGACGGCGCAAGCGCTGGCGGATTGCCCGTTCCGGCAATATCGAAAGGCGCAACATTCATGTCCCCGCGTGTCCGCGCGCGGATGGCGGAGTTGCAGTTAACAACGGCTGATCTCGCAGGGATAATGGGGACCGGCGCTGGTAATCGCGTCACGATCAAGGACCTCGAGAATTTCCTGCACAAGATCGAGAACCAGACCGCCCACGAAGCTTCCGCGATTCGCGCCGGCGTGGCCGACGCGATGCGCCGGAGCTGGACGCGGCCGCTCTCCACGATTGGTTCATCCGTGAATCTCGATCCGGTTTTGCAAGATCGACAATCGCGGGATCCAAAACCGGGTCCCGGCCTTTACGCACTGCGTGCGCTTGCTCTCGCTCTTGCCGAAAATCCAAGCGCAGCAGCGAAATTAATCGGGAACCGCGTTGTACAATCGAGCTCTATCGATGTGGGCATTGCCGTCGAAGCCGACGACGGAATCATGGTGCCGGTGATTCGCGGGGCCGATAAAATGTCACTTGTCGATCTTACGACCAAATACAAAGAGCTTGTCGATCTTGCGCGACAACGGCGAATTTCACCGGACATGCAAGCTGGCGGCATAGCAACCGTTTCGAATTTCGGAACGTTCGGAATGGAATGGGGAACCCCGATTCCCCTGCCCGATCAAACATTGCTGCTAGGTCTCGGCGCTGGGAAAAAAGTTCCCGCGTGGGATGAAGCGAAAAAAGATTTTGTCCCGAAGACCGAAGCACAGATCACATTGAGCTTCGATCATCGCAGCATCGATGGCGGCGGCGCCGGTCGGTTGCTTAAACGCATCATTGAGCTGCTCGAAGATCCGACGAAGCTGTAACGAAGCTTTGTCTACCCTGTGAAATCACCGAGCTGTGATCCCTTTTTGCGTTTGGACCCCCTTCTTGAGCGAGGCTTGCGTGCCGCAATGTAAAGGCCAATCCGCTGCAACCGCCCCAGCACAATCAACCGCTTCTCCTGTCGAAGAACTCTGAGTCCGTTTCTTCCATCCTGTATCACATAACGAAAAAGATATGGCGAACGCCGCGTTTTCACCTCGTCAAACAATCGACGAATCGCTATAATCATTTCGGCTCCGGTGGCGAACGGAGGGTCGTGTCGATGTTCTTCCTCCCATCGGACTAAAGGGTCATCGGTTCTCTGCCCTCTGATTCGGTACAGCCATCTAGCGGTGGTACGATCCATGCATTCACGGCAGAAGTCCTGGACAAGGAGAAGGCCTCCTGGTTTGAGCAGTGAACGAGCGCGGCGGAGAGGCAAGTCGATCGGATGAATATGATGGAGCGAGCGAGAAAATAACACAGCGTCGAAGCGATCGCTGCAAAATGTCCTAATGTCAGCCTGTCGGGCATCGACGCCAAGGGACCGCGCGTCGAGAATGGCCTCTCGTGATGTGTCGATGGCCACTACTTTATGTCCCAGGCTCTGCAAGCACGTTGCTAGTCGGCCCCCGCCGCAGCCGATCTCAAGGATACGCAGCCGCCTGCCACGCAAATAACGGCTGATCAGCCGCAAGGTCTCTTCCGTTTCTAAAGCAGCAGAGAGCTTACTTTCGATAGTTCCAGCCAACGCCGAACGATACCTTGCACTGACGATTGAGGTCAACCCACAGAAGCTTTTCCGCAGTAATCGTGACTATCGACGCTGACAAATCGCGGCGAAAAAGCTGAGCACGACGATTACAGCACACAGGACGGCGGCGCCGCTTCCCCAAATCAGCCAATATGGCGAGTACGTGAGCGCCAGGCGTCCGTGCGCACTCGCGGGAACTTCGACGATTGGAAATAATCCGCGATGAGAAGTGACCGCGAGTTTCTGACTCCCGAGCCGCGCTTCGTAGCCGCGAAAATATGGCCGCGAAAACGCCAGCAGCGCCTGGCGATTGCCATTCGGTACATCGACATCTGCTTCCACGCGATTTCGTGAATCAAGGATTCGCGAAACCGTTGCGACGGCAAATTGCTCGTTCGGCTGTGAATTAATTGTCGTTACCGAACGCACTCGCGCGAACGGCGCGCCGCGTCTATGAAAGACGCGTCCTTCATCTGTTGATGCCACGAGCTGCCATTCAGAGGCCGGTTGCGGGGCGAAATCTATTTCTCGCGCGACAACGATTCCGTCCACGCCGAGGAGCGCCAATTCACCGCCTTCGCCACCCTGGTAATTGAGTAAGTAATCTCCCATTGCTGGATTAATTTCGCCGTGAATCATAGCGGCGAATTCGCGTGCCACACCGGCGGGCCGGATCGGACTGTAGCCGTTGATGAAATGCAATCCGGCCCACATCGACGTACTCCCGGGGCGCACAATTTGTCCGACCGGCCGTGGTTTGTTTTCGACGCGATATGTCAGCTCCGCCCATGGATAAATGCTGAGATAAAGGCGACTCGGATCGAGCGGCGCAGCTTTAAGCAGTTCTTGCGAAAGATTGTATTTCGGAATTCCACCGTTTGTCGGGACGCAAAGATATGTTGCAAGCAACGCCACAAATGTGACGGCTGCAGGCGCCCATTTCTGAAATTCAAAATCACGCAGGAAAAGCTCCGAAAGGCACCAAATCACCGCGAAGCCGAGAAAAATCCAAGTCAACGGAAAAGCGTAGGAGCCTGCTGCGCGCAAGATCGACATGGCGATAGCGGTTAGAACTACGAGAGCGAGCGCCGCTGTAGCCGGGATAGCTGATCCTGACCTCACTCGCAGCGCTTCTGCCGCGCAAATCGCGAGAACAAGATGGAAAAACGGCAACCACCGAAAACTCCACCGGAAAAGGCCCGCCGTTGGAATCATTGAGAGCAAGAGCACGAGCAAGAGTAAGACAAGCTCCCATTTGATCTTTTTAACGAGTTCACGACCATGAGTAATCAAGCCCGCGATGAGAATGGGAATCGGAACCAAGCCGCAGGCCAGCTCGGTCGCGGCGTGCGATGTCAGACGCGAGGAGAAATCGGTCCAATTCACTGTCCAGGAAGGAAGAATTAATCCGGGCAACGCGCCAGGCGGGACGAGCCATTCCCAATGCGCGGACGCCGGCTGCAATTCACGCGCTGAACCGTGAACCAAATCGAGAATCGCAAGGCACGCGGGAGCGGAAAGTCCGAAGCCGAGCGCGACACCGAAGAGCATCGGCAAGATCGAGCGGATACTGCGCGTCTGATCTAACGATTGGATCGACAACCACATGATCAGGAGCAGCAACATCAAAACTGTGTAAGGAAATCCGCCGGTTACGACCAAGTACACGAACAGCGCTGGCCAGAGAAATCGCCATTTCGTTCTTCGTCTATCCAACGCGCGCTCCGCTCCCCACCACGCCCATGGCAGCCAGGTGAAAGCGCCAAGTGCACCGAACCAATCGGTCGCGCCCCAGCAGATGATCCAGCCGTTCAAGGAAGCAAACAGCGCGACAAAGAGCGACAATGAAATTGAAAATCGACGGTCACGCGCGAGCAAAAATGCCCCGATTGCCAGGAAAAAAAGATGCGTGATGGACAGAGCTGCTGCCTGCTCGGGAAATGTCAGCGGAAATTTCCAGATAAGAATAATGGCCGCATTCACAAAAAGGGAAAACGTGCCGTACTGAAATTCGCCGGCGAGATTGCCGCAGACCCAGGAATAGGGACTCAGGAGTGGCCAATGGCCCTCCGACCAACTGCGCGCCACATCGGCGAACACGGGTAGCACCGATATTTCGTAATCATCATTCCAAAAAAAGAGCGGATCGTGCCAGCGAAGGATGAGACAGAATGCAATGACGAGTAAGCCAGCGCCGCATGCGCCAAAGAAAGTTAGCCACGGATCAACACGGATTTTCACAGACGCAGAAAAAGGGATCTGCTGATCTGTGTTTCATCCGTGTTCATCGATGGCTAGAAAATTATTTTCTTATAGAACCACTGGTTTGCCCTCGGTCATAACGAGAATCTTGTTCTCGATGCCGTGAGCTCGAGCGGATGCGAGCAATCGTTGCGGAGGCTCGTGGAGCGGCTCAAAACCGAGGCGAAATGTTCCGTAATGCATCGGGATCAAGGTTTCGGCCCGAAGTTCGAGGAAGGCCTTCACGGCCTCTTCCGGATTCATGTGAACTTCGCGGCCAGTTGGCGCTTCATAAGCGCCGATGGGCAGCAACGCGACCTCGATGTTATAGCGGTCGCCAATTTCCTGGAAGCCGGGAAAATAAGCACTGTCGCCGCAGTGAAAAATCGTGCGCCCATTCGCTGCGATGACAAATCCGCCAAAATCGCGATGTAAATCTGCGAGAAATCGCGCACCCCAGTGAAGACATGGGGTGAGTGAAATTTTGAGCGGCCCGAGCTCCACCGTCTGCCAGTAATCGAGCTCGTGCACGATGTGAAACCCGAGTTTCTGCACCAAATTCCCCACGCCCATTGGCACCACGATCGGTTGATCCGCGGCTACGCGCCGCAAAGTGCGCCGATCGAGATGATCGAAGTGAGCGTGCGTGACGAGGACCAAATCAATGGACGGTAAATGGTGAATTTCGAAGCCCGGCCGTTTCAGTCTTTTGATCACCTTGAGCCACTTCGACCAGTTCGGGTCGATCAAAATATTAACGTCATGAGTCTGAACAAGAAACGAGGCGTGGCCGATCCAGGTGATGCAAATCTCGCCTTCACGAAGTTTGGGAAACTGGGGAGGCGTCTGGCCACCAGAACGTTTGACGAAAAGCGAAGGAATCAGGACGCTGGTGAGAAAATTGCGCTTGTGCCAGTCAGCTCGCGGACGCAACCGGACACGCGTAGAACGTTTTGTAGGCGCACCATCCCGCGACGTCTGGCGAACGACATTTCGCCGGCTTTTCTTTGAAAAACGAATCGGCACTTTTGCGGAAGCATATAAGCTGGCCCCAGCGAAGCAAAACCTTTTGCCGGACTGCGGGAACATGCCTGTCGTCATAGACGCAGTTGATTGAAGCTGAATTCCGCGTTGAGTTGTGCGCGATATGCGGAGCTGGAAAATTTTCGTTCCTGTCTTTCTGATTTGGTCGGTCGTCTTCGCGTCCGAATCGCGATTGCCGTTCAGCACGGTGTTTAAAGGGCAGGACCAGTTCAATCGGCTGGTTTCAAAGGCTAAAGCCGGGAACTGGCAGGCGTTGCCGATCGGTGAGCGGACCGCAGCGGTTGGACAGGCTCTTGTCGGAACGCGCTACAAACACTTTACGCTCGAGATCGACAATCGAATCGAGGCGCCTTCGGCGAATTTTCAGGGGATGGATTGCTGGACATTTTTCGAGATCGCGCTCGGTTTCGCACGAATGCTGGACGAACCGGAAGCGAATTGGTCTCCGGAGCGCCTGTTACATTACATCGAGTTGGACCGATATCGCGGCGGCGAGTGCACCGGCGAATACCTTTCGCGTCTGCATTATTTGGAAGACTGGCTTTACGACAATGATCGCCGGGGTCTCGTAGAAGACCTGACGCGTGATCTCGGGGGACGCAGCGTCCCGCATTCCGCACGCGAGATGAGCGTGGGCTGGCGGCATTACCGTTACCTCGCGGCGAACCGTTCGCTGCTCGGTCCGCTTGCGCACATGGAAGCGAACGTTTCGTCGCGGCCTCTCTACGAGATTCCAAAAAGCCGAGTCGCAGGAATTGAATCGAAACTACGCAGCGGCGACATCATCGGCGTCATCGGGCGCGACAGATCGGGACTTTACTCGACATCGCACGTCGGTCTCGCGCTGCGCACGAGTGACGGCGTGTTGCATTTCATGCACGCGTCATCGCCCGGGAATTACGGCCACGTCATCGTGGATGCGCAGCTTTCGAAGTATCTTTATCGCTATCATTCGGACAGCGGAATCCTGGTTGCCCGGCCGTTGCGCTAGGAATTTTCCGCCTCGTAGAACTCGGCGAGCAACTTCTCTAATCGCTCAAGGGCCTCTTCTGCATCGACGCCGTGTGCTTCGAGTGTGGCTTTAGCACCACAGTCCAGATTCGCGCGAAGAATGTCGATGAGGCTGGCGGCAGAATATCGTTTCCCGTCTTTCACGACCCAAATTTCCGATCGGAAACTCCTTGCACGTTTAACGAATTGGGCGGCCGGCCGCGCGTGCAAACCGAGTTTGTTAGTAATGCGGACCTCGCGCCGCCTTGAGACAGGCGCACGTTTTTCGCGAAATGTCATGCCTGACTCGTGCCCCAGCGGCGGTGGAGAAACCTTTCGATCGGCGAGAAGAAAATCTTATCGGCCAGCAAACCGATGACAACGATCACGAACATGATCGCGATGACCTGATCCATGGCGCTTAGCTCGCGGCCATAATGGAGAAGTTGACCGAGTCCAAAGCCGGTCAGGATTGTTACGAAAATCTCAGCAGCCATGAGCGAGCGCCAGGCAAACGCCCAGCCTTGCTTCATTCCACTGACGATAAATGGAAGCGCCGCAGGCAGGATGACTTTGAACCATATGTGCAATCGCTTGGATCCCATGGTCAGCGCGGCGCGCCGGTAGATCGGCGGAACATTGCGTACGCCGGTCTCGGTGGCGATAACGACCGACCAGAGCGTTCCCATCACCACCACGAAAAGCATTGCCGCCTCTGTTTGGCCAAACCACAAGAGTGCGAGCGGCACCCAGCAGACACTGGGTAACGTTTGCAGGCCAAGCGCCATGGTCCCAATCGTATCGTGAAATAATTTCCAGCGCGCGGTTAAGAGTCCGAGTGGTAGCCCGAGGACAAGGCCAATAAAGTAACCGGCGAGCAAACGGCGCATGGTGATCAGCGTCGCTCTTGCGAGAGTTCCGTCGACAGCCGCGCCTTTCAAATAACTCGCAACTTGCCACGGTGACGGCAGGAGGACAGGCGACCAAATTCTGGCGCGAAACGCTGCATCCCAGAGCAGAAATAGAACAGCGAAAAATGCAGCCGCCAGAAAAAGCCGTTTCATTTAGTAGCAACGGCCTCAGCTTGGCCGAGCCTCTTGAGAGCCTTCGTGATTCGTGTGGCGTGAGCGGCAAGATCGACGCTATTAATGTCGCGTGGCCGCGAAAGGCTCACTGCAAATTCTTCCTGAATGCGGCCGGGATGTGGCGAAAATAGAAGGACGCGATCGCCGAGACACGCCGCTTCGCGTACGTTGTGGGTGACGAACACAATAGTTTTACGGCGCGCGTTCCAGATTTCCTGAATATCGCCGTAAAGTTGCTCGCGAGTGAGCGCATCCAGCGCTGCGAACGGCTCGTCCATGAGAAGCACGCGCGGATTCGGCGCGAGAGCCCGCGCAAGCGAGACGCGCTGCTTCATTCCACCGGAAAGCTCGTGAATATTGGCGTGCTCGAATCGACTCAGACCGACCAGTTCGAGATAATACTTCGCGACGTCATGTCGATCTTTTCTGCTCAGGTTCGGCTTCAAGTTGAGCCCGAAGAGGACATTTCCAAAAACAGTGAGCCAGGGAAAAAGTGCCGGCTCTTGAAACATGACGAGCCGTTCGCGTCCGGGTGCCGTGACCGGCTTACCATCAGCCAGCACCTCGCCGCTGTCCGGTTTTTCCAAGCCGGCAATAATGTTAAGCAATGTCGATTTTCCGCAGCCACTTGCGCCGACGAGACAAACGAATTCGGCTTCGGCTACGTTGAGGCTCACGCGGTCGAGCGCCAGCACCTTGCCGGAAGCGCTCTGAAAACTTTTCGAAACGTTGTTGATCGCGAGCTTCGAAGGCGCGATGACTTCGAGCTCCTCAGTCGCAGAGGAACGGCGGCGGACAGCTCGACGCATTTACGGACTTTCGATCAGCTTCGAGGTGTCGGTCGAGCCTTTTAAAAAACCGGCATCCTTCCCGTCCTGAACGGATTTGGCAATCAATTCGCGCGATATCTCGCTCGTAAAATGGATTCGTTTCCACGCCTGCGCCACCGCATCCGGCGGGAAGTCAGCCCTAGTTTCTGCTTTCAATTCTTCGATCAATAACTTCTGCGCTTCCGATTCATGCTCCTGAATCCATTTTGTCAGCTCCACGTTCGCCTCTGCGATTTTCTTCGCTAAATCGTGTCGATCACGCAGGAATTTCACACTTGAAACAAGCCAGGTAGTAATCGTGTCCTTGTCTTCAAGGAAAACTCGCGCTTTCGCTTCACGTTCGAGCCGGGTCACCCATGGTTCGACAGTCCACACGGCGTCAACAGAACCTTTTTGCAAAAGAACGAGCTGGTCTGGATTCGCCGTTGGAATCACCAGCACGTCGCCGCCGGTTAGCGTGACGTTAAATCCGTGCGCTTTCAGCCACGCCCGGCAGGAAATGTCTTGCGTATTACCGAGTTGCGGCGTGGCAATTTTTTTTCCGCGAAAATCGGCCGGATTCTTGATGGGCGAATCAGCTTTTACAACCAAGGCCGCACCCGCGTTGGCTGCACCGGAGATCACACGGATTTCCTGGCCGTTTGATTTGAAGTGCGCGTTGAGCGCGGGACCCGGGCCCACATAAGTGACATCGAGTGATCCGGCAAAAATCGCTTCGATCGCTGAAGGCCCCGCATTGTAGGTGAACCATTGAATTTCGACATTCGGCCCGAGCCGCTCTTCAAACCAGCCTTTGCCTTGTCGCGAGAGCGCGTGTGCGATCACAGCCTGCGCGTGAGTAATATTCGGGAAATGCCCGAAACGAATCACTGTTTTCTGTTCTGCGCCGGCCACTCGCGAAAAAAGCGCGAGCGCTCCGATGACCGCTATCAATGTTTTAATCTTCATAGTTTTGCTTTCAAAAGGAGACGGTGGTGATGATCTAGGAGAAATTCGCACTTCAGAATTTTTTGAACTAAAACATCAGCTGAGCGCGCGCGATGACTTCATCAAACTGATCCTGACCAAGCTGAGGATTCGCTTCGCGGAAATCCGACCAGGTGTGAATATAATTGATCATCAGTTTGAGATCGTCGCCGTGGATGTAGTAGTTGAGCCCGCCCGTGATGGAATGGATCCCGTCGTTGCCCAGTTGTCCTGGATTTAAATCCTCCCACCTGACTGCGGCTTGAAGCTTCTTCGGGATCAGGAAGTAAGCTGCCGTTATATAGTACCCGTTGGTTGTGAAGTCGGCGAACCCCGAAGGCATGCTATTCACAGTGCGACCGTTCACTTT
>Ga0070706_100003457_pt1 | contig 15561 bp, 12 predicted proteins | sample KBSK5501metaG_FD_65476 | JGI IMG/M metagenome (GOLD analysis project Ga0070706, IMG submission 65476) | Corn, switchgrass and miscanthus rhizosphere microbial communities from Kellogg Biological Station, Michigan, USA - KBS K5-50-1 metaG | ecosystem: Host-associated > Plants > Roots >...
CGAGTTCGAGAAGGTGGGCGAGCGCGGCGCCGCGCATGCCGCGCAGCTGCGCTTCGAGCTCGAGTTCTGCGAGCGCTACCTGCCCAAGGGCATGGATGAGGCGGCGTTGCGCGCGCTCGTACGCGAGCGCCTCGACGCGCTCAAGATCGCCGACGCCAAGCAGGTGGGCCGCCTGGTCGGCGACGTCATGAAGACGCACAAGGGCCAGGTGGACGCCGCGGAGGTCAAGCGGGTCGCCGAGGAAATGTTGAGAGGTTAGCCGTCCTCGGCTCGGCTAAGCGGGTTCGGCGGGGCGCGGCAGGATCAGGGATCTGACGCGCGTGAGGAGGTCCTCCACGCACTCGTCGATCGTTCTCCCGACCGTGTCGAGACGCAGAAAGGGGCTCGTGGGGGCTTCGTAGGGCGACGAGATACCGGTGAACTCATCGATCTCCCCGGCTCGGGCTCTGCTGTAGAGGCCCTTCTCGTCGCGGGCTTCGCACACCGCGAGGGGCGTCGATATGTGAACTTCGCAGAATCGCTCCTCGCCGATGATTCTCCGGGCCGTCTCTCTGTCCTCCCTGAAGGGCGAGATGACCGGGACCAGCACGATCGTCCCCGTGTCGTTGAAGAGGCGTGCCACCTCCGCCACACGTCTGATGTTTTCAGTCCGATCAGCCTTCGAAAAGGAGAGGTCCCGGTTCAAACCGAGACGGAGATTGTCCCCGTCGAGAACGCAGACGTGTCGGCCGGCTTCGTACAACCGCCGCTCCGTCTCCTTCGCGATGGACGACTTCCCCGAAGACGAAAGCCCGGTCAGCCAGATGGTGATGGCCCGCTGTCCCAGGAGCCTCTCCCGGCCCTCCACCGGCACACGGCCTTCCTCGCGAAAGATGTTCTCCGATCCCGGTGCCGCGGCAGCGGTCGCCGAGCGCAGCTGATTCTCCGGCATCCGGTCGATAACGAGGCCGGCCCCGACGGTGTTGTTCGAATCGGGATCGATGATGATGAAGCTCCCGGTCGACCGATTCCGCTCATAGGAGTCGAGAAAGAGCTGACGCCGCGCTTGAAATGTGACCCGCCCGATCTCGTTCAACGCGAGCGGGGCCGCCCGCATCCGAGTCAGCGTGTTCACATCGATGCGGTATTCGATGCTCTGGATCGCTACCTTCGTCACCCGCGTTGTGTGCTTGACGAGGTACGGGCGGTCCCGCCGCATCGGCGCCTCCGCCATCCACACAACCATAGCCTCGAAGGTCGTCTGGGCCCGCGGCATGTTCCTGGGATGGACGAGCAGGTCACCGCGTGAGATATCGATCTCATCCTCGAGCGTCACCGTAACCGACATCGGAGCAAACGCCCGGTCACATTCGCCGGAGGGGTCGAGGATTGACACGATCCGGCTCGCGTTCATCGACGGCATCGCCAGGACCGCGTCGCCCACCTTGACCACCCCCGAGGCGATCTGGCCCGCGAAGCCACGGAAGTGGAGGTTCGGTCGCACCACGTGCTGGACCGGGAGCCTGAAGTCGACCAAGTTACGGTCGCTCCCCACATAGACGTCCTCCAGATACTTCATGACCGACTCGCCCTGATACCAGGGCATCCGCCGGCTGTGCCCGACGACGTTGTCGCCGTTCAGCGCACTGACCGGAATGAACTTGAGGTCAACAACCTCCAGGCGGGTCGCGAAGTCTTTATACTCGCCGACGATCCGGGCGAACACCTCCCGCGAGTAGCCGACGAGGTCCATCTTGTTGACGACAATGAGCAGCCTCGGTATGCCGAGAAGGGCCGCGATGAAGGAATGCCGCTTTGTCTGGATGACGACTCCGTGGCGCGCATCGATGAGGATGATCGCGACGTTCGCCGTTGACGCCCCGGTGACCATGTTCCGCGTGTACTGTTCGTGGCCGGGCGTGTCCGCGATGATGAACTTGCGTTTCGGCGTCGCAAAATACCGATAGGCCACATCGATCGTGATCTTCTGTTCTCGCTCGGCTCTGAGCCCATCCGTCAACAACGCGAAGTCGAGCTCGGGTCCGGTCCCCACGCGGGCCGAATCCGACTTCAAGGCGTACAGATGATCGTCGTAGATCGATCCCGTGTCGTGGAGCAGGCGCCCGATCAGGGTCGACTTGCCATCGTCGACACTCCCGAGCGTCGAGAACCGTAGGAGGTCCGTTGCCGCGTTCCGTTCCAGGAACTCCCCGATGCTCAGAAATATCCCTCCCGCTTCTTCGTCTCCATCGAGCCATCGGCGTCGTGATCGATGACCCGCGTTCCGCGCTCGGACGTCCGCGTCACCATCATCTCCTCGAGAATCGCCTCCAGCGTCGAGGCCGATGACCGAACCGCACCCGAGCAGGGCACACAACCAAGGCTGCGGAATCTACACGACACTCGCTCGACCCTCTCCCCATTCGCCGGGCCATACTTTTGGCCGGGCCCGAAAAGCCCATCGAGAACGATGATCTGGCCGTTGCGGATCACCACCTCCCGTTCTCGGGCATAGTAGAGCGGGTTGATGGGGATCTTCTCCAGGTAGATGTACTGCCATACGTCGAGCTCGGTCCAGTTCGAGAGCGGAAAGACGCGGATGGATTCCCTCGGCCGGATTCTCCCGTTGTAGAGGTTCCACAGCTCTGGGCGCTGGTTCTTGGGGTCCCATTGACCGAATTCGTCTCGAAAGGAGAACACGCGCTCTTTCGCCCGCGACTTCTCCTCGTCTCGTCGTGCGCCGCCGATGGCCGCATCGAAGCGGTGATAGCGAAGTCCGGTCAGTAGCGCCTCCGTTTTGAGGAGCCCGCAGCACTTCTGTGTCCCAAGATCGAAGGGATTCGCGCCGCTCGCGATCGCGTCCTCGTTCGCCCACACGACCAGCTCTGCCCCGCTCTCTCTCGCCACCTGCTCACGAAATTCATACATCTCCCGAAACTTGTACCCCGTATCGACATGCATGAGAGGGAACGGAATCTTCCCGGGACGAAACGCCCTGCGGGCCAGGTGCAAGAGTACGGACGAGTCCTTTCCGATCGAGTAGAGGAGCACGGGCCGCTCGAACTCCGCCGCCACCTCGCGTAAGATGTGAATACTCTCCGCCTCGAGGTAGCGGATGTAGCTCAGGGAGTACTTGCCTTGCTGAGTCGTCACGGAATCAAGCTTAACTCAGAACGTTACGAGGCGGTCACCCGATCTCGGATACCGTCACGCGCCTTCCTCCGCGCGCTGCAGGTGGCGCGTCCGTGGTCGTGCGATCCGCTGATACAGCGTTTCGTACTGGCGCGCGATCTGTGGCCAGCTGAGCTCGACCGCTCGCCGCCGCGCCGCCGCCGCCATGCTTCGGCGGAGCGGAACGTCGCGGTAGAGCCGCATCACGGCGTCGGCGAGCTGATCAGGGTCGTTTCTCTCGACGAGCATAGCCTCATTACCCGGAAGGTAGGCGCGCACCGACTCCAAAGCGGTCGAGATCACGGGCAAGCCGCAGGCGATGCCTTCCAGAAGCGCATTGTTGGCGGTGGCGTGCGTGAGCGGGAGAAAGAGCACGTCCGCGCTCTGATAGAGCTCTCGCAGCCGCTCGTCGGACACATTCGCGCAGACCGTCGTGTTCGTGAGGTCTTCGAATCCGCTCTCGCGTGGCGAGACGATGCGAAACGCGATATCGCGGCAATGACTCAGCCTCTGCGCCACCTGTCGAAGCGAGCGGTAGTCCCGGAGCCAGTGGCCGACGGTGAGGCACTCGAAGGTGCTCTTGACCTTCGCGGTCGCCGCCGGTCGAAAAAAATCGGTATCGACGCCGTGAAGAATCACGCTCACCCGATCGGGGGGGAGGAGGGTGCCGAAGAATGGGACTTGCTCGGGTGAGACGAGCGTCACGTGATCGAGCCGGCGGATGGCGCCCGGCCTCACGACGCAGCTCAGGATGTTCGTGGGCTGGTGGAAGGTTCCGATCAGTTTGGCACCCGAGCAGGCGCGCAGAAGGGGAAGGTACTGCACGGCGTGCTCAGCGTTGAGAAAATGAACGACATCGACTCTCCGTCGGAGGGACAGGACGAGCGCGTCGATTTCAGCGACGAGATCGCTCAGCTTGTACCAGGGCATCCCGCCCGCCTGGATCACGAGCCTGAGCACACGTCGCACTCGCGGATTCCGCACTGGAAAGTCGTCATCGCCGTCCGAGGACGCATGCGTCCGGATCTGATATTCGGTCGGGTCGAGATGGTCGAGGAACTGTCGGATTCCTGAAAAGGCGCCCCAGTGAGGGTATCGGGTCATGACGACGTGGACCCGCACCGGCATATCAAGCACCCGCCGCACCGAGCATGCCGGCGATACGGCCGATGATCGTCAGGGTGGAACATTTTGCCGCGAACTGCTCGGGGTCGTCGGTCGGTGAAAGCAGGGCTCTCCACCGCCCCGGTGAGCGGAGCGCGCGGGCATGTCGGCAAACGTAGCCGAGGCGCTGCCTGGGAGACAAGGTGTGGAGCAACGTCTCCATCACGGCGTCAGACACTCCTTGCGAGTAGTATCTGCGGTAGAACCAGCGCTTCGCGAGCCGAGAAGCCAGGATGTGGTGAACGACGGCGACGCTCGGATCGTACCAGCACGTATCGCCGCCGGCCGCTATCAAGAGTTGAAGATAGATGTCGCCGTTCGAGACGAGTCGCTTGCCGACCCGGTCGAGGCGGGGCGTGAACCCGTCGAACCGCTGGAGAAGCACCCTCCTGACCGCAATGTTCGTCCCTGCGAGCCATTCCTGACGCACGTCCCGCAGCACGCGCGGCCCGTCTGGCCAGTCGACGATCGTGAGGCTCAACGCTACCGCGTCGGAGAGCCACGGAGGCCGCGGGCTCTCCCATCGGGGCAGCACCTTCCCGCCCACGCAGCCCGGACGGGGGCGAACGGTCTCGAACGCCTCGACGATACGGCCGAGCCATCCCGGACAGGCCACCGCATCGTCGTCCAGATAGGCGACATACTCGCCGCGGGCCCCTTGCCAGCCAGCATTCCGAGCGTGCGATAGTCCCAGGGTGGGCACGTACAGGTATCTCACCCGTTCGCTCGCGAACTCCGACACAACCTTCGCGGTGGCATCGGTGGAGGCATTGTCGACGACCAATACTTCTTGATCGTCCGAGATACCGGGCTCGACCAAGCTGGCCAATGCACGGCGGGCATACCCAACACGGTTGTGGGTGCAGATGACCGCCGAGATCTTGATCGGCACGAGGTTGCCCCGAAGCTAACCAGCCGTGACGAGCTGGATCAACCCGGCGTAGTCGGCGGTGGAACGGCGTTCATTCCTCGAAGAAGGATTCCCAGGGCGTTCTGGCGAATCGCGCCTTCAACTCGGAATAGTTGGAGATGGCCTCCCTCAGTGGGAGCCGGGCTTGCTTGTACGTCGAGGGGCGGAGAGGGCGGTAGTCGACACCGAGGAATTCCTGGATACCCCGGCATTGCTCATCCGTGTCCTCGCAAAGCCGCTCGTAATTCACCTCGAGCATCGGGTGGTCGCTGAAATCAGCGTCATAGCGCTCTCTGATCTGCTTAGCCGAGACGAATCGTTCAAGACACTCGTCATAGTCGAGCGCGATCGATTGATCGTCCTCGTCCGCACCCCAGGTGTTCGTCCATTGATTCGTCGCGAAGGCCTTCTTGAGGGAGAGAAGCGACCTGAGGGTGTTGTCCCGCTTGATGTGAACGACGGCGATCGCCTTCTGTTCCTTCAAGAAGTCCCAGATCGTTCGACGATTGTCGTTCGTCGCATGGTAATAGAAGAGCTTGAAACCGACCGCCGCGATCGCATGGGGGTAGCTCGCGAAGACCTCCTCCCGGAGGAAGCGGGCCGGGTCGCGCTGGATGAGAGCGATCATGCGCGGATGCTGGAGATAGCGGTCCAGGTCGGGGAACTCCCATCCGATGGCATCGTGGGATCGGAACAGCTCACCGTAGACAATGATCTGGCCGTGAGAGTTCAACATCCCGCGCAGGAAGTTCGAGCCCGATCGTGCTTCGCCGAGGAGGATGAACCGTCGGTAGTTCGAATGGCCTCCGCGGAACCCCGCCGCGAGCGCGCGTTTTCTCAGGCGATGGCGCATGCCGAACACCAGGCGCGTCGCTGCGACGTTCACGACACTTTCCTCGTGCGGAGCGGGGCTGGCTTCAAACCGGCCCGCGCGCGTTGACGGACCCAAGCGAAGATCGTCCGAACTGTCCCGCGGCCGACGTGGCTGGAGCCCGCGACGCAGGCGGCGCAGATCGCCTCGAGACGGTTCGCGGCGTCCACGTGCATCTCGGGCGAAGGATAGTACCCGTTCTGCCGCCAGACTCCACCCCACTCGTCATGGACCGTGACCGGCTCGCCAGAGCGCTTGTCGATGAGCGGCTGTGGCAGCCCACGCCGCGAGACGCAGACGACGTAGTGATCGGCATACTGCCGGAGCTCGTTCATCATGTCGGCGTTGACGAGCTGCGGGAAATCGCCGAACAACGACGCGACACTCCGATATTTCTCGCGATAGCGGGGAGGTCTCATGGCGAACCAGCAGAGGATCTTTGGGACTGTGATGGCACGCAAGAGAGCCTTGAAGCTGTCCAGCCACGCCTGCCGGGTCTCGGCGACGATGCGCCGAACGTAGTCGACCGTGTGGTGACGGAGAAGCCGGTCAAACGCCTCGTCACATCCGAGCGCCTTTCCGTCGGAGAGCCTGACGTAGCTTCCCAGCCCTGCGCTGGAGAAGAGCGAGTTGCTGGCGGACCGGCCCGACATGACCTGGACGATCGCGAAGCGCGAGCGGTTCACGTGATAAAGGAGCCCGTCGTTGCCCGGCGCGAAGAACGAGGGGCCCGCCCCGCCTCGCCCGAGGTTCACGGCGGGGATGCCGAGCCTCTCTTGCAACAGGACCGGATAGGGTCGGGCGCAAAAACGACCAAAAGTCTGGGCTCCCCCGATACAGACGAAGTATTCACGCTCGTTCAGGGTCGGTGGCCGAGGCCCGCGGAGCTCGAGAGGCGTGCCGGTGACAGGGTCGATGATCGGTGGATCGAGAGAATAGAGCTCGTAATCCACCACTCGCCAGTCACTCTTGGCGTAGGCTCCGGCCACTATGGTCTCTCGCGCTCCCGTTCATGTGGTTCGAACGCCGACAATGGCGATCCCCTCCCGCTCCGGTCTAGCCGCCACCGATGCGGCATCGAGAGCAGGCCTTTGGCGCTCGGACTCCCCTGCACTCGCAGGGGATAGACATGCCAGTGATAGTCGTAGGCGTAGGACCATTCACGCTCGTAGACGCCAACGTCGACGAAGTAGTTACCGGCGGTGAGGTCCAGTCGATCGATCGTGAGCCCCAGCCGCCCCGGACCTTGCAGCTCGGGAAGGAGGTGGCCATCTCCGCCGGTGGTGACATCGTAGCAAACGAACCCGTCCTCGCGGCTGATGGAAACGCCAAAATGTGGACCGACGATCGCGCGGTGGGCATGATAGTCGATCTCGAAGGTGACGGTGTCACCCGGGTTGATTTCGTCGACCGGTTCATCCGCCGCGCCACGAATCCGCAGCCCCACGATCTCGAGCTCGAAAGAGCCAAAACGATTCTCGTTGATGCGCAGCTCGTGTCCACTCGAGGCGCGCGCGGGAGGGCGATCGTGAGGCATGCGCCGACGCGTCTCGAACTTCAACTCTTCCAGATATCGCTCGACGACGGCTTTCGGATCACCCTGGGCCTCGATCCGGCCGCCGCGCAGCCAGAGCGCTTCGTCGCACAGACGCTCGATCGTGGCGGTGTCGTGGGACACGATGAGAATCGCGCAGCCCGTTTGCTTGAACTCCGCGATTCGCTCCAGACACTTGTATTGGAACCCGAGGTCGCCGACCGCCAAGACTTCGTCCACGAGCAGGATCTCGGGATCGGTATGCGCGATGACCGAGAAAGCGAGGCGCATCAGCATACCGCTGCTGAATGTGCGGACGGGACTGTCGATGAAGGGCTCGAGCTCCGAAAACGTGACGATCGACGCAAATCGCTGCCGGACCTCGCGCCGCGTCAAACCCGCGATGACACCGGCCACGAATACGTTCTCCCGTCCCGTCAGGTCGGGATGAAAGCTCGACCCGAGATCGAGAAGGGCGCGGGTTTTCCCGTGGATCTCGACTCGTCCCTCCGTGGGGCTGCCGATCCCACCCACCAGGCGCAGCAGCGTGGACTTACCGGCTCCGTTCCTGCCGATGATCCCGAGCGTTCGGCCCCGCGCGAGGCGAAAACTGACGCCGCGGAGCGCCCAGAAACGCTCCGGCCGATGTCGGTGTCGCCATCCGTGCAGCACGGTTTCGGAGAGACTCCGCGGGCGATCGGTATGCCGATGGAACAGCTTGCCCAGTCCGTCGACGGTGACCGCGTCCGGCATCGGCACCTACAGCTCCTCGGCGAACTCTAGGCTCGCCCGGGTGAACGTCCGATGCCCGAGCCAGAACGCGAGGAGCACACCCACGCCGAGGACCAAGAGAGCCGACATATCGGGCCAGCGTCCATAGATCAGAACGTCCCGGTAAGCCGTGATGAGGTAAACCATCGGGTTGAGATGATAGAGAGACTGATAACGGGGAGGAACCGAGCTCGCTCGATAAAAGACCGGTGTCAGAAACATCGCCAGAAACATCAGCAGAGCGACGAGGTGGCTGGTGTCGCGAAACCTGACTTGCAGCGTGGCCGCGAAATAACCGAGGCTGAGCGTCAGCATGAACTGAAGCGCGATGACGAGCGGCAGAGCGAGCGCGGCGCGGGTCAGCGAAGCTCCGGTCACCAGCAACACCGCCAAGAGCAGGCCCAGCGCGATCAAGAAATGTATCAGGTTCGACAGCACCGGAATCGCGGGCAGAATGGGAATCGGAAATCCCGGCTGCCGGATCAGCTCCCGGTTGCCCGTGATGGATACGGTCGCCGCCGGCAGCGAGGAGCTGAACCAGTTCCAGGCCAAGACCCCGGTGAAGGCGAACAACGGATAGTTGGGAATATCCAATGGCACGACCCAGCGAAAGAGGAAGACGAAGACCAGAAGATGAGCCAGTGGGTTGAGCAACGACCAGAGCACTCCCAGCACCGAGCGCTTGTAGCGCACCTTCATGTCCCGACCGACGAGCTCGTACAGGAGGTCGCCTATGTAGATCCTCCGGTCGCGGTCTGTTAGGCTCTGGATCACCGTGGCTGCCTGAGCCTCCTCGTCGAGCGAGCTCACCGCCGGACGCTGGAGCCCGGCAGACGCCAGGAACCCGGTGGCCTCACCCAGGACGGAGACCGGCGTCTCGCGGGTAAATCTACCATACGGCACGAGCATATGGCGCGAGCGGGAGGGTTCCCATGAGTCATTGCTCCGCCTGAAGCGCGAGTGATTCAGATGTCGACCAGCGAGTTCTATACCTATGCCTTCTACGAAGGAAAGCGGGAAGGGGCGCGGCGCTCGGCCAGGGAGATCCTGCCCGTTGTCCTCGCATGGATCCGTCCACGCAGCATCGTCGACGTGGGGTGCGGGACGGGGGCATGGCTCTCGGTCTGCCGCGAGCTCGGGATCGAGGACTATGTGGGGATCGACGGCGAGCACGTCCAGGAGGCGACGCTCGAGATCGATCGGGATCGTTTTCGCAGTTTCGATCTCACGAAGCCTCTTCGACTCGGAAGGGAGTTCGACCTCGTCATGTCGCTGGAGGTCGCCGAGCATCTGCCGAGAGCGTCCGCGCCGGCGTTCGTCGACTTCTTGAGCTCCTTGGGACCCGTCATCCTCTTCTCGGCAGCGGTCCCCCTCCAGGGAGGAGCGAACCACCTGAACGAGCAGTGGCCAGAGTACTGGGCGCGACTCTTCAGTGCCCGTGGCTACGTCGTGATCGACTGCCTTCGCGAGCGCGTTTGGGCCAATCCGAACGTCGAGCCCTGGTATGCGCAAAACATCTTCGTCTACGTGCGACACAGTCATCTCGCCCGCTTCCCCGTGCTCGAGACGGCCTTTCGGAGAACCGACCCATCGCGCTTGGCCAGAGTCCACCCGGCCGGCAACCGGAAGGGAGGCGATGAAGCCGAGTCCTCGACGGAGCCGAGGGGTTCTGTCCACCGGATCGACCTCGAGGTGACGCAGGCGATCGCGAACGTCCGGTGTCCCACCGCGGACCGGCTCGTGTGTCGAGTGCGGCTGGAAGGGATCGAGCTCGGAGCGATCGAGCTTCCGGTCGTCGACGGCACCGTTGCCGCATATATCCTCGCGGATGCCGTGGCGGCCCGGTTCGCCTGGAAAATACTCGAACGTTTCTTCGCGACGACCATCTATGGAGGTGGCCGAGTCGCGCGACGGATCGACGGGCCTGAGGACGACGAACCCCTCGCTCTCCGCACGTTGCACGACGATATCGGGTGGGTCACGTTTCTCCAGCAAGTATGGGATCGGCCGGGATGGCCGGCATGGCGCTTCTATGATCCGGCTCTGGTTGAGCCCGCAGCGAGCACGGTGACCCGGGCGGAGAGCGGTCTCACCTGCGAAGTGAGCGACGACCCGCCCGAGATCCTCGCGGCTGGAGTGCGCTGGCTCGGCCTGGTCGTGACGATCGGAGGGATCGCCGTCGGAACCTTGACGGTTCGGGTCAGGCAGGGCCGCGTCCGGGGGCAGGAGATTCGCGCCGCCATCACGGCGGAGATCGGCTTCGAGCTCTGTCGAGCCGTAGTGCGCGAGGCGCTGCTGGGACGTCCGCTCGACGAGGGGGGCTCGCTCCGCGAGCGCCTTCGAACCAGAACAGCGGCGGCGCGAGCGAGGCGATCGTCGCTCGCCGGGCTCGGCCTCGCGATGTCGCTTGAGAACGCCCTCGCACCCGACGCGCCTGTCCTCCTCCTGGCGCGTCGCCGGCCGGAGATCTTTGGCACGGGCCAGTGCCGGAGAGCGGAGCTACCGTCGAATGCCACCCGAGAGCTCCTCGACGCGGCGCGCGCGGCCGGTGAGATGGTCGCCGCGGTCCCTACCTCGGCCACCGCGTTCGCACGTATCTTCTATGCACCCGAGCTCGTCCGGCTCCCTCATATGACGCCATTGGCTCGGGCCGCCCGATTGGCTCGAGGCCTGCGGCGCCATGCAACGCGGTCGCTCCAGACACCTTTCGTCTCCAAGAGCCCCGCCGCGATTCGTCAGGAGCGCATCGTGCGAGCGGTCGAGCGCGTGTGTGCCGAGCGGGACCCGAGAGCTGTGCCCGCCGTCGCCACGGACAGGCTCCCGATTCTCCTCTATCATCGGGTGACCGCCGTCGAGCAGCCCGCGACGGCGGCGTATCGGGTGCGCCCCCAGGCCTTCGAGGACCATCTCCGGTATCTGCGCGACGCAGGATACTACGCGATCGGCCTGGAGACCTGGCGGCGCGCGATGGCGGCCGCGAGGCCCCTGCCGGGGAAAGCGATCGTGCTCACCTTCGACGGGGGCTACGAGGAGATCCTCACCCACGTCTGGCCCTTGCTGAAACGATACGGATTCCTGGCGACCGTGTTCGTGACCGTGGAGACAGTGGGCAGGCGCGGCGTCCCCGATCACCTCTACGGGGAGCGGGTCTCCTACCTCAGCTGGCGCGAGCTACGGCGCTTGCAGGCCAAAGGGGTCGAGGTCGGCTCGCTCTCGTACGGCCACGCGCCTCTCACCGCGCTGTCGGCCACTGAGGTCATTCAGGATGCGTTGCGCTCCCGAATGATTCTCGAGCGGCATCTGCGCCGGCCGATCAGTGCGTTCGCGTACCCGCACGGGCACACCGACGCATGCGTTCAACACTGGATCGGCTCCTGCGGCTACGCGTTCGGCCTGTCCTGTCGACAGGCGCGCAGCTCCTTCGCCGATTCCCCGCTGGATCTCCCCCGTATCGAAGTCATGGGAACCGATACAGCGGTCGAGCTCTCGGGCCGCCTGCAATGACGGATCGCCGCGTGGCGCCGACCGAGGCCTCTCGCTGAAACACCTCCTGATCTCGCGAGAATATCCGCCGGCTCCCGGGGGCGGGATCGGCACCTACGCGCTCCACATCGCCCGCTTGCTCGCGGAGCACGGCGATGACGTCCACGTCATCGCCCCGCGCTGGGCTGGTGCGGACCACCCGCGTGAAGAGCATTACCGTGGGAAGCTTGTCGTCCATCGCGTCCCGCTGCGAAAGTGGGCGGCGCGAGGCCTCGTGCCGCATGCGGAGATCGAGTCACCGGTGCTGAAGGGCCTGTTCGAATCTGGTTTCTACCCGCAATGCTTCGGCTGGCAGGCTTCGCTCCTCGCGGAGAAGCTCGTCGCCGAGGACGGCATCGACGTGATCGAAGCCCAGGAGTTCGAGGGCCCACTCTATTTCTTTCAGCTGCGGCGAGCGTTGGGCCTCGGGCCTCAACGAAGGCCGCCCTGCATCGTTCACGTGCACTCTCCCACGGAATTCATCGTTCGCCATAATGACTGGGATCCATTTGCGACCTATTTTCGAACCGCGCAGAGACTGGAGGAGTACAGCATCCGAGCGGCCGACGCCCTTCTCTGCCCAAGTCGCTTCCTCGCGCGCCAGATCGAGCAGCGCTACGGGCTCGTGCCGGAGAGTGTCGAGACCATACCGCTCCCGCTCGGGCAGACGGCCGCGATAGAGCGATCCACCGAGGTGTGGGAGACCGGCACCGTCTGCTACGCGGGCCGCCTCGAGCGGCGGAAAGGCATCCTCGAATGGCTCGAGGCCGCCGTCGCCGTGGCGCACGAAGATCCGACGGTACGCTTCGAGTTCGTGGGAGCGAATATTCTCTCGAACGACGAGGTCGCCTCGAAGAGGCTCCTGGACGATCGAATCCCGCGGTCGGTGAGAAGCCGCTTCCTCTTCCGAGGAGAGCAACGCCGGGCCACGCTTGGCGCGTTCCAGGCGAGGGCGCGCCTGGCCGTCGTGCCCTCGCGGTGGGAGAACTTTCCGTATGCCTGCATCGAGGCTATGGCTTCCGGGCTGCCGGTCATCGTTTCGCCCGCGGGAGGTATGGCCGAGGTCGTGGAGCACGGCCGGAGCGGATGGGTCGCCGCCAGTGGCCGGGCCGTCGACCTGGCGAGAGCGCTGAGACACGCGCTGGCCACCCCCGCCGCCCGTCTGGCGGGGATGGGGCGGCAGGCCGCCGAGGACGCGTCTCGCTTCTGTGATCCCGAGCGTGTTCTCGAAGCTCACTTGCGCCTTCGCCGGCGGGTCGTGGATCAAGGTGCGAAGACATCGTTGGCCATTCCGCAGCCCTCGCGCAACTCTCCACTCCAACGTGCGCAAGAAGCGGATGGCGCCGCGGGCATCGCCATTGTCGCGACCAGTGCGCCCTTGTCGGAAGCGACCCGCGAATGCGTCGACGGGATCCGGTGTCAGCTCCGGCCGCCGGCGGCCGCGGTCCTCATCGATCGCGGCATGGCGGACGAACGGGTGAGAACCAGTCTCGAACGAGAGAAGACGAGCTGGCGAATCATCTCCCTCGAGGATGGGGGGGACGTGATCTCCATCAAGAACGCCTCCGTCCGCGAGCTCTTGGCGTCGGGCACGCAACCCATCGGCTTCGCCTTTCTGGACGACGCGGAGAGGCTGTCACCCGACTTCGTCCGGATCGGCGAGGAAATTCTGCGGAGGTGTCCTGAAATCGGCCTTCTGTCGTTTTGGTTCGTGCGAAGGCCCTCGCTGAGGGTCACGACTGGGCTGAATCCCGCCTTCCCATACCAATGGGTCGTCAACGAGGCGTGTAGCTTCAGTATCGTGAGGACGGAGGCCTTGCTCAAAGCGGGGACGCTGCGCACCGGCTTGCCGCGTGGCTACGAGCGCTGGGACCTCGCCAACGCGGTTCTCGCGGCCGGCTGGCTGGCGGTGACCGTGCCAGAGGTGATGGGGACGCTGGCACACGACCCCTGGATGTCGGCCGCCGGTTCCCTGGACTGGGACCATCGCCGCGCTCATCAGCAGCTCCTTGCTCGGTTTCCCGATCTGGCGGCTCGGGACGCTTCCGATCTGGTGGGGTTCGCGGCGGCGCTGGTGGGCGAGGAGAACCAGCGAGAGCTCGCCTGGTTGTGGAGCCGATACGACGTCTACCTGCTTCGCAAGGCGCGCGGGCTCGCGGGCCCGGTCAAGAGGCTCCTCCGCCGCGCAGCGGCCGCGGCCCGCAGATCGACCCCGTCCTGAGCTTGTCCAAGAGACGGTGAAGCCGACGACGAAGGCCCCGCCCGGCTCGGCGGGTACCAGCTCGGCGGGTAGAGGTCAGATTCCCCAGATCGACGATGGGAGCTTCGAAGAGTGGGTCCTGCAACAAGGTCACGAACTCCCAGTAATGGGGATGCTCGGGCCGATGGACAGCTCGACGCCTGAACTCCTCGTCCGAGAAGGTACCCCAGTTGACGAGCTGGCTGAAGTACACGGCGTCGAACGACAGTCGCTGGCCGAGGCGCACGAACTCAGGCATTTCTCGAAAATTGTTGTCCTGCACTACCATGCTGATCTTGACGTACTGAAGAGGTCCCTCGCGCCGCAGCGTCTGGATGAACATCAAGTTTTCCAGGAGCGCTTCGAAGCGACCGCCCCGCCGATTGATGGAGTACGTTTCGGCCGTGGCCGCGTCGATGGAGATCTCGGCGCTCTTGATCATCGGCCGGATCGCCTCGGAGAGGGTGCTCCACATTCTCGGAGTCCAGAGGATGCCGTTGGAGTGCAAGTGCAATCGCTCGAGCTTGGGCACTTCGGCCTTCGACATCGTTCGTAGCCATTTCCGGAAGAAGGGACTGCCGAACGGATCGCCCGAGCCGGTGATGTTGAGATAGTCCGCGTCCTTCAGCGCCTGGGACCGGATCTTTTCCTGGATGTCCAGGATCTCGTCACGGTGCCGAACCTCGACGATGATTTCGGTTCGGCAAGAGGGGCACGAAAGATTACAGGACTGATCGTAGGTGCAGATCACCTTCTTGGGTCCGTACGGAAGTCGGGTGAGGTTGTCCGTGATGGCTCGCTTGAGATCCGGGTCCTCGACCTCGTGGACCGTCGTCACCGGGCCGGACGCCGTCTGGAGATACGGACACTTGCCGGAGTCGCAGAAGCGGAACGAGCCGTCCAGGATGGACTGGCGTAGCTCCTGCGCCGCGGGACTGTTCCAGATTTCCTGGACGGACTGCGTCCGAAGATTACCGACCGGCACGCTCAGCCAGGTGGGGCAGCACAGATAGACGGTGCCTCGATCGTTCAGCTGAGTGACCTCGAACCATTCGAACGGCTTCGAGCAAAACAGGCGCGCTTTCTCCGCGCTCATCGGCTCAGTACCCGCGAAATCCCGCGTTGATCTTTTGTCCACTCCAGTCGACCAGCACCTTCGGCTCACTCAACTTGCGGAAGAACGCGGTATTCGACAGGAGCCGAACGAGCTCCCATTCCGCCTCGGTCCGCAAGAACTGGAAGAGGACGTGGACGGAGGGCATCTTGAAGTCGTCGACGCCCAGGATTCCCCCGATCTTCAGCCGTCGAGCCGTGTAGTGGTAGTCGATGATGGACGCCGGAAAGGCGTGAGCGCCGTCGATGAAGACGTGATCCAGGTGTTCCGGAACCGCGCCGTTCTC
>Ga0070706_100003463_pt1 | contig 15537 bp, 13 predicted proteins | sample KBSK5501metaG_FD_65476 | JGI IMG/M metagenome (GOLD analysis project Ga0070706, IMG submission 65476) | Corn, switchgrass and miscanthus rhizosphere microbial communities from Kellogg Biological Station, Michigan, USA - KBS K5-50-1 metaG | ecosystem: Host-associated > Plants > Roots >...
CTCCGCGCGACGGATCAGAACGCCTCGGCCGCCAAGCCGGAGGTGAAGGCGGAGGGCTACTCGGTCTGGATCACGCCGCGGACACCGTTCGGATTGGAGGCGTTGATCCGGTTCGACCGCATCAAGCCCAACAAGGACGCCGACGCCGCGAGGCAGCGGCTGGTCGGCGGCATCGCCTACTGGTTTCCGGTCCAGAAGGGGGTCGCGGCGGCGGTTTTGCTCGACTACGAGGAGGTCCGTTCGTTCCACTTCTCGCCGGCGCGGCCGCGGGACGAGCGCTACGCGCTGCACACGCTCTTCAATTTCTAATTAACAGGAAATTCACGCGGTGCTTACATGCGGACTTCATGTTGACCGCGAAGGAGTGACGATGAAGAAGCTGAGATTCCTGTTCGCCGTGCTGGGCGCCGCTCTGGCGCTTTCGGCCGCGGCTCAGACCGTTCAGATCAACGGGGCCGGGGCGACGTTCCCGTATCCGATCTACTCGAAGTGGTTCTCCGAGTACAACAAGCTGCATCCGGACGTCGAGATCAACTACCAGTCGATCGGCTCGGGAGGCGGCATTCGCCAGCTGACGAACCAGACGGTCTTCTTCGGCGCGACGGATGGTCCCATGACCGACGAGCAGCTCCAGTCGGCGCCCGGCAGGATCCTGCACTTCCCGACCGTGCTCGGCGGCGTCGTGCCGGTCTACAACATTCCGGGGGTCACCGGCGAGTTGAAGTTCACCGGCAAAGTCCTGGCGGACATCATCATGGGGAAGGTCAACAAGTGGAACGACCCGGCGATCGCGGGATTGAACCCCGGGGCCAAGCTCCCCGCCACGGACATCACGGTCGCGCACCGCTCCGACGGATCGGGCACGACATACATCTTCGTCGACTACCTCTCCAAGGTCTCTCCGGATTTCAAGAAGACCGTGGGCGTCGCGACGTCCGTCAACTGGCCGGTCGGCGTCGGAGGCAAGGGCAACGAGGGGGTCGCCGGGCTCGTCAAGCAGACGCCGGGAGCGATCGGCTACGTCGAGCTGATCTACGCGATCCAGAACAAGATTCCCTTCGGGGCGGTGCAGAACATGGACGGCGAGTACGTGACGGCGTCGCTCGAGTCGGTGACCGCGGCCGCCGGAGCGGCGGTAAAGGCGATGCCCCCGGACTTCCGCGTGTCGATCACGAACGCCCCGGGGAAGGGTGTGTACCCGATCTCCTCCTTCACGTGGCTGCTCTTCTACGAGAGTCCCAAGGACAAGCAACGGGCGCGCATCATGGTCGATTTCATGAAGTGGGCCCTGACCGAGGGGCAGAAGTATTGCGCGGAACTGGGATACGCGCCGCTGCCATCGGAGGTGGTGTCGCTCGAGATGAACGCGTTGAAGAAGATCAGGGTCTGACCCGCCCCCCCAGGAGTCCGCGATGAAGAATCCCCCGTCCTCTCGCCGGAGCGCCGACGACCGCGGCTTCCGGCTGGCGACGGGATTCTCCGCTCTTCTGGTCGTCCTCCTGGTCGCCGCGATCGGGTTGGAGCTGTATCGAACGAGCCACCTCTCGATTGCCAAGTTCGGCCTGCGCTTCTGGAAGACGACCACGTGGGATCCGGTGGCCGGGCAGTTCGGGGCCCTGCCCTTCATCTGGGGAACGCTCTACTCCTCGGTTCTGGCTCTACTGCTCTCGACGCCGGTCGCGCTCGGCATCGCGATCTTCCTCTCCGAGCTGTCTCCCCGGCCGCTGCGGACGCCGCTCGCGTTCCTGACCGAGCTGCTGGCGGCGATTCCGTCGATCGTCTATGGGCTCTGGGGCATCTTCGTCCTCGTACCCGCGGTACGGCGGCTCGAGGTCTGGACGCCGGACTGGATGAAGAAGATCCCCCTCTTCTCGGGCCCGCCGCTGGGCGTCGGCATGTTGTCGGCGGGCCTCGTCCTGGCGGTGATGGTCATCCCATTCACGTCCTCGGTCGCACGGGAAGTGCTCAAGGCGGTGCCGTCGACGCAGCGTGAGGCGGCGTACGCGCTCGGGGCGACGCGCTGGGAGGCGATCCAGGCCGCGCTTCGTTACGGCCGGACCGGGATCATCGGCGCGGTCATGCTCGGCTTCGGCCGCGCGATCGGCGAGACCATGGCCGTCACGATGGTCATCGGCAACAATCCGCGCATCTCCTGGTCGGTCTATGCGGCGCAGCACACGATGGCGGCCGTAATCGCCAATGAGTTCACGGAGGCCGACACCGATCTCTACCTGAGCGCGCTGGTCGAGATCGGGTTGGTCCTCTTCGTCATTACCCTGGTCATCAACGCGCTGTCGCGCTTCCTGATCTGGAGCGTGACTCGCGAGGTCAAGGTGAAAACGGTCGCGCCGGTCGCTCCACCGGCGGCCGCTCCGGAGGCGGCGGCGTGAACGGGACGACGCGGCGCAAGCTCCTGTCCGGCTTCGTCGTCTTCCTCTGCGGCGCCGCCGTGGTTGTGGCGCTCGTCCCTCTGTTCCTCATTTTCGCCTATGTGCTTCAGAAGGGCTTCTCGTCCCTTTCGTGGGATTTCTTCACGAGGAACCCCAGGCCGGTGGGAGAAACGGGCGGCGGCATGGCCAACGCGATCGTCGGCACGCTCATCCTGATCGGCATCGCGTCGGGCATCGCGGTTCCTGTCGGGATGGTCGCCGGTGTCTATCTGTCGGAATACGGCAAGAAGCCGTTCGGCTCGCTCGTCCGTTTCACCGCCGACGTGTTGAACGGCGTGCCCTCGATCGTGATCGGGATCTTCGCCTACGGCCTCGCCGTCCTGCCCGTGAAGCACTTCTCGGCGTTGGCGGGCGGCCTTGCGCTCGGATTCATGATGATCCCGATCATCACGCGGACGACAGAGGAGCTCTTGAACCTCGTCCCCGGCACACTTCGCGAGGGCGCGCTGGCGCTCGGCGCGACCCGGGCGCGCGCCGCCTTCTCGGTGATGGTGCCGGCGGCCCTGCCCGGTATCATGACCGGCATCCTGGTGGCGCTCGCCCGTATCGCGGGCGAGACGGCGCCGCTGCTCTTCACGGCCTTCGGCAATCGTTTCTTCTCGACGCGGCTCGACCAGCCGATCGCTTCGCTGACGGTACAGGTCTTCACCTACGCGATCTCTCCGTACGACGACTGGCACCGGCAGGCGTGGGCGGGGGCATTGGTGCTCGTGGCCGTCGTGTTCCTCTTCTCGGTTCTCGCTCGCGTCGTGACGCGCCGACTCGAAAGGATGCACCGGACATGAGCGATACACTGTTGACCGGCGTGGAAGCACCAGTGCAGCCCGTCTCGACGGGAAGGGGCCCGGCGCCGAGGGTGGAGGATCGCCCGATTCCGGAAGCGGCCGCCCGCCTGGAGACGCGGCGACTCGATTTCTGGTACGGCCCGAAGCAGGCGCTCCACGGCATCTCGCTCAAGATCCCGGAGAAGACGGTCACGGCCTTCATCGGGCCATCCGGCTGCGGCAAGTCGACGGTCCTGCGCTGCCTGAACCGGATGAACGACATCATCCCGGACACGCGCGTCGAGGGAGAGGTCCTGCTCGACGGGCGAAACGTCTACGCCGCCGGAACGGACGTCGTCGACCTCCGCCGGCGCGTGGGAATGGTCTTTCAGAAGTCGAACCCCTTCCCGAAGTCGATCTTCGACAACGTCGCCTACGGTCTGAAGATCAACGGCATGGGGAGGCGGAGCGGGCTTTCGGCTCGCGTCGAGCAGGCGCTTCGGCGCGCGGCCCTCTGGGACGAGGTCAAGGACCGGCTGGACACCTCGGCGCTCGGACTGTCCGGAGGTCAGCAGCAGCGGGTCTGCATCGCGCGGGCGCTCGCGGTCGAGCCGGAGGTCCTGCTGATGGACGAGCCCTGCTCGGCGCTCGATCCGATCGCTACGGCGAAGGTCGAGGAGCTCATCTACGAGCTCAAGCGCGACTACACGATCGTGATCGTCACCCACAACATGCAGCAGGCGGCGCGCGTCTCCGAGCGGACGGCCTTCTTCATGCTCGGCCGGCTCGTGGAGCACGACCGCACGGAAAAGATCTTCACCAACCCGGGCCAGAAGATCACGGAGGACTACATCACGGGTCGCTTTGGATGACACCGAGCTCGGGAACGCGCGACTCGGCGGTCGAGATTCGCGAACGAGGAAAGACAAAATGAAAATGGTCGCCACGAAGGGAAAAGACGGAACGTCTCACGGGCGCGGCGAGCCTTCCGCCACCACGATGAAGCGAATTGCCCTGATCGAGGACGACGCCGACATCGCGTACACGATCCGGCTCAACCTGCGCAAGGAGAAGCGGTATCAGGTGGAGCATTACGTCTCCGGAATCGCGGCTCTCGCGGCCCTGCAGGAGAAGCCGTTCGATCTGATCATTCTGGACCTCAATCTGCCCGATATCGACGGGCTGGCGCTCTGCCGGGAGCTGCGGCGCGCCGACGAGACCCGGCGGGTGCCGATCATCATGCTCACGGCACGGGTCGAGGAGCGGGACAAACTCCTCGGCTTCGAGATCGGAGCGGACGACTACATCACCAAGCCCTTCTCGATGCGGGAGCTGCTGGCCCGCGTCCACGCGCATTTGCGGCGTGTCGCGGCGTTCGAGACCTCGGAGGAGGAGGTGTTCGACGACGGCGATCTGCACGTCGACCGCGCGCGTTTCGAGGTCGTCCTTGCGGGTCAGCGCGTGCATTTGACCAAGAAGGAGTTCGATCTGCTCTGGCTGCTGATCCGCAGCCGGAACCGCGTGGTCACCCGCGACGCGATCCTCGCGCGCCTGTGGGACTACGACGCGGACGTCGAGACCCGCACGGTCGATGTGCACATCCGAGCCCTCCGCCGCAAGCTCGGCGAGCAGCGGATCGAGACGGTCGTCGGCCTGGGCTACCGCTACCGCGAGGGAGCCGCGAAGTAGCAGCCGCCCGATGGCGTCTCACGTCTGCCGTCTCCCGCCTCCCGGCTCGCGCCCGGCATGAGGCTTCGAGCTCGCTTCACCGCGCTCTTCGCGGTGCTCTCTCTGGCGGCCGTCCTTTTCCTGATCGGCGTGTCCGACGCAACGCTGCGACGCGCCGTTGAGGAACGCGTCGTCGACCGGATCACGCGAGACCTGGAGCATCTTTCGGACGATCTCGCCTCGCTTCCGGTGGTTGGAGCGTCGCGTGACTCCTTCCTGCGGAGGGCGGCGCGCACACTCGAGTGCCGGATCACTTACGTGGCGGGGGACGGGCGCGTCCTCGTCGACACGGATCTTCTCCCGTCGGACGTTCCGGGAATGGAGAACCACGCCAACCGCCCCGAGATCCGGGCGGCGACGGGCACCGCGATCGGCAGCTCCCGGCGCTTCTCGGCCACCGAAGGGCGCAACATGCTCTACATGGCGCGCCGACTTCCGGACGGCACGGTGCTGCGGGTCTCCATACCGGAGGCGCGGCTGCAGCAGATCGAGCTCGGCCACCTCTGGAGGCTGCGCGCGTCGATCGGGCTCGCGTGTCTGCTCCTGTTCCTGATCGGGGCGGGCGCATCGCGCCGGTTCTCGGAGCCCATCGCGGAGCTGACGCGGGCGGCATCGGCGGTCGCGGCGGGCGACTTCGCCCGTGACCTGCCGGGCGCGGGCGGCGAGGAGGTGCAGCAGCTCGCCGGGGCGCTCCAGAGAATGAAGGAGTCGCTCTCGCGGGCGTTGGCCCTGGCCGAGGACGAGCGGCGGCTGACGGCCCTCGCCTTCGAGCGCCTGCCCGACGGTCTCGTCGTGGTCGACTCGAGGCTGCACGTGGTCGAATCCAACGAGCGCTTCGCGCGCATGACCGGCGTGCCCGCGCCGGCGGGTCGCGCGCTCTACGACCTCCTCCGGGACCGAGCGCTCTACGACGCGTTCGAGAAGACGGTCCGAAGCGGGGAGGTCTCCGAGGTCACGGTACGCCTGGAGGACGAGCGCGTGTGGGCGCTCACCGTCGCGCCGCTGGCGGCCGGCTCGCGGGCGGCCGCGGTAGGGGTGTTGCGCGACATCACCCGCCTCGAGAGGACCGAGTCGATGCGTCGGACCTTCGTGGCCGACGTCTCGCACGAGCTGCGAACGCCGATCGCCTCGATCGCAGCAGCCGCCGAGACCCTCGCCGACAGCCATCCAGACGCCGCCGAGACCACCGAGCTGCTCGGGCTGATACGCCGGCAGTCCGAGCGAATGCGCGAGCTGATCGACGACCTGATGGATTTGACGCAGATCGAGAGCGGAGCGGTGCCGCTCCTGCGCGAGCCGATTCCGCTGCGAGAGCTGCTCTCGGAGGTCGCCGAAGACCTGGACGCCGCGGCGCGGGAGAAGGAGGTAGGCGTCTCGGTCTCCGGCGATCCCGACCTGACGATCCTCGGCGACCGTCGGCGCATCGGACAGCTCGCCCGTAACCTGATCGACAACGCGATCAAGTTCTCACCTCGCGGCGCCCCCGTCTCGATTCGCGTCGAGCGCGACGGCGGCTCGCCGGGTTTCTCCGTCAGCGACCTGGGTCCCGGGATTCCGCGCTCGGAGCGCGACAAGATCTTCCAGCGCTTCTATCAGGTGGACCGTTCGCGATCGAAGGCGCGGCCCGGCTCCGGACTGGGCCTGGCCATCGTCAAGCACATCGCCCAGCTCCACGGCGCGAGCGTCGAGGTCGAAGGCGAAGTCGGCCGGGGGAGCACGTTTCTCGTGCGGTTCCCGGCAGTGGCCTGACCCGGCCGCGGCTGCACCGAGCAAGTAAAAACGGTGTGAAGTTCTGCGATAGCATGGCGCGGCTCTCTTCGGGAGGCGCGCATGCTCAACCTCCTTCCCCGCAACGACCGGTACTTCGATCAGTTCACGGAGCTCGCCGTCCGAATCCACGAGAGCGCGAAGATCCTCGACCGTTTCTTCCAGGGAGAGTCCGCGGTCGCGACCGTGGCCGATCAGGTCAAGCGCCTCGAGCACGAGTGCGACGAGATCTCGCACGAGATCCTTCGCGAGATCGACCGGACCTTCATCACGCCGATCGACCGGGAAGACATCCATCGGCTGGCGGTGCGCCTCGATGACGTCATCGACCTCATCGACGGCACCGTCCGGCGGCTCGCGCTCTTCAAGATCGGCAAGGCCACGCCCATATCGCAGGCGCTGTGTGCGCTGATCGTGAAGACGACGGGGGAGCTCGTCGAAGCCGTCTCGCACCTCCGTCTGCAGAAGGGCGTGATGGAGCATTGCATCCGGATCAAGCAGTTCGAAAACGAGGGGGACGTCGTGTACCACGACGCGATCGCCTCTCTCTTCGAGAACGAGCTGCCGGCCATCGAGGTCATCAAGTGGAAAGAGGTCTACGACACGATGGAGCGCTGCATCGACTCATGCGTGGCGGTCGCGCACGTGCTCGAGAGCGTGGTGCTGAAGCATTCGTGAATGACCTACGTCCTCGTCATCATCTCGATCGCGCTCGTCTTCGATTTCATCAACGGGATGCACGACTCGGCGAACTCGATCGCCACGGTCGTCTCGACGCGCGTCCTGTCGCCTCTGACCGCGGTCGTCTGGGCCGCATTCTTCAACTTCGTCGCCGCCTTCGTGTTCGGAACGGCGGTCGCCCGCACGATCGGCACGGGCTTGATCGACGTCTCCGTGGTCAACTCCGACGTCGTGCTGGGCGGCCTCTTCGGCGCGATCGCCTGGAATCTCATCACGTGGTATTTCGGAATTCCCTCCTCCTCCTCGCACGCGCTGATCGGCGGATACGCGGGAGCGGCGGTCGCCAGGGTCGGGGTTCGCGCGATCGTCCCTGGAATGGCCTGGGTCAAGACGCTCTCTTTCATCGTGCTGTCGCCTCTGATCGGCATGGCCGCGGCCTGGATGTTGATGATCGCGGTGTCCTGGATCTTTCATCGGACGCCCTACGGCTCGGTCGACCGCTGGTTTCGGCGGGCGCAGCTCGCCTCCGCCGCGGCGTTCTCCCTCTCGCACGGCACCAACGACGCGCAGAAGACCATGGGGATCATCGGGGGCCTTCTCGTCGCCAACCACGCGTTGTTCGAGCGCGCCCCCGGCTCCATTCATTGGCTCTACCTGCCCAGTCTCAAGACTCTGCCGTGGTGGATCATCTTGTCGGCGCACGCGGCGATCGGCCTGGGAACCCTGACGGGTGGCTGGCGGATCGTCCGTACGATGGGCAGCCGCATCACCAAGCTCAAACCGTTTTCCGGCTTTTGCGCGGAGACCGGCGCGGCGGGGACCGTCATCTTCGCATCGCTGCTCGGCATTCCGGTCTCGACGACGCACACGATCACCGGCGCGATCATCGGCGTCGGCTCCGCGCAGCGCTTCTCGGCCGTGCGCTGGGGCGTCGCGGGGCGGATCCTCTATGCGTGGATCCTGACGATCCCGATGGCCGGCGCGATCGGCGCAATCGCGTATGGGCTCCTGTCGGCGGCATCGAGGTAATCGAAACTTGAAACTCACCAGCGCCATGAGAGTGAAAGCCGTCGCGGCGCTGCTGATCGCCTTTCCGGTGCCGACCGCACCGGCCGCGCCCCAGCCCGACCCGGCGGTCTTCGACGCCGTTTTGAGCGAGCGCGCGCGCGGCGGAGGGTTCGATTATCGAGGCGCCACGGGTCAGGACCGCAAGCGGCTGGCCGTCTTTCTCGCCGACCTCGGCGACGCGAGGCCCGAGACGATGTCGCAGGCGGAGCGGGAGGCCTTCTTCATCAACGCCTACAACGCCATGGCCATCGCGATCGTGCTCGAGCGCTATCCGGTGAAGAGCATCCGCGACATCGGGGGAGCCTTCGGCGGTATCCGCAAGAGGATCGGCGGGCGGGACATGACTCTGGACGAGATCGAGAACCGGCTCCGCGAGGCGAAGGACGCCCGCATCCACTTCACGATCGTCTGCGCGTCACGCTCCTGTCCGCCGCTCGCCGCCAAGGCCTATCGCGCGAACAGCCTGGATGCCTCTCTGAACGCGCAGGGCCGCGCCTTCGTCGGCGATCCATCGAAGAACGTCATCGATCGGCAGAAGGGTCGCCTGGCGCTGTCGAAGATCTTCGAATGGAACCGCAAGGAGTTCGAGCGCGACGGCGGAACGCTCCCGAAGTCCGTTGCGCGTTTCGTCGCGGATCCCGCACTGGCGAGCTGGCTCGCGACCTACGAGGCGTCGCCGGAGTTCCTGGATTACGACTGGAGCCTGAACCAGCCCTAAAAAGAAAGCCCCCACGAGGGGGGCGAAGGAGGAGATCTGTGTCTGCTTCTCTTACGGAGACGAAGCCCGAATCGTTGAGGCCCGGAGCTCGGATTCCTGTATTTTCGGGCTGACGTGACCCCACCCGAGGGTTCCCGATTCGGTTCGTTCGAGCGGCCGGCGTCCCGCGAGGGGTTCTGATACGCCTGCGGCTGAAGCCCGGCCGCGAGGCGTCGGTGCTTCGCCGTCATCCCTGGCTCTTCTCGGGCGGCGTGGAATCCGCCGTCGGGGACGGCTCCGACGGCCTCGCTGAGGTCGTCGCCGGAGATGGCCGGGTTCTCGCCCACGGAGCCTATTCGCCGGACTCACAGATCGTCGGCAGGCTGTGGACGTTCGATGGGCGTCGACCGAACGGGGAGTTGTTTCGGGAGAGATTCGCGGCGGCCCGGGATCTTCGTCGGGCGGTTTTGCCGGCCGAGACGACCGGATACCGAGCGATCAACTCGGAAGGCGATCTCTGCCCGGGCGTGCTGCTCGACCGGTACGGCGACGCAGCCGTGCTGGAGCTTCTGACCGAGGGGACACGTCGCTGGGGTGCCGAGATCGAGGCCGCGGCCGGCGAGACCTTCGCGCCGAAGCGGCTCACCGTCCGCTCCAGCGCCGCCGCGCGAGATGCGGGTGAATCCAAAATCCAAAATCCAAAATCCGAAATGGATCTGGTTCCCTTCCTCGAGAATGGTCTTCACTTTCTGGCGGACGTTTCCGGCGGACAGAAGACCGGCTTCTTCCTCGATCAGCGCGAGAACCGCTCCCGCCTTCGCGCTCTGGCGTCGGGAAAGTCGATCCTGAACCTCTTCGCCTACTCCGGCGCGTTCTCCGTAGCCGCGCTGGCCGGCGGGGCGTCCGGCGCCGTGGACGTGGACTCCTCGGCGCCGGCCCTCGCGCTCGCCCGCGAGCACCGCCGCCAGAACGGGTTCGATGCAGCCGACGAGAATTTCGTCGAGGAGGATGTGTTCGAGGACCTCCGGCTGCGCGTCGCCGCCCGGGAGAAATGGGACATCGTCGTCTGCGATCCACCGGCGTTCGCCAAGAAGAGGGGGGACATCGATCGCGCCGCTCGCGGGTACAAGGATGTGAATCGGCTGGCGATGTCGCTCGTCGCACCGGGAGGATGGCTCCTGAGCTGCTCCTGTTCCGGTCTCGTGGACGCCGATCTTTTCCAGAAGATCGTCTTTTCGGCCAGCCTCGACGCGCGCGCCTCCTTCGCAATCGCGGCGCGGCAGGGCGCCGGGGCGGATCATCCGGTCTCGCTCGACTGTCCGGAAGGGGAGTACCTGAAGGGACTGTGGCTGCGGCGGGCCGGACGGGCTCTATACTTCGGCGGATGAAGCGGGCGCTCGTCTGGGCCGCGCTGGTGCTGGCGGGCTGGAGCTCGCCCGGCCGGGGCGCCGCGCCCGATCGCTCCTCGATGGCCGTGCTACCGGCCGAAGCCCCGCCGGCGGTCTTCCACTCCGCATCTCCGCGGCGCTCGACGACGCCGCGGCTCTCGGACCTCGTGCTCGCCGAGCCCCGCCTGCCCGAGGAGGCCCGGCACGCGCTCCCGGCACTCGACGCCTCCGAGCGCAGAGCGCTCGAGTCGAGCGACCGCTCCTCCGGGGCGCGGCGAAAGCGGCCCGCGCTGAAGGTGGGCCTGACGAGGCCCCTCCCCGAGCCGGTGGGCTTCGAAGGAATCCAGGCGGAGCTCGCCCCCGGCGAGTCCACGCTGTTCCACGGGGGTCTGCTGGAGCGCGGTGCGGACGGACGGCTGAGCTGGACGAGCGCGTTCTTCTCGGAGGGCGCGGGTGGGCTCAGGCTCCACTTCTCCGAAGCCAGCTGGCCCGCGGGCGCGCGCGCCTACGTCTACGGCGGCGAGGGCCAGGTTCAAGGGCCGTACGTCTTCGAGTACGGCACGCGTCCGGAGGGCTTCTGGACGAACACGGTCTTCGGCCCGAAGATCGTGCTGGAGCTGCAGCTTTCGGCGGCCGACGCGGCCGAGCTCGCCCGGGTCCGGCTCCGCATCGATTCGCTCGTCCACCTCGAGCATCCCAATTTCGCGCCGTCGTCCTCGCCCACACCGGCCGCGCTCGCGCCCAAGTCGGACTCCTGTTTCGTGGACGCGAGCTGCATCGCCACCTCGGAGTTCGCGCGCATCGCGGACCTGTCCAAGGCCGCCGCGCAGCTGAACTTCGTGGACGGCAACGAATCGTTCATCTGCTCGGGCGGGCTCCTGGCGGCGACCAACGGCGCTGCGGTCCCCTACCTCCTCACGGCCCATCACTGCTTCGATAATCAACCCGCGGCGACGTCGCTCGAGGCCTTCTTCAACTTCAAGACGTCCTCCTGCAACGCTCCTCCGCCGGCCGAGGAGCTCTTCCCGCGCACGCTCGGCTCGACGCTGCTCGCGACGGGCGCGACGAGCGACTTCACCTTCGTACGGCTCTCTCAGGATCCGCCCGACGCCAGCGTCTTCCTCGGCTGGACGACGGACGATGTCTCGCGCGCCGGGGGCACGAACCTCCACCGCCTGAGCTATCCGGATGCGCGGCCCCAGTTCTACACACGCGAGCAGGTCGACGCCGCGCCGGCGATCACCTGCGTCGACACCGCCCAGGGCAACTTCATCTATGAGAAGGACGTCCACGGTGGAACGGGCGGCGGAAGCTCAGGCTCGCTCGCCTGCACCGCCGACCTGCGTGTCGTCGGCCAGGAGCTCGGCGCGTGCGGCACGCAGACGATGGACGACTGCGACGTGGTGCACAACTGGACCGTCGACGGAGCGTTCCGCGTCACGTTCCCGTCGGTCGCGCAGTGGCTCTCGCCCTCGAACCCGGGGCCGTGTGTGGCGAGCTCCACGACGCTCTGTTTGAACGGGGGACGCTTCCGCGTGACGGTCGCATGGGCGACCTCCTCCGGCGCGAACGGCGCCGGCTCGGCCGTCCCGCTGACCGGCGACTCCGGCTACTTCTGGTTCTTCAACGCGAGCAACATCGAGCTCGTCGTGAAGGTCTTGAACGCCTGCGCCGGGTCCTCCCGTTTCTGGGTCTTCGCCGGCGGCCTCACCAACGTGGACGTCACGCTGAACGTCGAGGACACCCAGACCGGCGCCGTCCGCACCTACCACAATCCCCTCGGCATCGCGTTCGCGCCGCTGCAGGACACGTCGGCATTTGCGTGTCCGTGAGGCGACGCGCGCGATGAGCGACCGCCGGCCTCCGGCCGGCAGGGTCCAGCTCCGTGGGTCTGCCTCTCGTGCACGACTCGCGCGTGCTTGAGGCGCGGGCCGCCGCCCCCATCACCTCGACCCCTCTTCGACGCGTCGCGATCCTCGGACCCGCGCCGCCCGATCGGGGCGGGATCGCGCGCGAGACTGCGCTTCTCGTCGCGCATCTCGAGCGGCGCGTGGAGGTTCGCTGGCTGACGTACTCGCGCCGCTATCCGCGTTGGCTCGATCCGCGCCGCTTCGACCTCGACGCGCGGCTGAAGTCCGTTCCCGAGGCGCTGCCGATGCTCGACTATCGCTCGCCGCGGTCCTGGGCCCGCACGGCCTCCGCCGTCGCCGAGGCGGGCTGCGACGCCCTGCTGGTGCCCTGGTGGACGGCCTTCTGGGGTCTGCCGATGCGCGCCGTGATGCGCCGTCTGGCGCGCCGCTCGCCCGCGACGAGACGCGTCCTGATCTGCCACAACGTCGTCGATCACGAGGGGGGAGCCCTGCGGCGTTTCCTGTCGATGGGAGCGTTTCTCGCCGCGGACGCGTTCGTCGTGCACAGCGCGTCGGACGCTCGGGCGCTCGCCCGAGCGGCGCCGGGTCGGCCCTCGGTCGTTCTGCCTCATCCGGCCGCGCCGCCCGCCGCGGCGCCCTCGAGAGAGGAGGCGCGGCGCGCGCTCGGCCTGAACGAGAAGCCTCTGCTCCTCTTCCTCGGCCTCGTCCGGAGCTACAAGGGCGTGGACGTGCTGCTCGATGCCGCGCCCGAGATCGTGCGGCGAAGCGACGCCTCGATCGCGGTCGTCGGCGAGGTCTTCCCCGAGGCGCGGGAACTGTCGGGCCGAGCGGCCTCGAGCCCGGTCCGGGATCGCATCCTCTGGAAGGACGCCTACGTCCCCGAGGAGGAGATGGACGCATGGCTCGCCGCCTGCGACGTGGTCGTCCTGCCCTATCGCGAGATTTCCGGGAGCGGCATCGCCGCGCGAGCGATCGCGGCGGCTCGCCCGATCGCCGCCGCCGCCGTCGGCGGCCTCACGGACGTCGTGGAGCCCGGGGAGACCGGAGAGCTGTTCCCTCCCGGAGATGCATCGAGCCTGGCGGCCGCCGTCGAGAGAGTCCTGAGCGGAGGCGCGCCTCGCTATGCGCCGGGTCTCGAGCGCGCGGCGCGGCGGATGTCGTGGGAGAATTACGTGCAGGCGGTGTTGGAGTTCGTCGGACGATCCGATCGGTAGATGGTGGACGGTAGGCGGCAACGCGTATCCGTCCGCCTCTCGCCCGCTATACTCCGCCTCCCATGAACTTGGAGCTCTCCGACGAAGAGCGGATGCTGCAGGCCTCGGTGCGCGAATTCGCCGAAGAGGTCGTGCGCCCGCGGGCGGCGCCGATCGATCAGAGCGGCGAGTTCCCTCGGGACGTTTTCGCCGCGGCCGGCGCGCTCGGGCTCGCGGGGGTGACGGTGCCGGTCGAGTACGGGGGCTCCGGGATGGATACGGTCTCCTACACGATCGTGATCGAGGAGATTTCGAGGGCGTGCGCCAACACGGGTGTGATCCTGTCGGTCAACAACTCTCTCGTCTGCGATCCGATCGAGAAGTTTGGAAACGAGGACCAGAAGAGGAGATTCCTCGTTCCGCTCGCCAAGGGGGAGAAGCTCGGCTGTTTCGCCTTGACCGAGCCGGACGCCGGCTCCGACGCGGGCAACCAGAAGACCCGCGCGGTCCGTGACCGTGACGTCTATCGAATCTCGGGGCAGAAGGTCTTCATCACGTGCGGCCAGGCCGCCGACATCTGTCTCCTCTTCGCGATGACCGATCCGGAAAAGAAGGCCCGCGGCATATCGGCCTTCCTGGTCGACGCGAATGCTCGGGGTTTCGACCGCTCCCGCCACCAGGTCAAGCTCGGCGTCAACGCCTCGGGCACGGTCGAGATCTTCCTGACCGACGTCGAGGTTCCCGCGGGGGACCGTCTCGGCGAGGAAGGGGAGGGCTTCAAGATCGCGATGACGACGCTCGACGGCGGCCGGATCGGGATCGCCGCGCAGGCTCTGGGGATCGCGACCGAGGCCTTCGAGGCGGCGGTCCGCTATTCGCGCGGGCGAATGGCCTTCGGGCGCGCCATCGCCGACTTCCAGGCGATCCGGTTCTACCTCGCCGACATGGCGACCGACCTCGACGCGGCCCGTCTCCTGACGCGAAAGGCGGCCGCCGCCAAGGACGAGGGGCGCCGGACCGGACGCCGCTATTCGATGGAGGCCGCGATCGCGAAGCTCTTCGCCGCCGAGATGGCTCAGCGCGTCACGACCAAGGCGCTCCAGATCCACGGCGGCTACGGATACACGAAGGAGTATCCCGTCGAGCGCAACTTCCGGGACGCCCGCATCACGGAGATTTACGAGGGCACGAGCGAGATTCATCGGCTGATCATCGCGAGGGAGATCTTTGCCGAGAGTGGTTTGGTGATCGGATAGGAAGTAAGGAGGCTGTTGATTTGTGATTTCGTGATTTGTGATCAAGGCGAGAAAGTCACTTCCTCACCTTAATCACAAATCACCAATCTCAAATCACTAAATTCCCTCATGACCCAGACGCGCATGTTCCGAGACCGCGTGGTCTCGATGGAGCAGACGTTCGAGGGGGGCGAGAAGCACCTTTCGCTCCTCAAGGAGATTTGCCGCGAGGCGTTTCCCGAGTTCGAGCTGCGCGAGCACGCCTTCGATCACGAGCGCGATCTGTTCGTGATGGAGCTGGAAGGCTCGAACGGCCAGCGCAAGCGGGTCTGCTGGACGCGCATGGTCCTGTTCGACTCAGAGCGCATCCCGACGCTCACCGGCGATCCCTCCTCGGCGCTCCGCGGCAGGATCGTCGAGTACCTGCGGAGCCGGGCCGGCCGGCCGGAGATCGTGGTGACCTTCCGGCACCTCGAGGACGGCTGGGTCGATACGCCCGAGCCTCGGCGCGACGGGCGCCGGCGCCGCCGCGGCGGTCGAGGTCGCGGGACGCCCGAGAAAAGGGGGGCCTCCGCGCCCGCGGCTCGAGGCGCGCCGTCTCCCGAACGGCGCCCCCCGCCCGGACCCGCCGGCGCGGCGAGCTCCAGAGGCGCTTCCCCCAGGCGGCCCGCCGCCGCGAGCTCGCCCCCCGGTGA
>Ga0070706_100003464_pt1 | contig 15531 bp, 15 predicted proteins | sample KBSK5501metaG_FD_65476 | JGI IMG/M metagenome (GOLD analysis project Ga0070706, IMG submission 65476) | Corn, switchgrass and miscanthus rhizosphere microbial communities from Kellogg Biological Station, Michigan, USA - KBS K5-50-1 metaG | ecosystem: Host-associated > Plants > Roots >...
ATGCGCGATTCATGAAATCGGTACCAAGCGTGAACGCCCGCTTCGATGAATAACAGCCATAGGGTTACGGACGCGACGACTGGCATAGAGAAGCCAAGCGGGGCATATGCGTAATTGGTGCTCGCCGTGGGAATCTGTGCTTCCGCATGTCGTCGCATTAATAAACTGAGCAGCCAAAGGCCAAAAAGGCACACGAGCAGAATGCTCAAACCGGCGGGATCATGCCATGCTTCGATCGCAGTAGCGCCGCGATGCGCGCCGATCCAAACGAGGATAGCAGTCCGGACGAGATTGCAAATAAACGCGAAGACGCAGCCGGCGATAACGAGAACAATGCGACGCGTCAGGTTGAATGAATAAAGCTCGCCGAGAAAAAGCGAGATCATCAAGGTCGCTTGAAGAGAGCGGACTCCGCTACAGGCCTCTTCGATTCCGATAAGACCGGAGCCAACTTCAATAACATTGCCGTGCTGGAGAGCGGGGGTACCGGCAATGTTCAGCACGAGAACATTAATTGCCGTGACCGCCCGCATGAGACTTTGGGTAACAACTTGCTCGGCCTGCATCGGCCATGGCAGGGCGACGAGAAGAAACAGAAACGGGAAAGCGAAGTGACGCAGCCAAGGTCCGCCACCGGTAAGAAAGATCATGCCTAACGACAGAGCGATAACGACAAGGGCGAGCGACCAACTCAATAAACGCCAGTCAGGATTCGCCTCTGCCACAAATCGAACCGGCAAAAGCAGAAGAGCGCAAATAGATATGAGAGCGAGCGGTAGTAAACGCGCGCTCGGTGGCGCGGCCGCCGGTCGCTCCGGCCAGCGTTTCCAGATCAAATAAATCGCCAGGAACGGGACACTCCACCCATACCCGTACTGTGGGTTAAGCGACCATTCGCTTTTCAATTGGTTGATTACTTCGAACCAAAGAAATGCAAAAAGAAGCAATACCGTGGCGAGCGGCCATATGTTTTTTGCCGCCTCCCGCGATGCGACCACGTCGGCGCGGGCGACGGTGGCTTTCATCTGCGGCATAGCCGAGTCCGAGCAACTTGCGAGCCGACCCATGGTCGGGCCTTTGTGTCGCAAGCGTTCTCGATTGGTTTCTTGATCTGGCTGAGTGTCGTAATAGCGGAGGAATAATAACTGCTCAAATCGGTAAACTCTTCGTTCTCGCGAATTCGAATCACGAGATCGTTGGATCCAGTTTTGAAATCAACACGAGCGCAAATCGAACTTTCGCACCAGCAAAGGGAGCGCCTCTTTCTCAAACTCGTCCTGGGGAGCGTGCTCGGATTTATTCTGCTGGTCGCCGCGATTTGGGGAGGCCGAGGCGCCTATGTTCGCTGGCAAGAAAGGCGGCTCGTGCGAAGCGCGGTCTTGGCTATCGACCATGGTGACGAACGCCGGGCTAGCTTGGCTGCGCGCACCGCCCTTGACCTCAAATCCTCAAGCGCGGGAGCAGCTCGTATCATGGCCCGAATCGCGGAGCACGCCGGAGACCGCATCGCGTTGGACTGGCGGCGCAAAGTCGCCGAATTTCAACCGCATTCGGTCGAGGACGCCCTAGCCTGGGCCAGGTGCGCCCTGCAATTTCGTGACACAGCAACTGCGGAACGCGCCTTGTCGCGGGTCGACGAACCGGGAAAGCATACCGCCGGCTATCATGCGGTAGCAGCGCTCCTGGCTCAAGCAAAGCAACAAGAGAAAATCGCCGACACCGAATGGAGCGAAGCGGTGCGACTCGCGCCCGAGGAGAAAGCGTACCAATTGCAGCTTGGTCTGTTACGTTTGCAGGCTCGTGACACCGATCGTCACGCGGATGGCGAAAAGATGTTAAAAGCGCTTCGACAAGATCCGGCGCAGCGGACTCTTGCCACCCGAGCGCTGATCAGCGATGGAATCGCGCGCCGGCAGAACGCGCGGGAGTTATTGCAAGTGGCGCGAGAACTTCAGGAATATCCCGAAGCGACGCTGAACGATCGGCTTCTTTTCTTGGACATCCTTCATCAGTTGGAAAATCCGGAGTTCAGTTCATATCTGAGCACCTTGGAGCAAAGCTGTGCAAAAAAGCCGGCCGATCTGGGCGCGTTACTTTCCTGGATGAGCCAAAACAATCTAAATTTGCTTGCTCTAGATTTGTTGAAAACCGCACCCTCTGCCGATTTGGACAAATGGCCGATTCCTCTGGCCATGGCCGAGATTTACACGCGCTTAAAAGATTGGCCGAAACTGGAGAGCCTCATCAAGAACGCAAACTGGCGACAGTTCGAATTTCTCCGCCGGGCATATCTAGCCAGGTCGTTGCGCGCGCAGGAAAAGCCGGCGGCGGCGGAACATGAATGGGCGGCAGCGATGAAGGCAGGGACGGCGCAAGTTGATTCCACGCTTGTTCTTCTCGGAAAAGTATCGGAGTGGCGCTGGGATTCTGAAGCGGTTGAGCTCCTTTGGTCGCTAGCGAAGTACCCCGAGAAACAACGAGAGGCGTTTGAAAACCTGTATCGTTATTATAGCAAGACCACCGATACCCAAGGCCTATATCGAGTTCTAGTCCGGCTTTCGCAGGTGGACCCCGGCAATCTCGATGTCCAAAACAATCTCGCGCAGATCGCACTCCTTCTAAACGCAAAACCCGATGAGGCGCGCCGCATGGCCGCGGATGTTTATCACAAAATGCCGTCCAATCCGGCTTATGCTGCTACTTATGCCTACTCACTCCTGAGCAAAGGTGACGCCAACGGAGCAGTCAAAATCATGGATTCTCTTACCGAGGATAAATTGCGCGATCCTTCCATCCGCGCTTACTACGGTATCTGCCTTGCCGCAGCAAAGGATGAACGGGCGCGAGATTTTCTTGAGACCGGTAAGAAAGCGACGCTGCTGCCCGAAGAAAAAGCTTTGCTCGACAAAGCGTGGGCCAATGCGGGTTCCGAAAAGACGCAATAGGCTCATCGCAGCCCGGAGGCAAAACTAAAGTCGCTCTTGGAAGGCGATGTGATGCCTGGACGGCGAATAGCAGTCTTAACGGTAAGACGCACCGCCTTCGCAGGTCAGGCACAATCCTAGCTGCGCCCAAACAGTGTTAGATGGATAAAGGCACCGTCGACGCCCTCATCACCAGCATGCTCGCCAGCGGAGAAGGAGCTTCTGATCTGCTCTTTCTTTCCGGTAAACCGCCACTTGTCGAGATACACGGTCAGCTCCGAGCATTTCCGATCGACACGCCGGACTCGCTCCTGACGCCGGAACTAATTGAAGCGATTGCCGAGCAAATCACCGAGAAGAACGAGCGACTTCTGGAACAATTCGAAACGATGGGTTCGTGCGATTGCAGTTATTCGATCGAACAGGTCGCACGTTTCCGGGTGAACACTTTCAAACAGGATGGGAAGCGCGCCGTGGTCATGCGCAAACTGCAGTCGACCGTGCCGACGCTGGAAATGCTTGGGCTGCCGCCAGTTTTTCGTGAAATCGTCAAAGAGAAAAATGGTATTGTGCTGGTCACTGGCGCCGCGGGCAGCGGCAAAACGACCACTCTCGCCGCCATGATTAACGAGCTGAATGAAACGCATGACATTCATATTCTGACCCTCGAAGATCCAATCGAGTTTGTGCATTCTCACGCCCGGGCCGCGGTTAGTCATCGTCAGCTTGGAAAAGATTTCCCAAATTTCGCTGAAGGTCTTCGGTCGGCCTTGCGTCAAGCGCCGAAAGTAATCCTGGTCGGTGAAATCCGGGACCGCGAGACCATGGAAATTGCCATGACGGCGGCCGAGACCGGGCATCTCGTCTTCAGTACGCTGCACACGATCAACGCGGGACAATCGATCAATCGAATTTTAGGATTCTTCAGCCGGGATGAAGAAGTGCAAGTGCGCGACCGCTTCGCCGATACACTTCGTTACATTGTCAGTCAAAGGCTGGTGAGTAACAAGGCCGGCTCCCGCCTGCTCATCACCGAAGTTATGGGCAGCAATCTGCGCACGCGCGAAACGATTCGTTACGGCGAATCGGAAAACAAGAGTTTCCACGAAATCATCGAGGCGAGCGCGATTTTCGGGTGGCACACATTCGATCAATCGCTGCTGAAGGCACGCGAAGCGGATCTGATCACGGCGGAGACGGTAATGAGCTACTGCACTAACAAAACGAACATGCGCCAGAGTCTTGATCTTCTGGCCAAGAAACGCGGAGTCGAACCGGGCGACGCCGATTTGGGATTGAAACTGGAACGGCCGGCTGCGGGAGAACAAAATCGCGTGATCAGGCCGCGGACGGCCCCGGGCGCCGTGAGCTCCTGACCGAAATCGCCGGTCTAGGTAGTATGGCCCGAACTTAGCTCTAGGAATCGGTTTGTATGAGCCATTTTCTGGCGAACTGCGCGCAGAAACTCGCGACCATTGGCATGGTCGTAGCGTTCCTATGCCAGCCCGTTCTTCGGACTGAAGCTGGAGAAAAAACGTACAACCCCGCTAAGAACCTGGCGCGGATGAACTGCGGCGCCCAAATCGAATGGGTCTCTCCCGCCGGTCGCGGCGCCGCCGTTCCGATCGTCGGAGAACAAAATAAAAGTCCCACCGCCTTACTCTGGGACGACAACACTCTGAGTTGTCCTTTGCCTGAAGGAGATACGACGTTTGTCATTACATTGCCAAAAATTGCGTTGCTCGACCGCTTTGCGTTTATCAATGAAAACGGCCGCGCGCGGGGCGAAGTCCACCTGGCGGTTTCGAACTATCGCTTATCGCCTAACGATTCGAAATGGACTCGAGTAGATGGACCTACCCGGTTAACAGTAAATGGGCGCTTCAATCTCTCAATGGTGGGAGTTGAAGCAAAATATGTAAAAGCGTCGTTTCACATCGAGAAAGAAGGCCGGCTCGCCGGGCTCGGCCTGTATGGGGAGCCCACCCTGCAGGGCTTCGCCGAGCAACACGATCCAAACCTTCAAAGCGCCTACATGCTTGCGTCGGCGAGACCACGCACCCGGCCAGAAGACACTCTCAACTTCAATTTTGCCAACCTCTACGCTCGTGCGCGCGTGGTCCAGGTCAGTTCCGGCTCGCTTCCGCTAGCAAGGCGAATGATCGATGACGACGTGGTGACGGCATTTAGTTTCTCCCCTTCCGATCCCAATCCAACTGCCATTATTGAGCTCGACGAGAGCAAACGATTGAATCGAGTAAGTGCAGTCTATCAGATGGAGGGAGCGCGACTGGACGTTTATCTCCTCAATGACTTGACCCAAGACGGCGGTGACCTTCGAAACACGAAGCCTGTCGCATCGGTGGTCGATGCCGTCGGTGGTAAAGCCGCCGTTGATTTCGAACCGCGCGGGGCCCGCTATGTGGCCTTGCGATGGACGCGCCAGAAAGCGAAGAACGGCTCCTTTGAAGTCGCCGAAGTCGGTGCCTTTAGTTTCATGCCACTCTCCGTTCTCGATCTGGCAGAAGCCCCGTCATTTGTCCAAACCGATTTCAGCAACACCTTGGGAACGTTAGCCGATCCGCCAGCGATCGTGCCCGTGAGCCCCTAAGTTAGCTACAGCGAGTCAATGTGATGAGTTACCGCAACAAATTGCTCAGTCTTGCAGAGGTTATTATGGTAATTATGCGGACATCGAAAGCATCCCTGCTCACGCTCGTCTTCTGTTGCGCTTGGTGTTTTAGCAGCCATGCCTCTCTCGTTTACGTTTACGATTTCCCGGGGACCCCTGGATCAGGCTTGGCTTCAGCTCAAACGAATCCGCAACCGGGGAACGCCACGTTTGGCGATTGGAGCCGCGTAAATCTCGTTCTGGTTCCGACTAGCGACGTATTCGACAACACCGCCTGGAACAACACTGCCAATTTCGATTCGACGCAGTATGCCTCTTTCACTATCACTGCTAATGCCGGGTGGCATTTGAATCTGAGCCTGCTCACTTTCGATGAGGTGCGCTCGGCAGGAGGACCAACTAAAGGACGCGTCGAGTTGTTTTTGAACGGCTCAAGCACGGCTTATGACACTTTCGATTATAATCCTACGCCGTCAGTTCAGAACAAAAGCTTCAACTTCGCGCCAACAACCGATGCCGATAACGTGACGTCAGCGGAGTTTCGGTTTTATGGTTGGAATGGCGGTGACCCATTGGGAGCGATGTCATTTGACAATGTCGCTACCACAGTCGACATCGTGCCGGAAGCAAACATGCTGGTTCCGATTCTGCTTTTGCTCGGTTGTGTGATGGTCGAAGCGCGAAGGCGCTGCCAAATTTCAGATTGACGCTAATTTGATTGCGGCGCGGTGCGAGCGCGATAGCGGAGACGTGCTTCCCCTAGCTGATGGCGCCAAGAGTTGGTCCCTTTCGACGAACCTTTTGGCGCATCAAGGAGAATAATCAGCTTCTTCGACTGCGGTCGCCAGGGCGACTGCGCTCAGGATGACAAGATTTGCGTGCGCGCGTTCACGACCGCCGAACTCAACGCGGCCCTGCGCTAGCGGTCGCACTGTCGCCCGCAAAGATTCGGTCGAGCTGGGCAAGAACTTCTTCGGGACCGGAAATTTGTTCCCCCTTGGGACCGCCGGAAACGACTTTCCCGTTGGCTTGCACCAAGATGAGACACGGAAGGTCGTGTACGAGGTCTTTGAGAGGCGTGCCTTTTTCCATGACCTTTTCGTAACTTACCGCCGGCCACGGCATGTTGTTTTGAGTCATGTAAGTTTCCATCGCATACTGCGACCGGTCGGCGCTGTAGAATATCACTTCAAATTCGGGATGCTGTGGCGTTACGCGGTTGTAGTATTCGACCAGCTGCGGCGTGAATTTGCGGCACGGCACGGACCAACTTCCGGCGATAAAGAACGCAAAAATCTTCTTATGCTCGAGCGCTTCGCTGTCAAAGTGTGCAATCGCTCCCTGGTTCCAATGCACGAGGTCTTCCTTGAGAGCCTGATAAACGGCATCAACCGGCGCAGCGTCGGCCAGCGCCTTTGACTGCGCCGCCTCGTCATTTACCGGTGCCGGCGTGGATTGTTTGGATGGCTCGACGGCCGGTGTGGCGCTCTCTCTTGGCGCCGCCAACTTCTTGTTTGCCTCCGTAATCTCCGCCTCCGACAACTGATATGCGCCGCTTCGGAGCGCTTCGAGGAGCGCGGTATTAGCCCCGGCCTGGCGCAATTGTTTTTCCACCGCGGAATCAAAGGTATCGGCAAAATGCCGTGTCGAAAGTTCACGTATCACCGCCTCGCTCGAATAACCGGAACGAAGCATCAACCCCACTTCTTTGGCCGTGAGCGGCATGGCGCCGGCAACGACAGCCCGGGTGATCACGGCCAGAGCAAGGACAGTCAGCAGAACCCGCATGCGCTTATTTGCGAGCAGAAGGTGGGCCTGCGGGTCCAGCGTTGAACCGACTGCCAAGCTGGTCTCAAGCGAAAGTCGCCACGGAATCTAATCAAAATGCGCGATGCTTTGACCAGGATGTTTTCGATCCTGGTCAAGTAAAGGAACATCAGTTAGGAGGCGCGCGGAATTGATCACGAGGCACAGCGATTTCCATCGGGCCGGTATCGAACTTTGTGTTTGAGAGTATGTCCGTTGGCGGGCGATCCCAAGGCATAAGCAGTGCTGTTGGATGAGTATGCGCAAAGTGCCCGGCATTCTGTTTTTCGGGGGTTGTTTCATCGCGTTGATTTCGGTCTCGGCACGCGCCGAGACGGTGTCGTATCCGGAGAAAAATTCCCTTTTTACGGTGGAAGTTCCGAAAGGCTGGCAAGCGAAACACGAGAATGGCGCGGTGAAAATAGCGGCTGAGGCGAACGCGGTCTGTTTGCTCCAGCATGTGGATAATGTGAAGGACGAGGACACGGCGAAAGTTGCTGTGGCCGAGCTCGCGGATTTACAGGGTAAGCAATTCAATATTCAGGGTGTCAGAATCGAGGTGCCGGCACGGGCAACGCAAGTGGGCGATTTTAAGGGATTCATGGCCGAGGGCCGGGGAATAGATAGAGCCGGCAATGACACTCGCTGGAAGGTGATGATCTTCGCTGCCAAGGACAATGATTACTACCTTGTCACTTGCCTCTGGACGAGTGATGACGCGGAGAAAACGGCGGCCGATCGCGCTGAAATTTTCAAATCGCTGAAGGCGGCCCCCAATTAAACGGAGACCCCCGGGGCCTTGGCTAATTCGAGAACTGAGGCCGGCGGCTTGGAAACCGCCCTTCCTTGTCTCAGTGCGGCAGGGTGGGCCGGGAATTGCTCTAGGGAGACCGGCTGAGGGTTGCGCGGGCCTCAAACTACAAAGATCGGTATATTTATTGCTTTTATATCGACAGCCATACCCCGATCCCATGCAGATTAAATCAGCTAAACGCCACAAACTGAGCGGCTTCAGCCTAGTTGAGGTCTGTGTCGCACTTGTGGTATGTGTGTTTTTCGGTGCCGCCGCCTTCGAGACCAATCAGCGCCTTCTCGTTGCCCTGAAAAACCAAAAGGAGACGACCGCTGCCACCATGATGCTTCAAGAGAGGATGGAAGCTGTTCGCTCCCTTATGTACAGTGGCGTGGCCAGCAATGTCTTGTCGGGTTCGACAAACCCGCCATCGACTACGGCGGACATCGTTGCAAACTCGACTATATCGGAGGCGGGTCTTGGCGACCTCACCGAGACGATCACGGTCAGCGGATATCAATTAGCTCCGGGCGGCACGTCCACGACCCACAGCAATGTGTGGCAGCGCAATGCTACCTATCCGACAGGAAACATGACCGACACCGTCGGCTCGTTTGATTTCCCCACCAACTACGACCTTGTCATGGTGGATATCCAGATAACGTGGACGAGTGCCGGGGGTCGCACGCGGAGTCGCGAGTTGTCGGCGATTTGCGGCAAGGGAAATCGGGGCTCATGAGAATTTTTGACAAGAAGATGCAGGGCGGGTTCACGCTGGTCGAGATGATGGTTTCGATGGGCTGCGGTTCGTTGCTTTTGGCAGTGGTGGTGGTGGCCGGAGTAGCCCTGCAACGTAGCTTCGCTGCGGTCGAAGGATATTCAATGACAGAAGGCGATCAGCTCCGTGTGTTGGACTATATCGCGATGGATTGCCGCCGGGCTACTTCCGGATCGGTGACGGGCAACGTGCTTTCGTTGACCCTGCCCGTTTACTATAACGCGAGCAGTAGTAACACGCCATACGCCCCGACGCTGACGAGTGGAACTCTAACTTACGGCTCCGGCACCGTAACCATTAATTACCAGCAAAGCGGCAGCAACTTCACTCGCGAGGTGGTCATAACAAACTCGAGCGGCACCGTAATAAGCGATAACACGACCGCGATCGCCAAGAACGTAACGAGCTTCACGGTAACTCCGCTCGATCAGGGGTACACTAACGGCACGGTAACCTGCAGCATCATGTTTTTTCCCACCTTCCTGCGAAACGCTGGCTTGGGCAGCTGGCGAAGTGGGGGGAGCACGCCAGACAACACGGTAGGAGCGGATGGGGACTGGTACGTGATAGACACCACAGCCATTGATTCGACGACGGTTGGAAACGTCTATTCCCGCTCCGGTGGAACCTACTCCCTGCTCCAAAACGTGAAGGCCACGCAGGTTTACTGCAACACTTTTCTCCGCAACGCAAACGCAAGGCAATGACAATATGAAAACAAAACAGAGCGTTTCCGAGCAAGGATCGGTTCTTGTAACCGCGCTGCTCACGATAACGATCTTGACCCTCATCTGTGCGACGAGTCTTTACGTTACCTCACAAAACGCCAACGCCGGGATGCAGACCGCCAGTTGGCAGCAAGCCCTTAGCGGCGCCGAAAGTGCTATTGATGCCGCGATTCGCGCCCTCAACGATGACGGGCAGACTGGCGCCTGGACGAATTGGGTGCAAATGCCCCAGAGCGGAACAACCTTACCAACGGTTGAACCGACGCCCTCATCTACAGCGACTCCAGCCGGCATACCGGATTCGAGTCATTACAACTTGCTCCCTTCCTCCAAGTGCGCGTTTAGCTTTCCAAATACCGAAGGCGCGAGCAACGTTTCGGCGTGGGTAACGATCGACCAAGGGGGGATGTCGTCGGCTCAGGACACGAACAACAAACAATGGTACCGGATCCGCGCCACTGGCCAGGCACATGTCTCTGGGCCGACTCGCGTTTCTAACAATCGGCTTGATAACGATCTCAGAAACACGATCGCGCTCAGATTCAATCGTAAGACCGGCAGCAGCACTAATCTGGGGCCAACCAGAACGATCGAAGTGATTATGCAACCTCTTGTGTTTACTACCGGCTGGGCGCGCGGCGTCACGCTCAAGAGCTGGGTTTCCATGAGCGGCGGCCTCAGCGTCGTGGATAGTTACGATTCGGGTAATCCCTTCAAATCCACAAATGGTTTGTACGACGTGACTAAACGGCAAAGCCACGGTGACATTGGCATTCTGAACACTGCCGGCAGTTCGGATCTGAGAAGCACCTACGTCTACGGCACTCTCAGCTACAGCGGCGTGGCCGTTAAAAACACAAAAAACGTGAAAGGCGCAATCTCATCGCCATTCAGCGTCGCCATTCCTCAGCCGACGCCTCCCACTGCCCCCCAGTGGAACCCCCCTACCTGGACCTATGCCGGTGGTGGCAGTAATCCGCCGAACGGCGGAACCTTCAACGCCGGTGAGGTTGTCGGCGGACTACCGGTGCCTACCTATATCAAAGTTAATGGCGATCTGACCATCAGCAGCAGTGGGGCGCCGCTAAACATCAAGCGACACGATAACAACGCTACCTATCAGGTCTACATCTGGGTAACGGGAAAACTGACTACTTCCGGCAGCGGCTACATTAATCAAGATTCAAACGTCAAAGTAACTTGGTATGTGGGCGGCGATATCACCGTGAGTGGTGGCTCTTATCAGAACAATTCTGGTTTAGCCGCCTACAACAGCATCGTCGGCTACGGAACTAATAATAAGCTTACCATCTCGGGTGGCTCAGACTTTGTTGGCACCTATAATACGCCGGGCTATGCCGCCACAATCTCCGGAGGTGGCTCCCTCAATGGCGCGATTATTGCAAAAAACTTAACCATAAGCGGCGGCTCCGGCCTTCACTACGACGAGGCTCTCGGGGGCGGCGGCGGCGCAAATACGTCCATCGGCAATTTTGCTTACGCCAGCTGGTTCGAGGACAACTCGGCTGTAGCGCGCGGGATTATTTACTAACCGCTGAGCCCTGTCCAGTTTGCTTCCTAGGCGAATAGATCCACTGCGTTGCCGACCGTAAAATTGGCAATCCGCGATTGTTGGCTGCGTATCGTTAGGCAACTAAGCCGGCCGCCGCAACAGGCGCCGCCCCGCCATCAGGCACGCTGCACCGATTCCAATCATCGACCAAACCCGGCGGCTCCGGAACCGCGGCCGCCCCGGACCTAAGAGTGAGAATATTGCTGTCGCCAATAATCTCGCGCCAGTAAATTAAGCCGGGTAAAAGGTGGACGTCACGGAATGAAGCGAGCAGGATCCCGCTGAGCTGGGCGCTGGTGCCCCCTCCGCTGAATTGAACGGCGCTCCCGTTCCCTGTCACATTGTAATAAAGGTCGCTCGAGGTGATCCCACTTTCGAGGGCAACCTTACCTGATTCATAAAAATTCTGCAGGTGAGCATCAAGCGTTTGCACAGCATTATGACCAAGATAAGAAGCGGGTATATTTATTGCTTTTATAGACCCCGAATCCTGGATTCCCATGCAGCGTTCCGCATCTAAGTCCTACAGCTCCAGCGGATTCACTCTCCCAGAAGTCCTGATCACGGTCGTGGCTGTTTTGCTCTTCGGGGGCGCGGCCTTCGCGACCAACCAGCGGTTGTTGCTTGCCTTGAAAGGACAAAAGGAAACGACCGCCGCTACCCTTGCCTTGCAGCAAAGGATGGAAAGCTACCGTGCCACCTCCTTCACTAACCTGGCCACGGCTAACTATGTGCAGACAAGCATTGTCGCAACTCCCACCGGCTCCGAGGGCCCGCTCGGAGGCTTAAGTGAACAAGTCACAATCGGCGTTTATCCAGCAGATGGCTCAACGCCTACTGTGATCCAGCGCAACTCAACCTATCCCACTGGCACAATTGTTTCGACAAACAGCAATCTTTCCACCGTAAAGCTTTTGAGGGTTGACGAACTCCTGAGCTGGACAAGCGCTGACGGCCGACCGCGCAGCCGGCAACTCTCAACCATCGTGGGAATCGGGAATACCGGGCCATGAAAATTTCAAGGCAAAGGCGGCTCGGCCTCACCCTCGCCGAGATAACGATGAGTCTCACCTGTGGCGGCATTATCCTCGCGGCAGTCATCACGGCGGGGGTTGCTCTCCAGCGCAGCTTTGCCGCCGTGGAAGGATACTCAATCGCGGAGGGCGATCAGCTCCGCATTCAGGATTATATCGCAATGGACTGTCGACGCGCCGTCAGCGCGACTGTAAATAGCACGACGAACACGCTCACACTGACGGTGCCGAATTATTACGACGCGAGCGGGAATCCCCAGAACCCGACTTACAGCTCTACTTACGGCATCCAGTATGGCAGCACCGGCGGCACGACGACAATCAAATACTATCGGTCGGGCTCGAATTTCACGCGCGAAGTGGCCGGCGTGGCAAAGCCAATCGCCACCAATGTCTCGACCTTCACAGTTACCGCGCAGGACCTGACCTCGAGTGTTACCTGCAGCATCACGTTTGCACCACGATTTACCAATCTACCGGGACCCGGCCCCGTCGCTGGAACCACCGTCTATTGCAACACCTTCCTGCGCAACGCGATCGCCCGGCAATAAGCAAAAAATGAAAACACATATTATGCAGCGCGAAGAAGGCAGCGTTCTGATGATCGCGATGCTCACAATCACCATCATTACATTAATCTGTGCAACGAGCCTTTATGTGATCTCACAAGATTCGACAGCCACAACCCAGACGACAGCCTGGCAGCAAGCGCTGGCCGGCGCCGAGGCGGCTGTTGATCATGGCATCAACGCCTTGAACACCGGTGTTTGGACGAATGTTACGGGCAATAACGACAATTGGTACACAGTCACGGGATCGCTCCCTACTTCAAAACCGCGCGGTGGCAGCACTGCCAACGCCGTCCCCGGCAATGACAATTACAACTATTACTTCCCGCCGAGCTTGTCCCTGCAAGGGGAAGCCTGCAATTCAGTCTCGATGTGGGTCACTATCGATAATGCCAATCTACCCCTCGATACCAACGGCAATCAGGCTTACCGAATCCGCGGGACCGGGCAGGTCGGGGCTCCTGGTCCACGCCGTGTCTCGAATCAGAAAATGGATAATGATCTGCGCAAAATCAGCCTTATATACGATCGACTCTCCGGGGCGGCTGTAACCGGCGGGCAACCTATGGCCACCCGGCGAATCGAGGTGGTTGTGGTCCCGACGGCCCAAAGCATGTGGGTCCGCGGCCTTCTGGCGCAGCATCAAATTCAGATGAGCGGCGGTGGCTGGATCGATAGCTTTGATTCGAGCAGCGGCTTTAAATCGACTAACGGGCTCTACGACGTCACCAAGAGGCAGAGCCATGGGGATATTGCCACCAACGACAGCGTTTCAGCGGACTTAAAAACGTTTTCCGATCTAAGAAACACCTACGTTTACGGCAGCATTCAATACAGCGGTCCCGCCATTAAGAACATCACCAACGTTCAGGGCACGGTCTCGACGCCGTTCGCAACTGATATTCCAATACCCGCGGACCCGAGCTGGGCGAGTGGCACCTACACAACGGTGGCAGCCGGCAACCCCGGCACGTTAAACCCTGGAACAAAAAGTCACCCTGCTCTTTACAAGATGACCGGAAACTTCACCGTTCCGGGCGGTAACGTGCTCAACATCCCCGCTATTAATCCTGGGACCGATAACAACTACGTCACGCTCTGGGTGAAGGGGAGTTTCACTATTTCTGGTTCGGGATACGTAAATCAAGGAGCGAACGTGCATGTCACCTACTACCTCGACGGCGACGTTACCGTCAGTGGCAGCGCTTTTCTTCAAGCTGGCACGGCTTACGCCTCGAACAACCAGATGATTGCCGTAGGGACAGGTAACACAACGCCGACTCTTACAGTTTCGGGAAGCGGCAACTACATCGGCACCATCTGGGCGCCGATCTACGGTATCACCGTATCCGGCACCGCGAATCTAAGCGGTGCGTTCATCGGGAACAATATCAACATCAGCGGCGGCGCCAGCGTCCACTACGACGAGGCCCTCAAGAATCTCATCGAAGGTAACAGCACCGGTAATTTTGCGTTTGCCAGCTGGTTTGAGGACAATTCAGATCCGGCGCGCGGCATCATTTACTGAGCAGCGCCCGCTTCCCATGCAAATCCCGGGTGTGAAGCGCCATTACGAAGCGGCATTTACATTCTCGGAGCTGTGTGTCTCCATTGTCGTTTCCCTGCTTTTTGGCGCAGCTGTCTTCGCCACCAATTCCCGTTTGTTTCTCGCTTTGAAGACGCAAAAGGAAAGTACCGCCGCAACCATGGTGCTCCAACAACGAATGGAAAGTCTCCGCGCGGCCAGTTATTCGCAGGTGGCTGACAAAGATTATCTGAAAAACACAATCTTCAGCAACCCCACCGGGTCAGAGGAGCCGCTCGGCTCGCTCAACGAACAGGTTGCCGTCGGCGTTTATGGAGACACCTCCGTGACTCCGATCATGCTCCTCCGGAATCCGCAGCACCAGACGCCGCAAATGCTCTCCAACAACGACAACCTGACAAACTACAACCTCTTACAGGTCGATTTGCTCTTGCAGTGGACAAGCGCCAACGGCCGGACGCGAACGCGCCAACTCTCCGCCGTTTTTGGGAAAGGAAACATCGGGCCATGAATCTCTCCACCGGCCGATCGGCATCTGGGCTCACTTTGGTCGAGATGCTCATGACCATGGCGAGCAGCTCCATCGTGCTCGCCGCGCTCATCATCGGCGGCGTTGCCTTGCAACGAAGTTTTGCGGCCATGGAAGGATATTCCATCGCCCAAGGCGATCAGCTTCGTGTTTCTGATTACATCTCGATGGACGTACGGCGTGCACTGACCGCGTCGGTCGACAACAACAACGCTCTCACGGTCATAATTCCAAATTACTACGACGCCAACAATGACAACCCGAAATGGTCGAACGCACATGCGATCGCGCCTTCATTTGACGCCAACGGCGCAATTAAATACGGCGGAGGCACCACCACAATTAAATACTACCAATTAGCATCTAACTTTATTCGCGAAGTCAACGGCACCGCTAACATCATCGCGCGCAACGTTACCTCCTTCACCGTAAGCCCGCAGGATCTCACCTCCAGTGTCAGCTGCAGCATTACCTTCGCCCCCACATTCACTTATTTGCCAGGACCAGGGCCGGTCTCCGGCACAACGGTTTATTCGAACACGTTTCTGCGCAACGCCATCGCCCGGCAATGAAAACTTCTTCGAAAGCTTTCCGACAACATGGCAGCGTCCTGGTGATC
>Ga0070706_100003465_pt1 | contig 15530 bp, 16 predicted proteins | sample KBSK5501metaG_FD_65476 | JGI IMG/M metagenome (GOLD analysis project Ga0070706, IMG submission 65476) | Corn, switchgrass and miscanthus rhizosphere microbial communities from Kellogg Biological Station, Michigan, USA - KBS K5-50-1 metaG | ecosystem: Host-associated > Plants > Roots >...
TGAGGTCCCTGGTCGCCCGTCGCGCCTCCGGGTCCATGCCGGCGGTCGGCTCGTCGAGGAGCAGCACCTCGGGTTCGCCGACAAGTGCGATTGCGAGGGAGAGCCGTTGGCGTTCGCCCCCTGACAGCCGCCGGACCCGCGTGCCAGCCACTCCGGCGAGACCAACCAGCTCGACGAGCGCGTCCGGCTCGCGCCCACCGTCGTGGAACGCCCCATACAGGCGGACCAGGTCCCGCGTCGTCGCCCTGGGCTCGAGGCCGGCGCCGCCCTGGAGCATCAGCCCGATCCGCGCCCGTAGCGCCGGTCCGCCGCGCCGTACATCCTCGCCGAGAACGCGCACCGTGCCCGCGTCCTGGTCGCGATAGCCCTCGACGATCTCGACGGTCGTCGTCTTGCCAGCGCCATTCGGACCGAGCAGCGCGACGAGCTCGCCCGGTCGGACGGTCAGGTCGATGCCGTCGAGGATCGTGCGCCCGGCGTACGCCTTGCGCAGGCCGGCGATCTCGATCACGCGGCGGTCATCGGGGCGGCGGGATCTCGATCGACGGTGATGGGAGCCCACCCTGGCCGGTGCTCGCGCCGGCGGCGTCGGTGGCCGTCGACCCGCCGGCAATGAGGGCGTACTGGCGCTCGAACTCCGCCTCGGTCAGCTGTCCCACCTGGATCGAGCGCAGGATCCCATCGCGATCGACGAAATACGACTGCGGTCGCGCCGCCACCCGGTACGCGGCCCTGAACGCCCCCGTCGGGTCGTCGACGGTCGGCCAGGTCGCGCCGTACTCGTGGATGAAGTCGAGCGCCGGCGCCGGCGCGTCGTACATCAGCACACCCACGACCGCGAGGCCGTCATCTGCATGCTGGCGCAGCCTGTCGAGGAAGAGCGGGAACTCGTCTCGGCACGGCACACAGCTCGGGCCCCAGAAGTTGACGATCACCGGTCGACCGCGGAGCGAGGCGAGATCGAACGCCTGACCGTCCAACGTCGTGCCCGCAATTGCCGGCACAGGCTGGCCTTTCGCCAGCAGCCCGGGCTCGCTCGACCTGGGAGACGTCGTGGGTGCGAGCACGGCGCCAGCGAGCTGCAGCAGGGCGACCGTGGCGACGACGGCCGCCGCGAGTCCGATGACCATGTACCTGCGGCGGTCGAGGTTGCGCGCCGTTTTGGACCTACTTGACGGTGAGCGTCCCCGTCATCGGGGGAACCGAGTGGACCGAGCAGATGTACTGGTACGTGCCCGGCTGCAGGGCGTCGTACTGGTAGGCCTGGGACGTGCCGCCGTTGATCGTCGGCTGGTCCTTGATGAGCTGCGAGCCGTCCGCCGAGTGCAGGTCGATGTCGTGCGGGACCGATGCCGGGTCCTGGTTCTCGAAGAAGATCGTGAACGGCTTTCCGGCGTCGACCTCGAGCGTCTTCTGGTCGTACTCGATGTTCTTCGCGACGATCGTCAGCGCGCCCGGTGGGGGGCCGCCGGGCCCGCCTGCGCCCGACGCGCCCGGAGCGCCGGACCCACCAGGTCCCCCGGAGGCACCCGGTCCCCCAGCCGTCGCAGGACCGGCCGGCGGGAGGATGCCCAGCTGGAACGCGCCGAGCACGATGAAGACGACCGCGAACATCTGGAGGGCGCGCAGCGGCAGCCGGCGGTCGGGGATGTTCTCGAGATGGCCCGTGTGATCGGCCTCCTCGACCTTGCGGTACTCGGCGGTGAAGTCGACGAGCCAGCCAAGCAGCGTCCAGACGAAGAAGATGACGGCGAGAACAAGGACCCAGCCGCCGAAGACCAGGCCGCCGAACAGGACGCCCGCGCCGAGCGCGCCGAGGAACGGCCGGATGGACGGGCCGGGCATGTGCACACCGGGCGGCGGCTCGCTCGGCGTGGGGATGACGGCGGGCAGTCGCCCCGGGGGCTCGAGGTGCCGGTAATCCCGGACGGCCTCGCGGAGCCAGACGAGGAGCGAGACGACGAGCGCGCCGACACCGACCGCGATCCAGACGCCACCGAGGATGAGGCCAGCGAAGAGCGCCCCGGCGCCGAGGGCCACGATGATCGGCGCCAGTGAGCCGCCGGGCATGTGGACGCTGGCGGGCGTGATCGGCTGGATGCGGGCAGGCGCGCGTCGGCTCGGCCCGAGGGTCGCCCACTTCCGAGCCGTGAGCGCGAACCAGGCCACGAAGAGCACGAACAGGACCACCGGGATCAGCTTGAGGAGCGCGTTCCAGTCCGGCGTGATGAACACCGCGGCGACGCCCAACAGCGTGTCCATGAGCGTCTGCGGGGACGGGGAGGGAGAGGGCACGACCGAGCCGGTTGGTTACTCGCCGTGTTCGGTGTGCAGGAAGAAGAACATGATCCCGAGCGCGGCGCCGAGCGCGGCGAGCATCGTGACCCCGGCCCATTCCGGCCGATAGCCGAGCGGCTGGGCGAGCGCGCCATACAGGAACGCGGTCACGACGCAGGCGATGAAGATGATGATGGCGTTCTGGTGACGACCGAAGCCTGACACGGTCTCCCTCAGGGCAACAGGTAGAGGATCGAGAAGAGCAGGATCCAGACGACGTCGACGAAGTGCCAGTACAGCGACACCGCCTCGACGGCATCGTGATGTTTCGCCGAGAACTGGCCGGACCCGCCGCGGTACAGGATCACGCCGAGCATCAACACGCCGCCGAACACGTGCGCGCCGTGGAAGCCGGTCAGGGTGAAGTACGTCGTCCCGAACGGGCCCGAGCCGAGCGTCATCCCCTCGCCGAACAGGATCGTGTAGTCGAACGCCTGCATGAGCAGGAACACGATTCCGAGCACGAACGTGATGCTGATGTTCCTGACGAACCCGCGCCGGTCGCCCCGCCGGATCGACCACACCGCGAACTGGCAGGTGAACGAGCTCGTGATCAGGATGATCGTGGCGACGATGATCGGCCCGAGCGGGTCGAGGATGTCCTTGAACACGTCCGGTGGCCAGGGGTGGTTGTTGGCGCGAGTCGCGAAGTAGGCCGCGAACAGGCCCGAGAAGAACATCACCTCCGAGGTGATGAACAGGATCATCCCGAGGATCGGGTTGCTGATCCCGCCTCGGGCGTGCCCGACCGCGGGCGCGTGGCCCTCCGGTTGCGCGATGGCAGTCATCGTCGGGGCGTCAGCCGTCACGAGGCCCCCCCGGTCCCTGGTTGTCGACGTGGCCCTCCTCGAGCGCCTTCGGGGCTTCCTCTTCGACTGGGCCGCCGTGCCCGCCATGCGCGACGAGCCCGTGTCGGGCGTCGAACACAGGGCGCTCCGAGCGGATCTCCGGCAGGCGATCGAAGTTGTAGGGCGGCGGCGGCGAGGAGGTGGCCCACTCGAGCGTGTTGCCCTCCCACGGGTCGTCGCCCGCCACCTTGCCGTTGCGCAGCGAGATGAACACGTTCCACAGGAACGGCAGCATCGAGGCGGCGATCATGAAGCCGCCGACCGTTGCCAGCAGGTTCCAGTCCGTCCAGGACGGGTCGGCATAGTCGGCAATCCGCCGCGGCATGCCCGCGATGCCGAGCATGTGCATCGGGAAGAAGGTCAGGTTGAAGCCGACGAACATCAGCACGAAGTGGACCTTGCCCAGGCCCTCGTCGAGCAGCCGGCCGGTCATCTTCGGGAACCAGTAGTAGATCCCGGCGAACATCCCGAAGACCGACCCGCCGAACAGCACGTAATGCAGGTGCGCGACGACCCAGTAGGTGTCCTGGAGGGCGAAGTCGATCGGGACCGAGGCGCTGAACGCGCCGTTGATGCCGCCGATCAGGAACATCGTCAGGAAGCCGATGGCGAAGATCAGCGGGGTCGAGAACGTCAGCTGGCCCCGGAACAGCGTGAAGACCCAGTTGAACATCTTGACCCCGGTCGGGACCGCGATCAGGAAGGTCATCAGCGAGAAGAAGGGCAGGAACACCGCGCCCGTCGTGAACATGTGGTGCGCCCAGACCGAGAAGCCGAGGGCGCCGATGCCCGCAGTGGCGAAGATGAACGCCCTGTAGCCGAAGAGCGGCTTGCGGCTGAAGACGGGCAGGACCTCGCTGATCACGCCCATCGCCGGCAGGACCATCACGTAGACCGCGGGGTGCGAGTAGAACCAGAAGACGTTCTGGTACAGCACCGCCATGCCGCCCTGGTCCGGGAGGAAGAACGAGCCGCCGAGGTTCCGGTCGATGTACAGCATCACCAGCGCGCTGGTGATGACCGGCGTGGCCATGACCACGAGGACGCTCGTGACGAGCATCGTCCAGACCATGATGGGCATGCGGAACAGCGTCATCCCCGGCGCTCGCATCTTGAAGATCGTGACCAGGAAGTTGATGCCGCCGAGGATCGAGCTTGTCCCAATCAGGATCAGTGCCGCGATCCACAGGTCCTGGCCGGGGCCCGGCGAGGACTGTGCGAGCTTCTCGGAGAGCGGCGGATAGCTGGTCCAGCCCGCCGCCGCGGCGCCGCCCGGGGTCAGGAAGCCCGACAGCAGCAGGATCCCGCCGAGGGGCAGCATCCAGAACGACAGGGCGTTGACCCGCGGGAACGCCATGTCCGGCGCGCCGATCATCAGCGGGACCGAGAAGTTCCCGAGCCCCGCGAGCATCGGGATGATGAACAGGAAGATCATCACCGTCGCGTGGATCGAGAACGCCTCGTTGTACACGTGCTCGTTCGTGAAGATCTGGATCCCGGGCACGGCCAGCTCGGTCCGCACCAGCAGCGCGAAGACGCCGCCGATGAGGAAGAACAGGAACGAGTTGATGACGTACATGATCCCGATCTTCTTGTGATCGGTCGTCGTCAACCACTCGAGCAGGCCGCCCCGGTAGGCCGGAATGGCGGCCGGGCTGAGCGCGTGCGTGGCCATGCTTGCCGGCCTCCTACTTCACCGTGAGCGTGCCGGTCATGTTCGCGACCGGATGGATCGAGCAGATGAACGTGTAGGTGCCGGCCGGGAGCGCGTTGTACTGGTAGTTCTGCTCCGAGCCGCCGGGGATCGCCGCCTGCTCCTGGATGACCGTCGTGCCGTCGCTCTGGCGGATCTGGACGTCATGGGTGATGGAGCTCGGGTCGTCGTTCTTGAAGTCGATCACGAACGGTGCGTTGGCCGCGACCTCCAGGGTCTTCACGTCGAAGGCGATGTTCTTGGCCTCGACCTTGAGGATCGGTGCGCCTGACGGCGGCGGCGGTTGGGTCGCGTTCGCCTGCTCGACGAGCTTCGCGAGCCACGCGTCGAAGTCGGCGCCGGTCATGGCCACGACGTCGAAGTGCATGGCGTTGTGGAACGTTCCGCACAGCTCCGCGCACTGGCCGTGGAAGGTCTGGCCCGCCTCGTCCGCGTCGACGGTGAACTCGAAGTGGTTCTGCTGGCCGGGGACGACATCGCGCTTGAACAGGAACCGCGGGACGTACCAGGCATGGATCACGTCGTGGCTGGTGAGCGTGACATGGATCGGCCTGCCGACCGGCACAGCCATCCCGCCGCTCCCGTCGCCGGTCAAGGGCCTCGTCTGCGTGGCGAGGTGCTTGCCATTCGCGTCGAGGTACTCGAACTGCCACTGGAACTGCCCGGCGATCGCGTTGATCTGGACTGTCTTCGTCAGGTCGGAGCTGACCGCGTCGACCTTGTTCAGGGAGTCCCACGAGATGACGAACAGGAACAGGACGATGACGGTGGGGATCGTCGTCCACAGCACCTCCACGAGGTTGTTGCCGTGGGTCTGCGGCGGCAGGTCGACATCCGTGGGGCGACGGCGGTAGCGCAGGACGCTCCAGATGATCAGACCCTCGACGGCCACGAAGATCGCGGCCGCGATCGCGAACACGATGTTGTAGAGGTTGCTGATCTCGTGGGCTCGATCCGTCGCCGGCTTGGGCGGGTAGAGCGAGTTGCCGGCCCCGCTCCAGAACACGAGCGCGACGATGACGATCAGGAGGAGGACGACGCCGCCGGCGACGATGGCTTCGGAGGCGGGGCGCTTCCTCGGGCTGGTCGACATGGCTCCTCGGCTGCGTCGGCGGGACCGGGACCCGGAGCCTGGGATGGGGGCCACCGGGCTGTGAACGCGAACGGCCGACCGAGCTCGGCCAGCCGAGAGGCATCATAGCGCGGGGTCGGTTCGGCGCGCCGTGCCACCATGGCGCCGTGCCCCGTTCGCGCGCCGCTGCCGGCGCCCGTGTCCCAGCCTCGCTCGCGCTCGGCCTCGCGGTCTCTGCCTGGCCGGCCGTCGCGGTCGCGCACGGGGCGTTTCCGCTGGATGCGCCGTCGCTCGTGACGTTGATCCTCGGCTGGCATTTCGAGGCGACCATCGTCATCCCGCTTGCATTCGCCGCGCTGGGTTGGTTCGTCCTGGCCCGCCGCATCCGGCGTGGCCACCCCGATACGCCGGTTCCACTCCGCCGCTCCGCCGCGTTCTACGGCGGCCTCGCCGCAATCGCCGTGGCGCTGCTGTCGGGTGTGGAGCGGTACGACGACACGCTGTTCTCGCTGCACATGGTCCAGCACCTGCTGCTGGTCCTCGTCGCCGCGCCGTTGATCGCCCTCGCCGCGCCAATCACCCAGCTCCTCCGGGCCGCCTCGCCGCGAGTCCGCAACCGCGTCCTCCTGCCGATCCTCCACTCGACGCCCGTCGCCGTGATGGGCCACCCGGTCGTCGCTTGGCTGGCGTTCGCGATCATCCTGTGGGGGAGCCACTTCTCGCCGCTCTTCAACCTCGCACTCGAGGACCGCGGCGTCCACGACCTGGAGCACGCGCTGTACCTCGTTTCGGCGCTGTTGTTCTGGTGGCCGGTCGTCGGGCTGGACCCGTCGCCGCGGCGAATGGGCTACCCCGCCCGTGTGCTGTACCTGCTGTCCCAGCTGCCGCTGAACTCGTTCCTGGGCATGGCGATCCTGTTCGCACAGGCGCCGCTGTACCCGCACTACGCGACGCTCGGCTCACCGTACGGGATCACGGCGCTCGCCGACCAGGAGGCCGCGGGCGGGATCATGTGGCTGGGCGGCGACATCGCCTTCATCGCGGCGCTCCTCGCGATCGTGGCCGCGTGGATGCGCCACGATCAGCGCGACGCGCCCGCGGCGGAGCGGCGTGCCGATGCCCAGCGCGCACGACTGCGGGAGCGTGCGGACGAGCTGGCCAGGACGCGCGCCGGCGTGTCGCCCGCACCGGCCGTCGCGACCACCGCGGCCGCCATCGCGACCACCGCGCCCGCCGCGAATCAGCCGGGGAGCGGGGACATCCTCGGACCGATGGCGAGCGGAGCGTCGCCTCGGTCCTCGGAGAGTTCCGGGCCGGGCTAGGGCACCGCCGGGATCGGTGCCTCGAGCAACCGGCGATACATCTCCGGATCGACGTTGCCGCCGCTCACGACGGCGACGACGGTCCCCTGGAGATCAGCGATTCCCGCCTCGCTCGCGTGAAACCGTGCCGCGGCCGGCGCCACCGCGCCCGATGGTTCGACCACGAGGCGCGCCTCCTCCGCGATCAGCCGCACGCCTGCCGTGATCTCCGCCTCGGTGACCGTGACGACGTCGTCCATGAGCCGCGAGAGATGCGCGAACGGGCGCTTGCCGATCGCCTGGCCGCGGACACCGTCGGCGATCGTCCGGGTCACGTCCTCCGCGGACCAGCGGACGATTCGGCGCTCGCGCAGCGAGTCGCGAGCGTCGGCCGCGACCTCCGGCTCGACGCCGAGGATTCGGGCAGTCGGATGCAGCGCGCGGACGGCCACGGACACGCCGCTGGACAGCCCGCCGCCACCGATCGGGATGAGCACGGCGGCCAGATCGGGGACGTCCTCGGCAATCTCCAGCCCGAGCGTTCCCTGGCCGGCGATCACGCGGTCGTCGTCGTACGGCGGGATGAGCGTGAGGCCGCGCTCCGTCGCGAGGCGGTCGGCCATCGCCGCGCGCTCGTCGCTCGCCGGCCCGACCGTGACGATCTCCGCCCCGTCCGCCTCCACCCGCCGGCGCTTGATCTCCGGCGCGTTCGAGGGCATGACGATCACGGCCTTCGTTCCCAGCAGCCTGGCCGCCAGCGCGACACCCTGGGCGTGGTTGCCCGACGAGTGGGTCACGACGCCGCGAGCGCGCTCCTCCGGCGTGAGGGTCGCGATCGCGTGGTAGGCGCCGCGGATCTTGAACGCGCCGATCGGCTGCAGCGACTCGGCCTTCAGCAGGACGCGCGGTCCGCCCGGACCTGTGGTGCCGAACGGGATGAGCGGCGTCCGAAGCGCCACCCCGGCGAGATTCGCCGCTGCCCGGCGGACATCATCGATGGAGACGAGCGGTGGATCAGGGGCCAGCTCGGTGGCGTCACCCGCACCCGCCGGTCGTGTCTCCGTCGTCACCGACCGAGCTTTCGCGCGCAGTCGATGCACGTCGGCGCCCACGGGATCGCCTCGAGCCGCTCGACGCCGATCGGGTTGCCGCAGTTCGTGCAGGTGCCGTACGTCCCGTCCTCGATCGAGCGCAATGCTGCCTCGACCCGGGACAGCTCCAGCCGCGATCGATCCCGCAACGCGAGATCGCGCTGCTGCTCGAAGACCTGGCTCGCCGCGGCCGCCTGTGAGCCATAGGTCATCTGCCCGGGGTTCTCGATCGGCTGGCCGAGCTCGACCATCAAGCGATCGCGCTCGGCGTTCAGGCTGGCGCGCGCGGCTTCGAGATCGACCCCGGGAACCATGGTCGGATCGTACGCCCGAACTCCTAGCCGCGGGCGCCGGCCACCGCCGCCGGGTCGTCCGTCAGCCGGGACGCGATGTACACCGGGACGATCGAGAGCAGGAGGACGACGACCGCCGCCACGTTCACGAGCGGCAGGTTGTTCGGCCGCTGGTAGTTCGTGAAGATCCAAAGGGGCAACGTCTGGGTCGAGACGCCGGCCGTGAAGTTCGTGACGATGATCTCGTCGAACGAGAGCGCGAACGCGAGGAGCCCGCCGGCGAGCAGCGCCGATCGGATCGCCGGGAAGGTCACCCGGCGGAAGGTCTGGAACGTGTCGGCACCGAGGTCCATCGAGGCTTCCTCGGCCGTTCGCGAGACTCGACGCAGGCGGGCGACCACGTTGTTGAAGACGACGACCACGCAGAACGTGGCATGGCCGACGATGATTGTCAGCAGCCCGAAGTCGACGCCGATGGTCCGAAGCGCCGTGTTCAGCGCAATGCCCGTGATGATGCCGGGCAGCGCGAGGGGCAGGACGACGACGAAGCTCAACGTCTGCCGGCCGAAGAAGCTGTGACGCTGCACGGCCAGCGCAACGAGCGAGCCGAGGATGAGCGACACCACCGTCGCCCCGATGGCTGCCTCGACCGAGTTCAGCAGCGCGTTTCGCACGCCGGCGTTGGCGAAGGCCTTGCCATACCAATCCAGGGTCAGGCCGGCGATGGGCCACGACGCCACGCGCGCCGAGTTGAACGAGTAGAGGACGATCAGCGCGATCGGCAGGTAGATGAACGCCAGGGTCAGGCCCGTGGCGACCCGGAGCGCGATGCGCAGCCCGCGCGGCAGCAGCATCAGAGCGCCTCGAAGGCGCCCAGCCGGCGCGCGACCACGAGGTACACGAGCATGATCGTGACCGGGACCATCGCGAACGCGGCCGCCAGTGGCTGGTTGCCGGCCACGCCGACGAAGTCGTAGACGACGTTGCCGATGAAGCGCGTGTTCGAGACGAGCGTCGGGGTGATGTAGTCGCCGAGGGTCAGGCTGAAGGTGAAGATCGATCCGGCGACGACGGCCGGGAAGGCCAGGGGCAGGACGACGCGCCGGAAGGTCATGCCCGCACGACCTCCGAGGTCGGAGGAGGCCTCGAGCAACGAGCTCGGGATGCGCTCCAGGCCGGCGACGATCGGGATGATCATGTACGGCAACCAGAGGTAGCTCTCGACGAGCCAGACGGCGGCATCGCTGTAGCCCGGCCCGTGGAGGCCCACCGGCCCGAGGGCGCTGTTGAGCACCCCGTTCTGGGCGAGGATGAGGCGCCAGGCGTAGACCTTGACGAGATAGCCGCTCCACAGGGGCAGCAGGATCGAGACGATCAGGATGCCGCGCCTCCGCGCCGAGGCGACCCGCGCGATGTAGAAGGCGATCGGGAATGCAACGACGACACACGTGACCGTCACCAGGGCGGCCATCACCAGGGTTCGGATCGCGATCGTGCGGTAGACGTCTGTCGTGAAGATCGCCACGTAGTTCTCGACCGTGGGCGTCGTGACGAGGTTGCCCGTGAACGAGTCGACCGACCAGAACGAGGTGATCAGGAACAGCGCGAGCGAGCCGAGATAGGCGATCACCAGCCAGCCGAGCGGTGCCGCGAGGAGCAGGCCGAGCTGGGCTCGCGGTCGGCGGTAGAGTGCGATGGCGAGCCCGCGGAGCCGCCCGACGGGCGGCGGCAGGTCCGCCGACGGCCCGGGTCCCGGGGATTGCGCGAGGGCCGTCATGCGGCGGTCACCGGGCGATCACGCCACGACTCGCCGCGGCGGCTGCGGGCGAGATGCGACGACCCCCGACGGCCGGCCGCCGGGGGTCGTTCGAACGAGCGGTGGTTGTCGATCAACCGCCGGTGACTTCGGTCCAGACTTGGGTCCAGGCGTCGAAGTCGGTGCACTGGACGCCCGTCCGGCCGTCGAGGCAGGTCGTGCTCGGCGTGTTCCAGTAGTAGACGTCCTTGAAGTACGTCTCGTCGGCGGCGTGGAAGTCGCTGCAGAAGTTGGCCTGCTGCTTCTCTGCCTCGGCGCACGCCGCCGCGCTCACGGGTGCCTCGCCGAAGTACACGGTCACGTCCGCGTTCGCCTTGGGCGAGATGATGTAGTTCATCCACAGGTACATGCAGTTCGGGTGCTTGGCCTTCGCGGAGATCATCCAGGTATCGGACCAGCCCGTCGCGCCCTCCTTGGGCTTGGTGAACTGGACCGTCTTCGTCCCGGAGGCGTTGATGACGTTGGCCTGGTATTGCCAGGCCGTCCCGATCGTCATGTCACCGTTGGTGAAGCCGTCGATCTCCTCCTGGGCCGTGCCCCAGTACTTGCCGATCAATGCCTTCTGCTGGACCAGGAGGTCCTTGGCGGCTGCGAGCTGCGTGGCATCAAGCGCGTACGGATTCGTGATCCCGAGCTCGGGCTTCGTCTTCATCAGGTACAGCGCCGCGTCCGCGACGTAGATCGCGTAGTTGTAGGCGGTGACCTTGCCCTTGTATGGCGAGTCTGCCGCGAAGACGACGCTCCAGCTGTCCGGTGCCGTCGTGACGGCCGACGGATCCCACATCAGGACGTTCGCGCCGCGCCCGTGGGGCACGCCATAGCCGGCACCATTTACCGTGTTGTAGGACTGGTTCTTGAGGCCGTCGAAGACGTCCTTGTAGTTCGGGATCAGGTCGAAATTGACCGGCGAGACATCGTTCCCGGCGATGAGCCGCAGGGTCGCGTCGCCCGAGGCAGACACACCGTCGTACTGGCCCGTCTTCATGAGCTGGACCATGTTGGCCGAGTCCAATCCGACTTTGACCGTGACCTTGCATCCGGTGGCGTCCTCGAAGGGCGTCACCCAGTCGTAGCCCTCGACCTGCTCGCCGCCGGTGCCGCCGACGACGTAGCCGGCCCAGGCGACGAGGTTCAGCTCGCCCTCACCGGGACCGAGCGTCGCCTGCGTCGCGGCTGGCGCGGTCGGCCCCTCCGTCGCCGTGCCCGACGTGGGCGCGCCCCCGGTCGGGTTTCCCGTACCGCCGCCGCAGGCCGATGCCACCAGCGCCAGGACGGCGAAGGCGGTGACGATTCTCCCGTGGTGCATCTGCGCGCTCCTCCTCTACGTTGCCGAGTCGGCGACCCGGTAGTTGTGTGATCGCTTCCAGCTCAGGCGGACTGCCTTGCCCTCGAGGGCCAGGGCGTCCATGGACGAGGTGACGAGATTCTGCTGGGTCACGACAAGCTCCGAGCCCGCGTCCAGCGCGACGACGAACCGAGTGTCGGGTCCGAGGTATACGACGCTCCGGATGCGGCCGAGCGCCGACGTCTCGTCCGCACCCACCGGATCCGACGGCTCGCCCAGCCGGATCTTCTCCGGCCGAACCGTGAAGGTGCCCGCTTCACCGATGATCGCCTCGGCGACCCGGTCGCGCAGGAGATTCGAGGTCCCGACGAAGCCGGCGACGAAGGTCGTGGCCGGCTTCTCGTACACGTCGGCCGGCGTGCCGACCTGCTCGATCCGGCCGCGGTTGAACACGGCGAGGCGGTCGCTCATGGTGAGCGCCTCCTCCTGATCGTGGGTCACATAGATGAACGTGATCCCGACCTCCTGCTGGATCGCCTTGAGCTCGATCTGCATCTCCTCGCGGAGCTTGAGGTCGAGGGCGCCCAGCGGCTCGTCGAGGAGCAGGACCCTGGGCCGGTTCACGAGGGCGCGGGCGAGCGCAACGCGCTGCCGCTGCCCACCCGAGAGCTGGGACGGCCGGCGCCGCTCATAGCCCGTGAGCCGGACCATCGCCAGCGCGTCACCGACGCGGCGCTGGCGCTCCGCCGTGGGAATGCGGCGGATGACCAGCCCGTAGGCCACGTTGTCGCCGACATTCATGTGCGGGAAGAGCGCGTAGTCCTGGAAGACCGTGTTCACGTCCCGCTCGAACGGCGCCTTCGTCGTCACGTCCGTGCCCTGGAGCCAGACGCGTCCGGAGGTCGGCAGGTCGAAGCCGGCGATCATGCGCAGCGTCGTCGTCTTGCCCGAGCCGGACGGGCCGAGCATCGAGAAGAACTCGCCGTCCGCGATCTCCAGGTCGACGCCGTCGACCGCGGTGACGACGTCGCCGGCGCCGGACGCTCCGCCTGATTGCGCAACCCTGCGCCCGGCCTCGCCCCCGAATCGCTTGACAAGCTGCTCCAACCGCACGGCGGCCGGACTCGCGGTGGCGGCCGTGGGCGGCGCAGCGGTTGGCGCGGGGTCGTTCCGGGTCAGGCTGGCCAAGCGACTCCTCGTGCGCCTCTCGACGTCCGCGACCTGCCACGGTAGCGAGATTCGCAGCTCTCCTCTGACCTTTGCACGAGGTTCGCACGACCTCGGGCAACGGCGTGCGGTGGAGTGTCCGGGCGCGGCTCGTGCCGTGTCAAGGTCGCGGACCCCGGTGCTACCCTACCGGCGCCAATCGGGCGAGATCCCAGTTCGAAGGAGTCCAGCGGGTCATGGCCTACGTCATCGCCGAGCCGTGTATCGACGTGCTGGACATCTCGTGCGTCTCGGTGTGCCCGGTCGACTGCATCCATTACGAGGAAGGCGTCGACCGCAAGCTGTTCATCGACCCGAACGAGTGCATCGACTGCGGCGCGTGCGAGCCCGAGTGCCCGGTGAATGCGATCTTCCCCGAGGACCAGGTCCCCGCCGAATGGGCCAACTACACCCAGATCGACGCCACCTGGTTCACGGATCGCGCGGCCGCGCGCGAGGCAGTGGACGCCGCCAAGCCGCGCTGAGCACGGCGCCCCGATCGAGGCGCCCACTCGGAGTTCGTGACGGGGCGTGGCATACTCCGCGACCCATGTCGTCGCTCGCTGGCCGCTCGATCGCAACCGTCGGCTCCGGGGTCATGGCCGAGGCGATCATCGCCGGCCTGCTCCGGGGCAACCTCGTGGCGCCCGATCGGGTCGTCGCCTCGCATCCGCGTGCGGACCGCCGCGAGGCGCTCGAGCGACTGCACGGAATCCGAACGGTCGAGTCGAACGCCGAGGCGGTCGAGGGCGCCGACATCGTCCTGCTGGGGATCAAGCCGCAGATGCTGGCGCGCGTGGGGCGCGAGCTCCGCGGTCGCCTTCGACCGGGCCAGCTGGTGATCAGCATCCTCGCGGGCGCGACGACGCGCGCGCTCGCCGGCCACCTCGGCCATCGCGAGGTGGTTCGGAGCATGCCCAACACCCCGGCCCAGCTCGGGCGGGGCGTGACCGTCTGGTACGCCACGCCCGAGACGTCCGCGGAGCAGCGCCAGCAGGCAGGCGAGCTCCTCGCCGCGCTCGGCACGCAGATCGAGGTCGACGACGAGCGCCTGGTCGCGATGGCGACCGCGGTCTCGGGCACCGGCCCGACCTACGTCTTCCTCGTGATGGAGGCGCTGATCGACGCCGCGGTACACCTCGGCTTTGCCCGCCACGTCGCCCACGACCTGGTCATCGAGACACTCGAGGGCAGCACGCTTTTCGCCAAGCAGTCGGGCATGCACCCGGCGCAGCTGCGGAACATGGTCACCTCGCCCGGCGGCACGAGCGCCGCCGCGCTCCACGAGCTCGAATCAGGCCGGCTCCGGACCGTCCTCTCCGAGGCGGTCTGGGCGGCATTCCGGCGGACGGTCGAGCTCGGCGAGCAGCTCGAGGTGGGCGTCCCGAGCGAGTCCGAAGAGCTGTCCGAGCGGCGCTAGGACCACCGACGCCGCGTCGGCGGGCGCGCGGTCAGCGCGCGACGGCCAGGATCTCTCGCAGCTGCGTGGCGTGGCCCTCGACATGGGTCACGAGAAAACGCTCGGCGATGTCCGACACGGTCAGGTCACCCCGGGTCACGTGGCGGCCGACCCGCGCGGCCTGCACCTCGTCGAGCTCGCGGAACCGAGCCGCGACGCGCCCCGACTCGACGGCGATTCGCGCCAGCAGCTCGCGCGCGGGGAACTGCCGATCGCGACCGATGACCTCGATGCGCAACGGGTCCGCCTCGGTCCGACCGAACGACGGCGGCTCTGCGCCATCGCCGTCGAGCACGAGCTCAATCTCGCCCATCCAGAACGGGATCATCTCGCTCACGTGGGCCAGCACCTCGCGCGGGCCCCACGCTGACTCGGGTCCCGGTCCATAGACCTCGGTGAGCGGCCAGGGCTCGCCCCGATTGATCGCCGACGCGAGCTCGCCGATCGCAGCCGCACCCGCCTCGAGCCGGTCGGCCATCTCCCGCATCGTCGCCATGGCCGGAGTGTCGCACGGCCAGGTCTCAGCCGCGTCTCGGCCCGATCCTGGCCGGCGTGTCAGCCCGCTGCCACCACCCGCCCGAAGATCTCGAGCCCCTCGTCGATCTCGGCCGCGGTCACGTCGAGCGGCGCGAGCCAGCGAACGGTGTTGTGCGCCTGCCCGCAGGTGAGGACCAGCAGGCCCTCGTCGGCGCAGCGGGCGATCGCCGCGTCGGCGCGAGCCCCGTCCGGCGTCCGGCTCGCCCGGTCCGTCACGAGCTCGACGCCGAGCATGAGCCCACGACCGCGGACGTCGCCGACTCGCTCGTCGCGCCCCGCGAGCTCGCGTAGGCCGACCGCGAGCTGCGCCCCGCGTGCCGCCGAGTTCTGGACCAGCGCTTCGTCCTCGATCGTCTCGAGCACGGCCACGCCCGCGGCGCACGAGACCGGATTGCCGCCGAACGTGGACCCGTGCGCGCCCTTGCCCCATCGCTCGTGGAGCTCGCGCCGTGCCACCAGCGCCCCGAGCGGCAGCCCATTCGCGATGCCCTTGGCCGCGCACACGATGTCGGGCACGACGCCGGCGTGCTCGAAGCCCCACATCCGGCCCGTCCGCCCGTAGCCGGTCTGC
>Ga0070706_100003466_pt1 | contig 15529 bp, 17 predicted proteins | sample KBSK5501metaG_FD_65476 | JGI IMG/M metagenome (GOLD analysis project Ga0070706, IMG submission 65476) | Corn, switchgrass and miscanthus rhizosphere microbial communities from Kellogg Biological Station, Michigan, USA - KBS K5-50-1 metaG | ecosystem: Host-associated > Plants > Roots >...
GAGGACCACGTGACCTGGTCGTTGATGGTCGCGGTGACCCCGTTCGCGAACCGCCCGGTCGCGGTGAGGGCTCTCGTCCCTCCGGTTCGTACGATGCTCAGCAGGGGACGAACGGTGATGAGCCGCAGCCGGCTCACGTGCAACCCCGCCGACCCGGTCTTGCCCCCGACCGACGCGCTGACGTTCATCGTCCCCGGCGCGGTGGCCGTCACGAGCCCGCTTGGGCTGACGGATGCGACGCCCGCCGACGACGAGGTCCACGCCGACGAAGCCGTCAGGTCCTGTGTGCTGTTGTCTGAGTAGGTCCCCGTCGCGGTGTATTGCTGCGTCATTCCAGGCGCGAGGGTCTTGTTCGCCGGCGACACCGCGATCGACTGCAGGGCGGCGACGGCGGTGGTGTTCGCCGTCGCGGCGTTGTTGGACGCGCTCGGATCCGTCGTCGTCGAGCTCTCGGACGCCGTGTTGCTGATGACGGTCCCGCCGGGCGTGGTTGCGCCGAGCTTGACCAGCAGCGAGATGTTGACGGTCGCGCCAGGCTCCACCATGCCCACGTTGCAAGTGACGGTCGTCGTGCCCGAACACGACCCTGCCGCCGGTGTCACAGAAACGAACGTCGTGTTCGCGGGCACGACATCGGTCATCGACACGTTTGGGGCATTCGACGGCCCGTTGTTCGTGACCGGAATGGCATACGTGATGTTCGTTCCGTCCGTCGCCGTAGCGGGCGCCATCTTGGACACACCCACGTCGGCCGCCGTCGTCACCGTGGTAGTCGCGGTGGCCGTGTTGTTGGCCGCGTTCGGGTCGGCCGTGGCTGACGCGACCGCGGCGGAGTTCGCGACCGCCGTGCCGCTCGCGGCGTTGGGGTTGACGCGCACCACCAAGGTGAAGGCCGCGGAAGCCCCGTTCGCCAAAGAGTCGGTCGTCGCAGTGACGTTCCCGGTGCCTCCGACGGGCGGAGTCGTTGTGGTCCAGCCCGCGGGCGCATTGATCGAGACGAACGTCGTGTTGGCAGGAACCGCATCGGTCAGTGACACGTCCGCAGCGCTGGCAGGCCCTGCGTTCGTGGCGGTGATCGTGTAGGCGAGATTGGTCCCGGCCGTCGCCGGGCCGGCCGTGGCGGTCTTCGTCACGGACAGATCGGCTGCCGGCGGCGGCGGGTTTGCCACGGTGGTCGACGCCGTCGACGAATTGTTGGCCACGTTGGAGTCGGCCGGCGTGGAGCTCACGTTGGCCGTGTTGGTGATCACGCTGCCGTCGGGTGTGTTGTTCGCCACGAACACCTGGATCCCGAAGCCGGCACTCGGGGTGGGAGCCAACGAGGCGATGGTGCACGTCACGGTGCCACCGGAACCGACCGCCGGCGTGGCGCAGCTCCACCCCGGCGGTGAAGCGATGGCCTGGAACTCGGTGTTGGCGGGCAACTGGTCGGTGAGGACGACGTTTTCGGCGTTGTCACTCGGGAGCTTCGTGACGGAGATCAAATAGGAGAGTTGCCCGCCGGAGATCACCGTGCCCGGCGCGGTCTTGGTCACGGACAGATCGCTCGGAGGGGCGGCGCCAGTTCCGCCGCCGCCGAATCCGCCGCCCCCGCCGCCACCCACGGGAAGGGTGGGCGGTGTGATGGTCGGAGGGGGAGTGGTGATCACGGGGGGAACGACAGGTGGGCCCCCGCCGCCGCCGGGGAGCTCGGCTCCACCCGGAATCGAGGTGCCGGGCTCGATCACGCGCCCGCCGCCGCCGGGGTCGCGCGGGGCAGTTTCTGCGAGCGCCACGCCGCCCGCCACTGCGCTCAGGCCGAGCAGCGCGACCGCAAGGAGCATCGAAATCCGTCGTCCCGCGCGTTGCGGCCTGAACATGTGGTCTCCTGCCCTCGGCCGTCCCGAGTGGGGCGCGCCTCACTGCGGTATCGACCGGTGGAACTGGCTTCTTGAGCCCCGAATCGGGGCCGGTGGTTGGCCTCGTCGCCCCGACGGGCTAGAGTCCTTGGTTACCAGCCAGTAACTTCCGGATCGGCGACCGTCGCCGCAAGGAGGGCCCGATGGCCGAGTTCTCGCTCGATCTCAACGAGGATCAGCAGCAGATCCAGAAATGGGTGCACGACTTCGCCGAGCAGGTCGTGCGGCCCGCCGGTCACGAGTGGGACGAGAAGGAAGAGACGCCGTGGCCCGTCATCGAGGAGGCCGCAAAGATCGGCCTCTACTCGTGGGAGTTCATGGCGCAGTGCTTCTCGGATCCCACCGGGCTGCTGTTCCCGATCGTGAGCGAGGAGATGTGCTGGGGCGACGCCGGGATCTCGCTGGCGATCTTCGGCAGCACCCTCGGCGCCGCCGGCATCGCCGGCAACGGGACTCCCGAGCAGATCGCCGAGTGGGTCCCGCAGTGTTTCGGCACCGCTGACGACATCCACCTCTCGTCTTTCTGTGTCACCGAGCCGGGCGCCGGGTCCGACGTGTCGAGCCTCCGCACGCACGCCAAGAAGGACGGCGACGACTGGGTGATCAACGGGCAAAAGACGTTCATCACCAATGGCGGCCTCCTCGACCGACCCAACGTCCACGTCGTCGTGGCCAGCGTCGACCCCGACCTCAAATCGCGTGGGCATGCCTCCTTCGTCGTCCCGCCGGGCACGCCCGGGCTCACGGGCGGAAAGAAGGAGAAGAAGATGGGCATCCGCGCGTCGCACACCGGCGAGGTGCTGTTCGACGACGTGCGCATCCCGAGCTCCTGCCTGCTCGGCGGCGAAGAGAAGCTCGAGGCGCGACTCGCCCGGGCGCGCGAAGGCAAGAGCTCGAAGGTCCAGGCGGCGATGAGCACGTTCGAGACGACCCGGCCGATCGTCGGCGCGCAGGCGCTCGGCATCGCCCGCGCCGCCTACGAGTTCTCCCTCGACTACGCCAAGGAGCGCGAGGCGTTCGGCCGCAAGATCATCGAGAACCAGGGCATCGCGTTCAAGCTCGCCGACATGAAGATGGAAATCGACGCCGCCCGGCTGCTCGTGTGGCGGGCGGCGTGGATGGGCGCGACGAAGAAGCCGTTCGAGAACGGCGAAGGCTCGATGAGCAAGCTCAAGGCGGGCGAGGTCGCGGTCTGGGTCACCGAGCAGGCCATCCAGATCCTCGGCGGCTACGGCTATATCCGCGACTTCCCGGTCGAGCAGTGGCACCGCGACTCGAAGATCTACACGCTCTTCGAGGGCACCTCCGAGATCCAGCGGCTCGTCATCGCCCGCGCCGCCTCCGGCGTGCACATTCCCTGATTTTCCGGTACCTCATCGCAGAGCGCCGATCGGCAGTTCAGCGCGAGTGATTGAAGGCGAGCGTCGGCGAGCCCATCGGGCAATCGGCCATGATCGCGATTCGGCATGCGATAGACAGCCGTTCCGGCGAGACCCAAGGCTGGGTGTGATGGGCAACGAAGTCCGGTACGCGAACAGCGGCGGCGCGTATGTCGCGTATCAGGCGATCGGCGAGGGATCGCGCGACCTACTCGTCGTGATGGAAGGCTTCATCTCGGTCGACATGATGGACGACGAGCCTCGCTTGGCTCGCTGCATGGCTCGGCTGGGCTCCTTCGCCCGATTGATCCGTTTCGACCGTCGCGGTATCGGGCTCTCGGATCCCGTCTCGCCGAGCACGCCGCCGACGCTCGAACAGTGGGTTGAGGACGCGGTCGCCGTTCTGGACGCTGTCGAGTCCGAGCGCGCGATCGTCTTGGCATCGGCCGAGGCCAGTTCTGTCGGGTTACTGCTTGCCGCGACTCACCCCGATCGCGTCCAATCAGTAGTCGTGGTCAACGGCTTTGCCCGCGCTCTGGTCGATGTCGACTATCCGGAGGGAATGCCACTCGAAACGTTGGCGCAAGACCTCGACCGGACGGTTGCTTCATCCGGCGACGAGAACAACGATTTTCTTCTGGAGGTCGCGCCGAGTGTCGCGAATGACGCAGAGTTCCGGCAGTGGTGGGAAGAGGCGGGTCGGCGCGGTGCGAGCCCGGGGACCGCGAGGGCGTTGCTTCGTGTTGCGCAGGACAGCGACGTACGCGCCGTTTTGCCAGCGATCCAGATTCCGACTCTGGTCCTCCATTTGCGCGACGACCCGCTGATCCCGATACGCGCCGGGCGCTATATCGCAGAGCATGTACCGGGAGCCCACTGGGTCGAGGTCCCTGGAGCTGACGACTACTGGTGGGCTTCGGACTCGGCAGGTGTCGTGCTCGCCGAGGTCGAGGAATTCGTGACCGGTGTCGTCGGTACACCGCCACAGAACCGAGTCCTCTCGACGATCCTGTTCACCGACATCGTGTCGTCAACCGCGCGCGCGACCGAGCTCGGCGATCATCGATGGCGCGACATGCTGGACAGCCACGACAAGGCCGTGCGTCGACAGCTCGCGCGCTTCCGGGGTAAGGAGGTCAACACAACCGGCGATGGCTTTCTCGCGACCTTCGACGGTCCGGCACGGGCCGTCGAATGTGCATGCGCGATCCGAGACATCGCCCGACAACTCGGAGTCGAAGTGCGTAGCGGCGTGCATACCGGCGAACTCGAGCTCCGAGGAGACGACATCGCGGGTGTCGCCGTGCACATCGCCGCTCGAGTGGCGGCTCTTGCCGAGCCGTCGACCGTGTGGGTATCGCGTACCGTGACTGATCTCGTGACGGGTTCTGGCATCCGCTTCAGCGATCGCGGCAACCACGATCTCAAAGGCGTTCCCGGAACTTGGGCTCTGTACGCCGTCGCAGACCAGTAGCTGACGGTCAAGGGCACGCACGCCCGAGGTGCGGTTCCGTGTTGCCCCTCGTGCCGAAGCACTGTCGTTCTGTCTCGTTGTTCTGACAAACACCTCTTATGGCGAGCCAGGACCCGTCCGACGCGCTCGACAGAAGAATCCGTTCATGGCCGGTCGCGCTTCATTCGCGCTGTCGAGAGATCGTGGCACGTCCGGTGGTCCATTCGTTGCTGACAAATAGGCCAGGATTCCACCGTGCCTTCGGCGCGCAACCGCCAGCGCTAACCCTGTTCGCTGCGGCGGCTCGCGGCGTCCACATCAGGTGGCCCACAGGCTGCGGCGCGGCGGCGTCGGTACAACGCGTAGAAGACGGCGGCGGTCACGAGCACAGTGGCCGCGGCAATGGCGATGGCGTTCGACAACCAGGCCCCGACGACAGCGACGACACCCGCAGAGACGAGCAGTGGCGCTGCACAACACGCGACCAGCGCGGCGACGGCAAGAATCCCAAGACCAGCGCCTGAACGAGTCGGGCGGGGCGCCATCAGCGCGCCATCAAACCCAGTCGGGACCGATGCGGCGACACGTCGCGAGATGTTCGCAGTGCTGTTCGGCCAGTTCACGGCCCTGCTCGAGGACTCGCCGCACCCGTCGGTCCGCAACTCGGTACGTCATTTGGCGGCCGGCACGCTCGGCTTCGACGAAGCGGCACCACCGCAGACACGCGAGGTGGTTCGAGACCTTGCTCTGTCGAACCCCGAGCGCGTCAACGAGCTCCGAGACAGTCCGGGGCCGTTCGAGGAGCAGCTCGAGGACGGCGAGACGGGTGGGGTCTCCCAGGACGCGAAAGAAGCGAGCCGACGCAGTCCCGAGGTCCGGATCCAGCGATGCCGCAATGTCAGTCACGCGGGGAGCATACAACAGGAAAACCCGATAGGTTCTGGTGGCGAGGAGAACGCCGATGGAGAACGCCGACCCGAGCCTCGACCACTTCGTCAACGTCGTGAGGTGTGAGGCTTTCGCGGGCCTGCTCCGGGGGGCGCCGGTGACGGTCGCGGACATCGCGGCGAGCCGACAGGTGCAGCTCGAGCGGATGCGAGCGGCGCTGGATCACCTCGTCGCTGGCGGCGCGGCCGAGGTCGTCGGCGACGGGGAGATCGTCGGTGCCAACGGCTTGACGACCCGCACGACGCGCCACGCGATCGTCCTGGACAACCGTGTCCTGCACACCTGGTGTGCGCTGGACGCAGTCGGAATCCCGGTCGCGCTCGGGCTCGATGCCTCCGCCTCCACCACATGCCCGACCTGCGGCGCTCGCCTCACCGTTCCGGTTCATCAGGGCCGAGCCACGCCGCTTCCGTTCGTGCTGTGGCTGCCGACCGGGCCGTGCCCACACCTGACTCGGGACTTCTGTTCAGCCGCCAACCTCTTTTGTGACGTGGCGCACGCCCGGGCGTGGAGGCGACAGGCCGGGAACCCGCAAGGCCGCGCAATCTCGCTCGCCGAGGTCGAAGACGTCGCTCGGGCGGCGTGGACCGATGTCGCCCAGCAACGGTGACAGGAACACAAAGCAGAAGACGAGCGGGGAGGAGGGGAATGCCGAGAGCCATCGACCGGAGCGAGGTCCGCCGCCTCGTCGCCGAAGAAGACGCCCAGCTCGTCGATGTTCTCCCGCGCGAGGAATACGAGTCAGAGCATCTGCTCGGCGCCATCAACATTCCGCTCAGAGACGTGGCCCGGCGCGCCGCCGAGGAACTCGAGCGCTCGCGACCGGTCATCGTCTATTGCTACGACGCTCTGTGAGACATGAGCCCGCGAGCCGCGTGGCGGCTCGAAACACTCGGTTTCACCGCGGTCTACGACTATGTCACCGGCCAAGCCGACTGGCTGGCCGCCGGGCTTCCGACTGAGGGTCCTGGCGCCCGAACGCTCCGGGCGGGCACCGTGGCTCGCCGCGACGTCCCCACATGCAAGCCCGGTGACCGGGTCGCGGACGCGGCCGCTACTGCAAGCACTGCCGGCGCTGAAATTTGCATGGTGGTCAACGATGCGCGGGTCGTGCTCGGCCGACTCCGCGGGGACGCGTTCCGGGGACACCCGGCGGCAAACGTCGAGGAGGTCATGGAGGAGGGGCCGACGACGACCCGCGCCGACGATAACCTCCAACAACTCACTGCCCGCTTGCGCGACCGATCGGTGACGTCGATCGTTGTCACGGATCCTGAGGGTCGACTCATCGGCGTCACGTACCGCGACGATGCGGAAGCTGCTTTAGCCGGACCTCGTTGACCATCTGACCGACGACCCCCTCGCCCGCGGTCGCTGTGTGCGCAGCACCTCGCCCTCCAAAAACCGAGGAACGAACGCGAGCGCGCATTGCCCCCAGGTCGGCAGTCGACCGGGATGCGAAAGCCAAGCCCGCGTCACACGGTCGCGACTACGCGGAACGTTCCTGGCCTTCCTTCTTCGCAGAGAGCCATCAGCTTGCCGATCTCCTTTGGCGTCTCGGGACGGCTTCGCATCTCGCGGATGTCGTCAAGGGTGCGCCACGGCCCAAAGGAGTAAAACTGCTGCGGCTCATCCACACTCTGCACGAGGGTTCCTTTACCGGGGGGCTGCGGAAGGTCGTGGAAGTAGCGGCCAAGCGCCTGCCACGCAGCGATGAACTCACTCTGCTTGCCGTCCTTCACTCGCCAGACGCCCAACGTATAGATCTCATCGACCACGGCTCCCTCTCCTTTCCGAGCCGCCATTACCGCCGGCTTCGTCGCGCCCAGAATGCCCGTTCAGGTTGCCACCGCGCACCAAGGTCGCCGAGGTCGCCCGCTGAGCAGCCCGTTCGCCAACCCGAGCTCCCCGACCAGCGGTTTCTCCTCGGGGGACTTCGGGAACACGCGAACGGAGCGACAAAGGGGGCGCAGTATGTCGACGCACACCCCAACGGGCCTCAACTGGGCAGAGGCCCTGCAGCCACTAGAGGCGCGGCGAAAGAGGGAACGAGGTCGAGGCGACGGCATCACTAGCCGCATGGTGCGACAGCGACCGGGACGTGTTGGCGCGAGCGTGCGCCGACGTGCTGGTGGACACGCACAGAGCTGGTGGGCGCTCCTGGTGTCGAACCAGTGACCGCTGTGACCGCTGTGGTGTGACGGCATTCCCACCGAAGCACCGTCAGCTTGTGGGTAGGGGCTTCAACGCGCGGCCCGGACATCAGGAGTGCTGGTGACGCCGGTGCGCGGCTTGACAATGAATGGCTATCGGGCAGTCGACCGTGCGCGTGCCGAACTAGCTAGCGAGCGATCTCGAACCAGACGACGTTGTGGGTTGCGCGCCGTTGTGTTCCCCAATCGGTCGCGAGTTTGTCAACCACCTGCAAGCCGCGTCCCTCGAGTTGGTCATCTGTCGGAGGGCGCAGGACAGGGCGACCGCGCCCCTGGTCTTCCACCTCAATTCGCACCCAGTTGGCGTCCGTATGGACGGTCAGGCAAGTCGTGCCTCGGGCATGGACGATGGCGTTGGTCACGAGCTCGCTGACCAACAGGACCGCCAACTCGATGACCGACGCCTCCACCCCGTCGTCGGCCAGAACGTCGCCCGTGAAAACACGAGCTTTACGAACGCTCGCCGGCCTACCCCGGAGCTCGACCGCTCGGGCCATCGATTCCCGCGTACCCCGAGCGCGGCTCAGTTACTCGGGGATCCAACGCTGAACGCGGGGACAGTGAGAAGCCGGTCGGTTGGCTCATCGAGATGGGGCGCCTGTTTCGCACCAGACGACCGAGATGTACGCGAGATGCGGACGGTCCCCGGGCACTAGCCCGCGGGGCGGGCGTAGCGTGCCGGGGTGACCTGGTGGGCAACGGCGCTGATCGCGCTCCTAGCCTCACTCGCGGGAGCCTTCTTCGGCGCCTTTGCCGCGACGGTGCATGCGGCGCGGCAGCGCCGTCGCGCCGCTCGAGCCGAAATCCTGACCCGGCGTCTCCCGCCACTCCTCGATCGGGTCGCCGACGCGGCGAATGAGGTCAAAGACACACTCGAGCCGCAGCCGCAGAGCGACGAGATCAGGGCTGCATACCAAACCCTCGAACGCTTCGCTGCGGCGGCGAGTCGCGAAGACTACGAGCGTGTCCACCTTCCGGTGGGATCACACCTCGACAGGATCGACGAGACCAACGCCGAGTACGCGGCGACGGTGACGGACTCGAACCCAGAACGAGCGCCAATGGCGCGGCAGACTTCGGCGAGGCAACTCAAGGAGTGGAGGGCAGTCGGAAGGCTGCTTGTTGCCTACCGTGACTGGCTCGTCAAGGACCTCGGGCGTTGGTGGTGAGGCCTCCAAGGCGCCGGGGGCCTTGTTGAAGAGCACCTCGCGCTCACATGACACGCGCCACACCGGTGCCTCGCCGTCCGACCTCCGGCGATGACCGGCGGTTGAGATTCGGCACTCACCAGCTCGTTCCCCGCGCTACGTCGCAACCGGCTCCAAGATCATGGTCTCCGGCGTCCCGGCAAGGCCGGGTGAGTTCTCTCGGATCTTCCAGACCTGGCTCTCGAGAAAGCCCAAGAACCCGCCTGCTTCCTCTGTGGTGTCAAAGTCAAGGTCGATGACCACGTAGCTCGGGTTGTCGACCGGCCGCTGGACGCGCTCGGCACGGACGCCCGCCTCGCGCCGGGCGTCGGCGAAGCGATTGAAGGCTGCGACCCATGTCTCGAGATCGGTGATCGGGTGTTCGATGTGCAGCGTTCGCATCCCTGGCTCCTCTTCGAAGTTCCCGCTTGGGACGGCTATGGCGCGCTCACGCAGATTGCCCGATCGGGCGCGAACTGGGCTAGGGGAGGTCGTCTTTCGGTATTCGCGTTCGGTGAGCGTCGTCCGGTGCGGATCGGCAGATCTGGCGCGAGAAAGCTGGGCCGATAGACCGGATTCCGCTTGGGGTGCCGTGAGCGGGTCGTTACTTCGTCGAAGGCGACGACGCCGTACCACCCAACAGGTGGTGATGTAGCTCTTCGGTCATCTGGTTGATCGCGCGCGTGATATTCGTGTTCTCGACGAGGAGCCTGTTGACATCACCGTAATCGCGGTCTGACTTCGCCTGCTGGAACGCCGCTTGACGGTTTTGTCCGATCATCACGAACGTCGAGAGGAAGATCGCTTCGAGTGACACGATGAGCGTGAGAGTCGGCCATGGGCTCTTCTCGAACACGAGCATCCACAACGCGAAGAGGATGACATGCAGATAGACGAAGTTCATGGAGCCTGCGAACGCGGTGATCTTGTCAGCGAGGCGCAGCTGCACATCAGACGTCCGCTTTTCGACCTGTTCGACGACCGCTGGATGGTGCAGGACGTTGGGATCGAGTTTGGGCATGGGAAGGGAACCTCCAGGTAGCCGACCCGCGAGCCGTATTGGAGGCGCGCCGCGCAAGCCTCCTTCTGCTCACAATGCCCGGCCGCACCTTCGCCGGTCGAGCGCGGAACCTGGCGCGCGTCCCGGTTCGGGGTCGCCATGCTTGCCCCCGAGCCGCACAGAACAACCCGTCAGCCAGCAGTCGAACTCAGCGCAGAATCGAGCTCCGTATGCCTACATGGACATCGAGCTCATCGCCATCGACGTCGTGTTCATCGGGATCGTCAGACCCGGGACCTGGTCCGGGAAGAACATGACCGCGACGCCCAGCGCGACCAGCAGAACGGCGCTGGCGCCGCTGGGGGTCGCCGTCCACGGCAGCAACTTCTCGATCGCGATCACAGCTGCGATCAGGACCATCCAACCGATGCTCATCACGCCGAGCGCGAACAGCGCCGCCATCAGGGCCCAGGAGCATCCGACGCAGTAGCCACCCTGCTCGATTCCCATCGACAGGGCGCCGAGGACGCCCGGTCGCCGGCGCAGCAGTCGCGCCTCGCGACAATGCCGCAGGTACCTCGCCTTGATCGGCGTCAGCTCATAGAGCCCCGCGGCCACGATCACGCCCCCCGCGATGTACTGGCCGGCCCGGTCCCAGGCCAGAAACGCGACGTCGAGCGAGCGCACGCCCTCGACGAGCGCGTAGGCGAGGACCCCGCCAACGGCCCAGACGAGCAGATACCCGGCGGCGAAGAGGATCGTCCCCGCGATCGGCCGGGATCTTCCCTCGATGGCAGAGCCACGCGAGTATGCGAGGGCCATCGGCGACAGCGACGGCAACATCATCGCGGCCATCATCGTCACCCAGACTCCGGTGAACCACCCGAACGCCCCGAGATCCGTCCTCGGGCCCATGTCCATTCCCTGCATCCGAACAACCGTCACCGCCCAGGCGACACCCGCGACGGCGAACAGAAGAAGTACGGACACGACATCGCTCGCCGTCAGCGCTGCGAATGACCGGTTCTCGGTCGTCGCCGCTCTCATCTCTCATCCCCCGTCCGTGGCGACGCCGCGAGGGCGCGATCGAGATTGTCGAAGCACCGCAGCCAGCCATCCTCTTGCGCCTCGCGGCGCTCGTCGTTCGAGATGTTGCTGTTGACGAACAGCACCGTGGTGACGCCGTCCTCCTCGGAGAGCTCCAGCTCGATCATCTGCTGGTTCGACGGAGCGTCGTCGAACGTCCAGGTGAAGGCGAGCCGATGAGGGCGCTCGACCTCGGTGTACTCGCCGCTCCCGCCGACCTCGCTGCCGTCGGGCCGGCGCATCACGACCCGCACCGTTCCGCCGACGCGGAGGTCCACCTCGGCGCTCGGCGTCTCCCAATCGCGACCGGCGTGGAACCAGCGGCGCATGACCTCCTCGCTGGTCCAGGCGTCGAAGACGTCCTCGGCGGAAGCCTCGAAGGTCCGCTCGATGCGCACCTCCCGTACCAAGTCCTCCGTCACCCTCGCTCCTTTCGCTCATCGAGGTACTCGCCGACGACGTCGAAGAGTCGCTCCCAGCGAGCTCGCTGGTTGTCTATCCAATCCGAAGCGTGCGCGAGCGTCTCGGGTCGGAGGGCGAGGCGATGGGTCCGGCCGTCGATCACCCGCGTGACCACGCCGGCCTCCTCGAGCAGCTTGAGGTGCCTCGAGATGGTCGGCTTGGAGACACCCAGGTCCCCCGAGGCCTCGCTCACCGTCGTCGCACCGCCGCTGAGCCGCTCGACGATGTCGCGGCGTGTCGGGTGGGCGAGGGCCTTGAACACATTGTTCGCCATTGTGCTAACTATACTCTTGAGCACTCCCCACACAGCGGCACACAGGAGGGAACGCGATGCCCGAGCACAAGGTCGGCACCCAAGAGGAATTCGACGCGGCGCGCGAGCAGCTGCTCGCGGAGGAGAAGCAGCTCACCCGTCGCAGTGACGAGCTCGCGAAGACGCGGCGGGAGCTCCCCTGGTTGCCGATCGAGAAGGACTACAGGTTCGAGACCGAGGACGGCACGAAGTCCCTCGCGGACCTCTTCGACGGTCGCTCGCAGCTGCTCGTGTACCACTTCATGTTCGGCGCCCCGTACGAGGCCGGCTGTCCCGTCTGCTCCTCGATCGCAGACACCCTCAGCCCGCAGGTACCCCACCTGAAGGCCCAGGACGTGACCCTGATCTGCTCCTCGCGTGCCCCGCTTGCGAAGTTGCTCGCCTACCGGCAGCGGATGGGCTGGAGCTTCCCCTGGGTCTCGAGCGGGGGCAGCGACTTCCACCGCGACCTGGGTTTCGCGAATACGGAGGAGGAGCTCCGGTCGTTCTTGGAGGGCGACATTCCTCTGACCGTCACACAGAACGCGGAGATGTGCGGCACGGACCCCGTGGGCTACGTCTCCGAGGGCCCCGGCCTGAGCGCCTACGCACTCTCGAACGGCACCGTCTACCGGACGTACGTGACCACGGCGCGCGGTCTGGAGCAGCCGGCGATGTCCTACTACGGCCTCCTCGACCGGGCGCCGATGGGGCGCAACGAGCCACCCGATGAGCCCCTCTGGCTGCGACGCCACGACGAGTACGGGACGACCTGATGGCCGGGCACCCGGTTGGGACCCGCGATCAGTGGCTCGCGGCGCGCACGGACCTGCTCGAGGCGGAGAAGGCGCACATGCGCGGCGGCGACGAGCTCGCGCGCCGGCGGCAGGCGTTGCCCTGGGTGCCGGTCGAGAAGGAGTACGCGTTCGAAACCGTCGACGGGAGGAAGACGCTCGCCGACCTGTTCGACGGCCGCTCGCAACTGGTCGTCTACCACTTCATGTTCGGCTTCGGGTTCCGTGTCAACGACGAGACCCAGGGCTGCGCACGCTGCTCCTTCATCGCCGACAACGTCGACGGCATGCTCCCGCACCTGAACGGCCACGACGTGACGCTGATGTGCGAGTCGATCGCGCCGCTCGACCGGCTGCAGTCCTACGCGGAGCGGATGGGCTGGAGCTTCCCCTGGGTCTCATCCCTCGGCAGCGACTTCCGCTACGACTTCGGCGCCGCCTTCACCGACCAGCAGCGGACAGACGGCGCGGAATACAACTTCCGCAGATACGACAAGCCCGTGCCGCAGCGCGAGGGAGTGAGCGCCTTTGCGCTCCAGGACGGGGTCGTCCATCACACCTACTCGGCGTACGCCCGGGGCGTCGAGCCGCTGATGAGCGCCTACGCGGTGTTCGACCTGGCACCGCGGGGTCGTAACGAGGCCGGCCTGGACAACCCGGCGGCGTGGCAGTACCGCCACGACGAGTACCAGCGGTCCTAGCGCTCATACGCCGAGCGGGGTTCGAATCCCACCCACGCGAATGCGCAGCCGTGCGCGCGATGAGTTTCCGGGTCGCCGCCGGTCTGATTTCGTGGTCCCGGTAGCGTCCGACCCGATGACGGACTCGGTCGCGCGGGAGCGACCGACTCGACAGGAGGGAGATGAGATGCCTGAGCACAAGATCGGCACCCGTGAGGAATGGCAGGCGGCCCGGGACGAGCTCGCAACGCTCGAGGCCGAGCAGGCGGAGCGAAACGAGGGGATCAAGAAGAGGCGTCTCGATCTCCCCTGGGTCCCGGTCGAGAAGGACTACGTGTTCGATACCGAGGACGGGAAGAAGACTCTCGCCGAGCTCTTCGACGGCCGCTCGCAGCTGCTCGCCTACAACATCATGTTCGGCCCCGACTACACGCTCGGCGCCTGCCCTGGTTGCACGAGTCTCGCGGACGGGCTCGATGGCACCCTCGTTCACCTCAACCACCGCGACGTGACGCTGATCTGCTTCTCGCGGGCGCCCATCGAGCGGTTGGCCGCCTACAAGCAGCGGATGGGCTGGCAGTTCCCCTACGTCTCCACCTACAACACCGACTTCCCGTTCGACTTCAACCTCGCGATGACTGCGGAGCAGGCGCAGGGCATTCCCGAGGTCAAGGAGATGATCGACAACCCGCCCGACTGGCTCGAGGAGTGGTCAGGCCAGATCGGCGCCGAGCTCAAGGACGGCCTACGCGAGGGCCCGAGCTGGATCGCCTTCGCGTGCGAGAACGGGACCGTCTACCACACCTATACGGTGATGGCGCCCGACCCGTTCGTCGCGCCGTACTACAGCTTCCTGCTCGACCGAACGCCTGAGGCGCAACCTGCCGAGCCCCGCTCTTGGCGGAAGGACGAGTACCCGGACTGAGTCGGGCCGCCTCGTCAGCTCACCTGGCCGCGCAACTCGTCCCGGAACCGGCGGGAGCGATCGGGGTCGCGCACCGTGAGCCCGAGGTGCGTGATCAGCATGGGGCGACGAGAGGCCCGCGCCTAGGACTCGGCGATGCGGTTCGACTCGACTGCGATTCCGTAACGGTCGACGTACGCGGCGAAGCGCTTCGCCAGCTCGCCGGCATCGAGCCCGAACTCCGCCAGGTCGTATCCGTGGGTGCCGAACTCCGTCTTCGGGTGGGCGTTCACATACGCAGCGATCCGGTCACGAGCGCCTCCGTCGAGCTGCTCGCCACACGCGGCGTAGAGATCCTCAACCGTCCGGAGCGGATCGCGCACGAGGTCGGCGTACTGCACGTCGACGATCGGGTGCTCCGGATGTGCGGCTCTAAACGCCTCGATCCGCCTCACCGACTCCTCGAGCATCTCGGTCCAATGCTCGGCCACATAGATCGTGTGATCCGCGTCGCTGAAAGTGCCCGAGAGTGTGCTGATCAGGCTGCACACGGACGCACAGAGCACAACCGGATCGCGATGCAGTAACGCGAGGCGCGCGTCCGGGTACACGGCGGTGAGCGCATCGAGGGCGATCGCATGATGGGGGCTCTTGAGCGTCCACTGGCCCCGAACTCCGCCGCTCTGGAGGACCTGCAGGGTCGAGCGGTGGTAGTCGTACGCCGAGCGTTGGTCGGTGGCGAGCAGCCACCGGCTGTACGCCGGCACGTTGGCGATCGCCTCCCACGACAGGCTCTTGAAGTCCTGGCTCATGACCGCGATGCACTCGGTCGGTCCGTCGGCTTCTTCGTGATGGATCGCCTTCATTCGGGGATTGAGGTCCTCGAGCATGTCGTTGCTCAGACGCGCAGCATCGACCCGGGGTCCGGATCGGAAGTTCGCGGGTGACGGCGGGGGAGCGCTGTCGCTCGCTTCCCAGCGCAGGAGCGCGCGGTTGCGAGGGTCCTGATCGAGGAGCTGGCTCAGGAAGGTCGTCCCGGCTCTGAACATGCCGATCACGACGATGGGCGCCTCGATGCGCTCGCGTGCCACCTCGGGATGGCGGCGGATCCAATCGAAGACCCGCAGCCGGTTCGCGAGGCTGTTCACCACCGTGTCTCGGACCGCCAGCTCGCCGAGCTCGTTCAATCGCGCTTCGTCGTCGATCGACTCGCACAGGACCGCGAGCCCTTCG
>Ga0070706_100003467_pt1 | contig 15527 bp, 12 predicted proteins | sample KBSK5501metaG_FD_65476 | JGI IMG/M metagenome (GOLD analysis project Ga0070706, IMG submission 65476) | Corn, switchgrass and miscanthus rhizosphere microbial communities from Kellogg Biological Station, Michigan, USA - KBS K5-50-1 metaG | ecosystem: Host-associated > Plants > Roots >...
TCGCTGATCGCCTTGTCGCCGCGGCCGAGCGCGACGAGGCCGGTGCGAACGAGCTCCCGTACGCCGTACTGGTGCAGCAGGTCGGTCAAGGCCTGCAGCTTGTCCGGCGAACCGGTCGCTTCGATCGTCAGCGCGTTCGCCGACACATCGACGATCTTCGAGCGGAAGATGTCTGCGATCTCGACGATGGCCGCGCGCGTCTCGTTGTCCGCTTTCACCTTGATCAACAGCAATTCGCGCTCAACCGCCGCGTCCTTCTCCAGCTCGACGATCTTGAGCACGTTGATGAGCTTGTTCAGCTGCTTGACGACTTGTTCGAGCGGCTTCGTCTCGACGTTTACGACGATCGTCATACGGCTGACTTCGTCCTGTTCCGTCGGACCCACTGCAAGCGAGTGGATGTTGAAGCCGCGCCGGCTGAACATGCCGGAGATGCGCGCGAGCACACCCGGTTTGTTCTCGACGAGGACGCTGAGCGTATGGCGCGCCATCAGATGATCGCCTCCGGGGTGTCGTGGAGCACGTCTTGGTGGTCTTTCTCGAACTCGGGACCGAGGATGATGTCGTCGTTCGATGCACCCGCCGGAACCATCGGGTAGCACTTCTCGGCCGGATCGACGCGGAAGTCGATGACCACGGTGCGATCGTTGATGTCCATCGCCTTGGCGATCGTCGTTTCGACCTCGTCGGCCGACTCGCACCGGAGCCCGACGCACCCGTACGCGTCGGCCAGCTTCACGTAGTCGGGCGTGTCGAACCCGAACTCGACTTGGCTGAAGCGGCTGTCGTAGAAGAGTTCCTGCCACTGCCGGACCATCCCGAGGAACGCGTTGTTGATGATCGCGATCTTGACCGGGATCTTCTCGTAGGTCATCGTCGCGAGCTCCTGGCACGTCATCTGGAAGCACCCGTCGCCGTCGATCGCCCACACCGCCTGATCGGGACGGCCGACCTTGGCCCCCATGGCCGCCGGCACCGCGTACCCCATCGTGCCGAGCCCGCCGGAGTTGATCCACGTGTTCGGCCGCTTGAAGCGGATGTGCTGGCTCGCCCACATCTGGTGCTGGCCGACGCCGCCGACGAAGATCGCATCGCCGCCGGTTGCCTTGCCGATCTGCTCGATGACGTACTCGGGCTTGAGCAGCCCGTCGGCGGGCTGGTTGTATTTGTACGGGTACTTCGCCTTCCATCCGTCGAGCGTCGCCGTCCATGCCGCGTAGTCGGGCGTGCCTCGCTCGGCGATGATCTCCTCGACCGCTTCGCAGAGATCGTGGATGACCGACTTCGCGTCACCGACGATCGGCACGTCGACGAACCGGTTCTTACCGATCTCCGCCGGGTCTATGTCGGCGTGGATGATCTTGGCGCCCGGCGCGAAGGCGTCGAGCTTGCCCGTCACCCGGTCGTCGAAGCGCGCGCCGAGCGCAACTAGAAGGTCCGACTTCTGCATCGCCGTGACGGCCGTGTAGTTGCCGTGCATCCCCGGCATCCCGAGGCACTGCGGGTGATCGTCCGGGAGCGCCCCGCGCGCCATAAGCGTGGTCACGACCGGAGCACCGGTCACTTCGACCAGACGCCGCAGCTCGTCGGACGCACCCGATCGGATGACGCCACCGCCCACGTACAGCACCGGCTTGCGCGCGGCCAACAGTAAACGAGCAGCCTCGCGGATCTGCTTCTGGTTGCCGCGCGTGACCGGGTGATAGCCGGGAAGGTCGGGCGCGTCGGGGTACCACCACGCCATCTCCGCCTGGAGCACGTCCTTCGGGATGTCGACCAGCACCGGACCGGGCCGTCCCGTCTTGGCGATGTGGAAGGCCTCGTTGATGACCCGCGGAAGCTCTTGCGGGTCCATCACCAAGTAGTTGTGCTTCGTGATCGGCATCGTGATACCGGTCGAGTCGCACTCTTGGAACGCGTCGCCACCGACCGCCCAACGCGGAACCTGGCCCGTGATGGCAACAACGGGGATCGAGTCCATGTACGCGCTCGCGAGCCCCGTCACGAGGTTCGTCACGCCAGGGCCGCTCGTCGCAACACACACACCCGGCTCCCCGGTCGCTTGGGCGTAGCCGTCCGCGGCGTGCGCCGCACCTTGCTCGTGACGGCAGAGGATGTGGCGGATCGGCGAGTCGAGGATCGGGTCATACAGCGGCAAGATCGCGCCTCCCGGGATCCCGAACATGACCTCAACGCCCTCTTGCTCGAGGCTCTTGATGGTTGCTTGCGCTCCGGTGATCTTCATCTGCGCTCCTCGGTCGACGCACGGTCGGCTGCTCGATGGGTCTCTTGGATGATCTCGTTCGCTGTTGCGATGCGTACCCCGATCGCTTCCAGGTCGCGGAGGTTCGCGATGCGAGTGTCCTCGTTGGCCGTGGCGAGCCCATCCTCGACGCCGATCACGTCGTAGTCGAGACACACGGCGTCGAACATCGTCGCGCGCGGGCTGTTCGGGAGCGAGGCACCCATGATCGCCAGCTTCGTGATCTGCGCGCGCCGGAGGAGAAGATCGAGCTCGGTCCCCATGAACGCGCTGAAACGGCGCTTGATGACGATCGGTTCGCCCGGCTCGGGCGTCAGACGATCGAGGACCTGGCGGCCCCACGACCCTTCGACGAAAGCGCCGCGGTCGGTGTGGTAGCTGGGGAGGCGGAATCGCTCGGCATCCCACCCATCCGAGCGATGCGACCGGACGGCATGGATGACCGGCGCGCGCACCTCGCGGAACGTCTGGAGGACGTGGGCCATCGTCTCGGCCCGATGAGCGGCATCGCGAATGAACATGCGCCCATCTGGGTGAGCAACATCGTTCTGCATATCGATGATCAGCAAGCCCGTTCGTGTCATCTGGTCCCCGTCATCTGCCTTTAGGATCTTGCTAACAAAAAACCTCCCGCAAGGCGAGAGGTGAGCGCGCCCGGCCCGGCCGGCACGCGCTAAACGATAACTACGACCGATCCGCGGGCGAAAGTCCTCGTCTTCATGGCTCCGAGAGTCTGCCAGCCCCTACCGGGGGTGTCAACAAGCTCTAGTCGCAGACGGCGCCTTTCGAGGCGCTGGACACCAACCGCGCGTACTTCGCCAGCGCGCCATGGGTATAGCGAGGCGGCGGAGGCGACCATCCCGTGCGACGCTCGGCCAGGTCGGCCTCGGACACCTCGACATCGAGCCGCCTGTTCGGCACATCCAGCACGATCGCGTCGCCCTCACGGACGAACGCGATCGGTCCCCCATCGACCGCCTCTGGAGCAACGTGGCCGACCATGAAACCGTGGGTCGCTCCGCTGAAGCGTCCGTCGGTGATCAGGCACACGTCGTGACCGAGACCGGCGCCGGACACCGCGGCCGTCACCGCCAGCATCTCGCGCATGCCGGGGCCGCCTCGAGGGCCCTCGTACCGGATGATGATCACGTCGCCGTGATTGATCTTGCCGTGCGTCACGGCGTCGAACGCGGCCTGCTCGTCGTCGAAAACGCGCGCCGGTCCGCGGAACACCGTGCCTTCCATACCGGCGATCTTCGCCACCGCGCCGTCGGGCGCGAGCGATCCGCGCACGATCGCAAGGCCACCGGTTGCGTGGATCGGCTCGGCGATGGGCTTCACGACGTCAGCGTTCTGCGGCGCCGAGACACCCTCGAGATTCTCTTCGAGCGTCTTACCCGTCACGGTCAGCGCGTCGCCGTGAAGCAATCCGGCGTCGAGCATCTCGCGCATGACCGCGGGGATCCCACCGATGCGGTCGAGGTCGAGCATCACGAACCGGCCCCACGGTTTCATGTCGGCGATGATCGGCGTCCGCCGCGCGATCCGATCGAAGTCGTCGATGGAGAGATCGCCGTCGATCGAATGCGAGATCGCCAGCAAATGCAGCACCGCGTTCGTCGATCCACCGCACGCGACGACGACGGCGATCGCATTCTCGAACGCATCGCGCGTGAGGATGTCCGACGGCCGGATCCCGAGCTCCAGCAGATTCAACACCGCACGCCCGCTCGCGCGCGCGAACTCATCTCGGCGAGGATCGATCGCGGCCGGCGTCGCCGATCCCGGCAGTGACAAGCCGAGCGCTTCGATCGCAGCCGCCATCGTGTTCGCCGTGAACATGCCGCCGCACGATCCGGCGCCGGGACAGGCATTTCGTTCAAGCTCGAGCAGCTGCTCGTCCGTCATCGATCCCGCCGCATGTGCGCCGACCGCTTCGAACACGTCTTGGATGGTGACGTCGTGCCCTTGGAACTGTCCCGGCAGGATCGTTCCGCCGTAGAGGAACACGCTTGGGATGTTCAGACGGCACGCGCCCATCACCATCCCTGGCAGCGACTTGTCGCACCCGGCGATCGTGACCAGCCCGTCGAAGCGCTCGGCGTGGGCGACGAGCTCGACCGAGTCGGCGATGACCTCGCGGCTGACGAGAGACGCGCGCATCCCTTCGTGGCCCATCGAGATCCCGTCCGACACCGCGATCGTCGTGTACTCGACGGGCACCGCTCCGGCTTCGCGCGCGCCCACCTTCGCTGCGGCTGCCAGCCGATTGAGGTGCACGTTGCACGGCGTGACTTCGTTCCACGACGACGCAACGCCGATCTGGGGCTTGTTGAAGTCCTCTTCGCTGAACCCGACCGCACGGAGCATCGCGCGCGCCGGCGCGCGCTGGGGGCCCTCGGTTACGTCACGACTGCGGTGACGAACGTCGTGTTTGGTGTCGGGCATGGGCGGAAGGATACCCGCTCGGACCGGGTGGCGTTACGGCTTCGCGATCGCGATGACGAGGCGGAAATCCTGCTCCGAGCCACTGATCGTCGCTTGGATCCCCAGAGCCTGGAGCGGCTTCAGCAGCGGCTGATACTTCGTCTCGTACTCCGAGTACCCGCTGGGATTGGCGAGCTTGAGGAAGCCTTCAACCAGCGTCCGGATCCGATCGAGCCGTAGGAACAGCTGGAAGGCCGTCGGCTTCGACGGGTCGACCACCGCTTTGTAAACGGTGTTCCCAGACAGGCTTGCTCCCGACGCGTTGAGCAGCCTGTTGGCGAACGACTCCGTCGCGATGACCAGGCGCCGGGGACCGGTGCGGATGACGATCGAGGGACCCTGCTTGATGTGCACGGTGAGACCGTTGCTCTGTGTCGTCACGGTCCCGCCGAACGAGTGTGCCAAACCGCCGAGGTGCTCGCGCAACGCTTTCAACGTCCGACCGAGCGCTGCTTGGTCGGTGGGCTCGATCAGGATCCCGATGTCGGGGATCGGCGGCGTGGTGACCGAGCCGACGACGATCGAGAACTCACCCTTGAGCCACGGGAGCAGATCCTTCTGCAGGTTGAGACCGAGGGCCCGCTCGAATTCTTGCAACGCCGAGGAGACTTGGGAGAGCCCCGGGATCTGCTGACCGTCGAAGGACGTGGGCGTCACGCTGAGCCCGCCGCTCACCGCCTTCAGGAAGTTGCCGACGAGATCTCCAAGGTCGAAGAAGCTGATCGAGCCGAGGATGTCGTCGGGTACCTGCGGGAGCAGCTTGAACGTTCCTCCCTTTTGGGAATTCTTCGACGTCGGGGTGGACGAGTGGGCGTCCAACACCAACCCTTCGGCCTCGGCCCGCAAGCTGGCAGTAACCAGACCCGTGCCGCCGGTCAGCGCGGAGCCTCCCAGGATGTCGCCGCGAAGAGACGGCGCGAGAGCGCCGAGCTTCGACAGATCCGCGTACGCGAAGAGCAGGCCGTCTCCTCCGGCGCGATCGTGCTCACGCTTATACGACGCGTTGTCGGCAAGCGTGTGGCCGGCGGTCACGGCATTCCGGAACGCGTCGATCTCACCTTGGGTCCTGCCGAGGTAGACGACGCTTCCGGCGACTTCATACGCGGGCGCCTTTGGGTTCTTGGCTTTGATCTTCGTCAGCGCGGTCTGAGCAGCCGACACGTCCTTGACCGGGATCACGCCGATCACGTTGGGGATCGACGAGGGCGCGTCGGACGTGGCCCCACCGGGGGCGAGCACTGCCAGCGCGATCTGTCCCCCGACCCAGGGCTTCACGTCGGCCTTGTACGAAAGCCCGATGTCCTTGAGTCCCGACTCCAATATGTCGTCGATCCTCGAGCCGACATTCCCGCGCACCGACGACGGGAACCGCGAGAGAAGATCTTGGAGCGCTTGCTGCTGCTGCACCGAAGGATGCAGCGAGACCTTCACGTACGCAGCAACGGCGTCGGGGATGAACTTGTCGACGGACTGTTCCGAGTTGGACGCGCGCAACACGAGTGCGGTCCCAACGCCGGTGATGACGAGCAGGACCGCCACGACGAGCGCCGTGACGCGCACGTGGCTGACGCGTACCGGAGGGCCCGGCTGCTCGTAGGCGGCGGGTATCGTCTCGTACGAAGGTGGCGTGCCGCCATCGTGGGGCGCGCCGCCGTCTTGCGGCGGATCCGAAGGAGAGCCTTGGTCGTCCATCAGGGCGGAGTCTAGGGGCAGCCATACCCTCGGACAAGGACCGTCCGCGTGCTATCGACGGATCTTGAAGACACGAGTATCGGCCACCACGTCGTGCCACGTCCGTTTCTCCGGATCCCACAATGCCCAGAGATACCCGAGAGTTAGCGGAGCGGCAGACACGACAGTCATGGCTGCTCGCGCGGCCGAGCGGCCGAGGCTTACCGGCGCACCGTTCGGCCTCCCGATCCGAAGACCAAGCGCCATCATGCCCACCGTTTGCCCCCTCACCAACCCAATCATCAGCCACGGGTACACCAATGGGACGGCCAACCGGAATGGGTTGAAAACAAAAACGATCTCTCGATCGCCGACGTGCACTGGTCCGGTGTGCACGCTACCAACCTGCACGAAGCTGAGCAGCCGGGAGATCAGGCCGATGATGATGAGGTCGATCACGAGGGACCCCAATCGGATCCAGAATCCCGCGTACTCCCTCACCGCATTCGGATCGGCCGGCGTGAACTCGACCTCTGGGATCGCCGTTCGGCGCTCGTTCGGATGGCCACAGTTCGGACACGCAAGCGCCTCCGCCGAGATCTCTCGCCCGCAGTACGCGCAGAACGGCATCGAGACTCTAGAGATTCGAGTGTTCCAAGGCGAAGGCCAGCACGATCAAGAAGGTGATGAACAGGACTGCGACGACGACCCCGATCCATCCGATGATGATCCCCGCGCGGGCCATATCCGTGCCTTGAAGGGTTGGGTCCTCCGCGATGCGGCGGCGCGCGACAGCGCCGAAGACGATCGCCAAGATCGAGCCGACGATCGGGATGAAGAAGAAAGCGCCGATGCCGCAGGCGAGGGATGCGATCGCGAAACCTTCCGTTCGAGAACCGGGAGGCACTGCGGCCGGCCGCGAGGCAGCGGGTCCCGGGTGACCACAGTTCGGACAAGCAGAGGCCGCGGGAGAGAGCTCATGTCCGCAGTGCGCGCAGAAAGGCACGGCCGCAGTCTTGATGCTGGCCGCCCCTCGGTCAAGAGCCGGCGACCCGTCGGTCAAGAAGCAGACAGACGCTCGCGAAGAACGCGGTCGACGACCTGAGGCGATGCCTGTCCCTTGGTTGCCTTCATGACCTGTCCGACGAGGAACTTGAAAACCTTTTCTTCACCCGCGCGGAACCGTTCTACTTCGGCTTGATTCGTCGCGAGAACCTCGTCGACAACCGCGGTGATCGCCGAGTCGTCGCTGACCTGCTGAAGACCCTTCTCCTCGACGATGTCGAGCGGCGTCTTCCCGGCGGTGTACGCGTCCTGGAACGCTTTCTTGGCAGAGTTGAGCGTGACGCGGCCTTCCTTGATCGCGTCGAGCAGCCGCGCGAGATCCCCAGCGCTGACGCGCGCTTGCTCGATCGTTTCCCCGGCGGTGTTGAGCGCGCGAGCAAGCTCGCCCGCCATCCACACCGCGGCGTCGCGAGCCGGGGTCCCCTCGGCCAGAAGCGCATCGAAGTACTCGACGGATGACGGCGAACTTGCCACGAATGCAGCCTGTTCGGGTGTGAGCTCGTGTTCCGCCGCGATGCGCGCACGCCGCGCGCGCGGCAGCTCGGGCATCTGCGCGCGCACTTCGTCGATCCAGCCTTCCGGTGGTTCGATCGGAACCAGATCGGGCTCCGGGAAGTATCGATAGTCGAACGCCTCTTCCTTCGAACGAAGGGTGTGCGTTTGGCCGGTGTTCTCGTCGAAGTGGCGCGTCTCTTGGACGACTTTGTCACCGGCATCCAAGGCCTTCTGCTGGCGATCGATCTCGTACGTGAGCGCGCGCGAAACGGAACGGATCGAGTTGAGGTTCTTGACCTCGACCTTGGTCCCGAACGCGGCCGCACCGTGCGCGCGCAACGAGATGTTGGCGTCGCACCGCATCGAGCCCTCTTCCATGCGGACGTCGCTGACGCCGAGGGTCGACAAGATCGAGCGCAGCTCGGTGAGATAGCGCTGAGCCTCCAGTGGCGACCGGATGTCGGGCTCGCTCACAACCTCGACGAGGGGGATGCCGGCGCGGTTGTAGTCGATCAGCGAGTACTTCGCTCCGGCGATACGGCCCGTGGCTCCGACGTGAAGGCTCTTGCCGGTGTCCTCTTCCATGTGTGCGCGCGTGATGCCGACGCGCGTCTTGGTCTCATCGACGTCAACCTCGAGATGACCATCGATGCAGAGCGGAAGGTCGTACTGCGAGATCTGATAGTTCTTCGGCATGTCCGGATAGAAGTAGTTCTTCCGATGGAAGAGCGAGTACGGGGCGACGCGACAGTCGAGCGCCAGCCCGATGAGCATCAGGTACTCGATCGCGCGCTTGTTCGGAACCGGCAGAGACCCCGGCTGGCCGAGGCACACCGGACACGTGTGGGTGTTCGGCTCGCCCCCGAAAGTCGTCGGGCATCCACAGAACATCTTCGAGCGCGTCGAAAGCTCGACGTGAACCTCCAGCCCGATAACGGCCTCGTAGTCGGTCATGCGTTCACCCATAAGGGTGGCGTTGCGATCGGCCCTCGGGCCTGCTCGTACGCGTACGCCACCTTGAAGAGGAGCTCCTCGGACATCGGCGGCCCCAGCAACTGCAGTCCGACGGGAAGGCCGTCGTCCGCCAGGCCGGACGGCACGCTGATCGCGGCAGCGCCGGCAAGGTTGCTCGGGATGGTGAAGACGTCGTTCAGGTACATCGCGAGCGGGTCATCGGCTTTCTCGCCGATCTTGAACGCCGTCGTCGGGCTCGTCGGGCCGAGCAGTACGTCGAACCGCTCGTATGCTTTCTCGAAGTCGCGGATGACGAGCGTTCGCACCTGCTGCGCTTTCCCGTAGTAGGCGTCGTAGTACCCGGCAGAAAGCGCGTAGGTCCCCAGCATGATGCGACGCTTCACCTCATCGCCGAATCCGGCCGTCCGCGACCGCACGTTCATCTCGACGACGTCCTTCGCGTCAGACGCGCGCAAGCCCCAGCGCACGCCGTCGTACCGCGCGAGGTTGCTCGAGCACTCCGCCGGAGCGATGAGGTAGTACGCAGACAACGCGTAGCGGAACGATGGGAGACTGATCTCACCGATCTCGGCGCCCAGACCGCTCAACGCATCGATCGCGGCACGGATGCTTTGGGTCACCCCGGGCTGCACGCCTTCGCCCTCGATCCAATCACTCACCACGCCGATGCGGAGACCCTTCACCCCGGCGTCGAGCGCAGCTCGATACTGCGGGACCGGCTGGCGGATGCTCGTCGCATCCATGCGATCGTACCCCGCGATCACTTCGAGCAGCAACGCTGCATCTTCCACCGTGCGCGCGAACGGCCCGACTTGATCGAGGCTCGATGCGAACGCAAGCACGCCGTACCGAGAGACGAGACCGTACGTCGGTTTCACTCCGACGACGCCGCACAAGCTCGCCGGCTGCCGGATCGACCCGCCGGTATCCGTTCCGATGCCGAGCGGCGCGAATCCCGCAGAAACTGCCGCAGAGCTTCCACCACTCGAGCCGCCCGGGACGCGCGCGAGGTCCCACGGGTTGCGACTCGGGCCGTATGCCGAGTTTTCGGTCGACGAGCCCATCGCGAACTCATCCATGTTCGCCTTCCCGATGATCGGGACGCCCGCCGCGAACAGCTTCTGAACAACGGTCGCATCGTAGGGAGGCTTGTAGTTCTCGAGGATCTTCGAGCCCGCCGTGGTCCGGACGCCGTCGATGCACAGGATGTCTTTGAGCGCGAGCGGAACACCCGCGAGCGGCCCGAGCTTCTCCCCCGCGGAAACATTCCGGTCGACGTCGTCTGCCGTCGCGCGCGCCAGCTCCGGCGTCAGCGTGAGGAACGCGTTCACCGATTCGTCGAGCGCCTCGATGCGAGACAGGTGGGCGTCGACCACATCGCGCGCGCTCGTTTCCTTGCGCGCGATCTTCGTGCCGAGCTCAGCCGCCGGCAACTCCCAGAGCTCGCTCACGGCTCCTCCATGATGCGCGGCACTTTGAAGCGGCCTTGCTCCACTTCCGGCGCGGTCGAGAGCGCCTTCTCTTGCGAAAGGCACGGCTCGATCTCGTCGGGACGAAATACGTTCTTAAGCGGCAGCGCGTGAGAGGTGGGTGGAACGTCCTCCGTGGCCAACGCGGTGACCTGATCCGCATACGAAAGGATGTCGGAGAGCTGGTTGGCGAACCGGTCGAGCTCCTCGTCGGTGAACGCCAGGCGCGCGAGGCGCGCGACGTGCGCAACTTGCTCTCTGGTCAGGGCCATGAGGCGGTCAGTCTAGCCGGGACGCCGCAACCCGAACTCGCAAATCACTTCACGAGCGCGAGCAGCTCGTCTTCGCCGATCATCGGCACGCCAAGCTCCACGGCCTTTTCGTACTTGCTTCCTGGGCTCTCCCCGGCAACCACGTAGCTCGTCTTCTTGCTCACGCTGCTCGTTACTTTGCCACCGGCCTGCTCGATCAATTCGGTCGCCGCTTCGCGCGTCAGCGTCGGCAAGGTTCCCGTCAACACGAACGTCTTCCCGATCAGCGGGCCTTCGCCGGGCGGAGCAACACCTTCGTCGGCCATCCGCACGCCGGCCTTCCGAAGCTTGTCGAGCACCTTGCGGTTCCCCGGCTGCTCGAAGAAGTCGACGACACTTCGCCCGACTACCTCGCCGATCCCGTGGATCGAGGCGATCTCTTCTGCCGACGCCTTCTGCAGAGCGTCGAGCGACGGGAAGTAACGCGACAAGACGCGCGCGGTCGTCCACCCGACGTTCCGGACACCGAGGCCGGTAAGAAGGCGCGCAACGCCACGATCCTTGGATTCATCGATCGCGCGCAACAAGTTCCGCGTGCGCTTCCCTGGGATCATGCGCCCCGTCCGTTTGTCCTTCTCCAGCGCAAACCCATCGAGCTGCGTCAACTGCTCGGGCGTCAACGAGTAGAAGTCGCCGGGATCCTGAACCCAGCCTTGCTGGATGAGTTCCTCGATCGTCTGGTACCCGAGCCCTTCGATGTCCATCGTTCCTCGGCCTGCGAAGTGGAACAGACGCTCTCGACGTTGCGAAGGACAGATGAGAGCACCGGTGCAGTACGCAACGGCTTCGCCTTCTTGCCGCACGATGGCCGAGCCACAGAAGCGGCACTTCTTCGGCATCTTCCACGCCTTCAGCCCCGGCGGCCGTTTCGAAAGCACCGGGCCGACGATCTCGGGGATCACATCGCCCGCACGGCGAACGATCACGGTGTCCCCGGGGCGCACGTCTTTGCGCGCGACTTCGTCTTGGTTGTGCAGCGTCGCCGACGTGACGGTTACGCCCCCGACGTAGACCGGCTCTAGCACCGCGTACGGTGTCGCTGCGCCCGTCCGGCCGATGTAGACCTGGATGTCCTTGAGCAGCCCCTCGCGCTCTTCGGGCGGGTACTTGTACGCGATCGCCCAACGGGGCGCTTTCGACGTATATCCGAGCTCGCGCTGCATCGCAGCCGAGTCGACCTTGATGACGACTCCATCGATCTCGTACTCCAAGTCGTGCCGGTGCTCGAGCCACTCCTCGATGAACGTCCACACCTCATCGATCGACTTGCCCTTCTTGCTCTCCGAGGCGGTGCGAAGGCCGGCCTTCTTCATCCACGCGATCGCTTTGCTTTGCGATTCGAACGACACGCCTTCTGTCGCGCCGACACCGTGGATCAATATCTCGAGCGGCCGCTTGGCTGTCACTTTCGGGTCCTTCTGCCGCAGGGCGCCGGCGGCCGTGTTCCGCGGATTCGCGAACGTGGCCAACCCTTCGGCCTCGCGCTCCTTGTTGAACGCATCGAACCCAGCCCGTGGCATGTACACCTCGCCGCGTACTTCGAGCAAGGCCGGCGGCTGCTCGACCTTCAGCGTGTCGGGTACGGCTTTGATCGTTCGGATATTCGCCGTGACGTCCTCACCGATCTCGCCGTCACCGCGCGTCGCCCCTCGGACGAGCTTCCCGTTCTCATACGTCAGCGCCACGGCGACCCCGTCGATCTTGAGCTCGTCGAAGAACGTTGCACCTGTAACCGCGCGCGCAACACGATCGGCCCACGACTGCAGCTCTTCGCGCGAGAAGCAGTTGTCGAGCGAGTACATGCGCGCGTGGTGCGTGGCGGGGGCGAACGCTTCGGACCGAGGTCCGCCGATGCGCTGGGTCGGCGAGTCGGGTGTGATCAGTTCGGGAAACGCGTTCTCGAGATCGGCAAGCTCCCGGTACAGCCGGTCGTATTCGGCGTCGGAGATCTCGGGCTTGTCGTCGAGGTGGTAGAGCCGGTTATGGCGCTCGACCTCAGCGCGAAGCTGCTCGACTTGCTCCGCCGCGTCCTCCTGCGACGGTCCCTCAGCCACGCCGCCGGCTTCTCGTCTTAGAGCGAGCCGGTTTCGCAGCCGCGCGGCGCGGGGCCGGACGTGGTGCAGCACGCGGTGCGCTCCGCGGCTCCGGGCGCGAACCCCGCAGTGCTCGACGGATCGCCTCGACGTCGGTCTGAAGCGCCTCAAGCACCTCGTCGGCAGGCGCGTGCTCGCGACGGACCGCGATCGAGTAGCGGCGTATCACCTCGAGGTCGGGCAGGCGGATCTGGTCCACGGGGCCTCCTGATCGATGCGGTCTGCTGAATTATAGATGTGGCGCCCGACGCAGCAGCCGGTAGGTCAGCGCAGCGCGCGCGCGATGGTCCCGCCGCCGAGCACCTCGTCGCCCCGGAAGAACGCAACCAGCTGCCCGGGCGCGATGCCTCTTTGCGGTTCGGCAAAACGGACGCTCGCCCGGGCTTCATCCACGTCGAGCAGCCCTGCCTCGTGAACGCCGCCGTGCGCGCGCACCTGGACGGAGTCGATCTGCTCGGGTGGCTTCCCTGAAACCCAGCGCAGCTCCTCGGCTTCTAGGCCGGTCCGTGCCAGCAGCTCGCCGGGGCCGACGATAACTCGGTTCGTCGGCGCGTCGATCTCGAGCACGTACGTGCGCGCCGATCCCGTATTGATGCCGAGGCCGCGCCGCTGTCCGACCGTGAAATGGTGGACGCCGGCGTGCTCGCCGAGAACGGCACCGTCCGTGCCGACGATCTCCCCCACGTCGAAGCTGCCGACCGAGCGCTCGACGAAACCACCGGCGTCGCCGTCTTGGACGAAACAGATCTCATAGGAGTCGGGCTTGTCGGCCGTGCGAAGACTCAGATCGCGCGCGATCTGCCGAGTCTCGTCTTTGGTCTGTCCGCCGACTGGGAAGCGCGCGCGCGCAAGCTCCTTCTGGCCGAGCCGTGCAAGCACGTAGGACTGGTCCTTGTTCCGGTCGGCGCTTCGGTAGAGGCGCCACCGATCGCCGTCATGCTCGGCGCGCGCGTAGTGGCCGGTCGCCAGCGCGTCGAAGCCCAGCGATGCGGCGCGTTCGCGGAGGGCGCCGAACTTCACCGTCTCGTTGCAACGGACGCAAGGGTTCGGTGTGCGTCCGCGCGCGTACTCAGAGACGAAATCGTCGACCACGCCGCGCCCGAACGCGCCCTTGAAGTTCCACACGTAGAAGGGGATGTCGAGCACCTGAGCGACCCGGCGAGCGTCGTCAGCGTCGGCGATGCCGCAGCAGCCGTGCGCGCGCTCTCCCTCGTACGGGGTTGCTTGATCGGTAAGGCGAAGATGGACCCCCGTGACGTCGTGCCCATCCCGAACGAGCAGCGCGGCGGCGACGCTCGAATCGACGCCACCGGACATCGCAGCCAGAACTCTCATCCCCGCAACCTCTTCACGCCGGCGACGATGTGCTCGACAGCGGAATCGACGTCGTCGGTCGTCGTGTCGCGCCCGAGCGTCAAGCGCAACGCCCCCATCGCGAGATCGCTGGGCACACCCATCGCCGTCAGGACGTGGCTCGCTTCGGCCGCGCCGCTCTGACACGCCGATCCACTCGACGCCGCGATGCCTGCCGCATCCAGGAGGAGGAGCAGCGGTTCCGACTCGATGCCCTGGATGCAAACGTTGCAGTTGTTCGCTAGGCGCTCGGCGCCGGCACCGTTCACCATGATCCCCGAGATCTTCTGGACGAGCGCTTCCTGGAGCCGGTCGCGCAGCGCGCGCACACGAGGGACAAGCTGCTCGCGCGCAGCGAGCGTCGCTTGCACCGCAGCGCCGAAGCCGACGATCCCTGCAACGTTGTACGTGCCGGACCGCAGGCCGCGCTCCTGTCCCCCGCCGTGGACGAGCGGCTCGACGCCGACGCCCCGCCGGATGATCAGCGCTCCACCGCCCTTCGGACCGCCGACTTTGTGCGCTGCCAGTGCGGTCAAGTCCGCGCCGGCCGCGTCGACCGGGATCCATGGGAGAGCCTGGACGGCGTCGGTGTGGAAGCGCGCGCCGGCCGCTCGGGCAACGTCGGCACAACGGGCGACCGGCTGGACGGTACCGACCTCGTTGTTCGCGGTCATCACGCTGACAACCCCGGTCTTGCGGTCGACCGCACGTTCGAGGGCGGATTCGTCGATGACGCCGTTCGAGTCGACGCCGACCTCGGTCACTCGGAAGCCGTTCCGGCCGAGCCATCTCGCCGTGTCGAGAACCGCATGGTGCTCGATCGCGCTCACGACGATCCCGTCGCGGCCTTCGTTGCGCGCGCGGAATGCAGTGCCTTGCAAGGCGATGTTGTCTGCCTCGGTTCCGCCCGAGGTGAAGATCACTTCTTCCGGCCGCGCACCGACGGCCGCAGCGAGCACTTCGCGAGCTTCCTCGATCGCCTTGCGAGCCTCGCGCGCGGCCGCGTAGAGCGACGACGCATTGGCGTAGCGATCGTCGAGGTACGGTGCCATCGCCGCGCGCGCTTCCGGCCAGAGCGGGGAGGTCGCGGCGTAATCGAGGTAGATGGTAGTCCGAGGCTGCATGAGCCTCAGCCTAGCATCGGCCACCGGCGAGCTAAGGCGAGAACTCGAAGGTTAGATCGGCGACGCCGCCCGTATTCGAGTCGCGAAGGTAGAATGTGGTCCCGCGCACGACACCGAGGGTATCGGTGCCGTTGCCATCCCAGTCGCCGACGATGAACTTGTCCGTCGAGTTGCCGTACTGGAAAGTTATATCGGCGGTGCCGCTGGTGTTGGAGTTCCGA
>Ga0070706_100003469_pt1 | contig 15517 bp, 17 predicted proteins | sample KBSK5501metaG_FD_65476 | JGI IMG/M metagenome (GOLD analysis project Ga0070706, IMG submission 65476) | Corn, switchgrass and miscanthus rhizosphere microbial communities from Kellogg Biological Station, Michigan, USA - KBS K5-50-1 metaG | ecosystem: Host-associated > Plants > Roots >...
AGAGGAACGGCGCCGGGATCGGCAGCCCGCTGCTCGATCCCGTGTACGCGCCGCCGGAGAGGATGATCTGCGTGAAGACCACCGGGAGCGCCAGCGTCACGATCGCCACGTAGATCGGCGACGCGCGGTCGAAGAAGGCGAGCCACCCGACCCCTGCGCCCACCAGCGCCGCCGCCGCCATCGCCACAACGATCGCCCCCGCCGTCGCGAGCGGCCCCTCGACGTAGTAGGCGAGCGCGAGGGCCACCGTGTAGACGCCGATGCCGAAGAACGCCGACTGGCCGAACGTCAGGACGCCCGTATAGCCCCAGAGGAGGTCGACCGTGATCGCCGCGATCGCGAAGAAGAATGCCTGGGCGAGGATCTGCTGCGCGTAGTCATCGAGAACAGACGGGCTCGCGGCCAACGCCGCGGCCAGGAGCGTTGTGACGGTGAGTATGCCTTGCCACCGAGCGGCCATCAAAGTGCCCGTGGCACTATAGCTCGGTTCGGGTGACAATGCGACGGGTGGAGGTGTCTATGAGCGATCGAAAGGGACGCGACGAGGCGGTCGTGAAGATCGCCTGCATCCAGATGGCGCCGGTCGGCGGCGAGAAGGAGCGGAACGTCCGCCGGAGCGTCGAGCGGATCGAGGAGGCCGTCGCCACGGGCGCCGGCCTGATCGTGCTGCCCGAGTTGTGCAATACGGGATACGTGTTCGAGTCACGAGAGGAGGCCTTCGCGGTGGCCGAGGAAATCCCGGACGGCCCCACCTGCCAGGCCTGGATCGAGGTCGCCCGCGAGCACGGTCTTCACCTGGTTGCCGGCATCGCCGAGCGGTACGAGCAGGTCCTCTACAACGCCGCCGTCGTCATCGGGCCATCAGGCTTCGTCGGCAAGTTCCGGAAGAACCACCTCTGGAACGAGGAGAACCTCTTCTTCGAGCCGGGCAACCTCGGCTTCCCCGTCTTCAAGACGCCAATAGGTCGTATCGGGACCTTCATCTGCTACGACGGCTGGTTCCCCGAGAGCTATCGGCTCTGTGCCCTGCAGGGCGCCGATATCGTATGCATCCCCACCAACTGGGTCCCCATCCCCGGCCAGGCGAAGAACCGAGAGGCGATGGCCAACGTCCTCGTCATGGCCGCCGCCCACGCCAACTCCATCTTCGTCGCCGCCGCCGATCGGGTCGGCACCGAGCGGGGGCAGCCCTTCATCGGCCAGAGCCTCATCGCGTCGTATACCGGCTGGCCCATCGCCGGCCGCGCCAGCGCTGACAAGGAGGAAATCCTCTACGCCGAGGCCAATCTCGCCGACGCGCGCCGCAAGCGCAACTGGACCGAGTACAACCAGGTGCTTCGCGACCGTCGCACCGACGTCTACGATGAGATGCTTGGGGCCAAAACAACCAGGGGGTGGTACTGATGACGTTACCGCCGCTCAAGCACGTGGCCGAACTGGCCGGCTACCCGCTGCCAGAAGCGGATCTCAAGCAGGTCGCGTCGATCCTCGAAGGGATGATGGAGGACATCCAGAGGCTCCGCGATCTGGACTTGCCCGACGACGTCGAGCCGATCCTCAGCTTTCACGTCGACCCCTGGGAGGCGTGAGATGAGCGCTGCCGAGTGGCCCTGGCGATCTCTGGCCGACGCCGCGAGCGCCGTCGAGTCGCGCGCCGTCTCGCCCGTTGAGCTGACCCAGGCCTGTCTCGACCGGATCGAAAAGGTCGACCACGCCGTGCACGCCTTCGTCTCCGTCCACGCCGAGAGGGCACTCGAGACTGCCCGGGTCGCTGAGCGCGAAATATCAGCCGGCCGCTACCGAGGCCCCTTGCACGGCATCCCTATCGGCATCAAGGACAACTACGACACCGTCGGCGTCCCCACCCGCAACGGCTCCCAGGTCTTCATCGACCGGATGCCCTCGTCGGACTCGACGGCCTGGGCGCTCTTGCGCGACGCCGGCGCCGTGCTGCTGGGCAAGACCGTGATGAGCGAGGCCGCCTGGGGCGTCGACTTCCCGCCTGTGCGGAACCCCTGGGACGTGCGGCGCAACCCTGGCCTGTCCTCCGGTGGCTCCGGCGCCGCCGTGGCCGCGGGGATGTGCTTTATGGCCATGGGGTCGGATACTGGCGGGTCCATCCGGATCCCCGCCGGGCTCTCGGGCGTCGTCGGGTTGAAGGCCACCTACGGCCGCGTCTCGAAGGCCGGCGTTATGCCCCACACCTGGTCTCTGGACAACGCCGGGCCGTTGACCCGGCGAGTCGCGGACGCCGCGTTGACGCTCCGGGTGATCGCCGGCTTCGACCCACGCGATCCCGGCTCGGCGGACATGCCCGTCAGCGACTACCTCGCCTCGTTGAAGAAGAGCATCCGCGGCCTGCGCGTCGGCGTGCCCCGCGAGCACTTCTGGGACCGGATCGAGTCTCGCGTCGAGCCTGTCGTCCGCGAGGCCCTGCGCGATCTCGAGGGGGCCGGTGCGCGGGTGGACGAGGTCTCCATCCCCCACATGGCCGACGCCCTGGGCGCCATCCTCGTGACCGAGATGGCGTCGGTCACCGCCTGGCACGATACGTATCTGCGGCAGCCCGATCGGCGGGCCCGGTATACCCCGGAGGTGCGCGCCCTCATGGACGCCGGGAAGTTTATCTTCGCCACCGACTTCCTCAAGGCTCAGCGCCTGCGCCGGGTGCTGACCGATGAGGTTCGCGCCGCCTTCGCCGGCGTCGACGTCCTGGCGACGCCGACATTGCCCTTGTGCGGCTGGGAGGTCTCGCAGAGCCACGTCGAGATCGCCGGCCAGCCCGAGCACGTGCTGCACGCTTGCTGGCGTTACACGTACCCCTGGAACCTAACCGGGCTGCCCGCACTGTCCGTGCCGTGCGGGTTTGCAGACGGGCTGCCCGTCGGCCTGCAGCTCGTCGGGAAGCCATTCGACGAGGCGACTATCTTACGGCTGGGGGAGGCGTATCAGCAGGCCACCCGCTGGCACGAGCAGCATCCGGCCGACCCCGCGCCGAGTGCGGCCTGACCGTTTGTTCGAGGAGTCGCAATGTCCGACCTAGACGGGAAGACGTCCGACATCAGCCCCGACAGCGACCTTTTCGGGAAACCTGCGAGAGCTGCGAGAGTCTGCTCACGCCGATGTGCCGTCGGCCGAACCCGATCGCTGCACTCACGCTCGCGATCGGGGGAAGCCGCGTGGCCGTCCCGGGGCGCGCAATGAGGAAATGCTTGGTTCGGGGCTGAAAGATGCCGGATTCCGAGCGTCCCTGAAGGGTCAAAGCTAGAAGACGACAGAGGCAACGTTAGGGGCCCTGACCGCAAGGTTGACCTTTGGATCACTGCCTCACGGGTCAGACCATACCGAGCGCGCGAGGTAGTCGGGTTGGGCGATCCACACGCTGTGACCAGATCCACACGCTGTGACCAGAGAGGAACGTTGGCTTATTGAGCTTAGGTCCGGGCGAGAGACAAGCGACACCAGTCGCGAAGAGTATAGAAGGAGAGCGCTTGGCGGGTTCGGGCGAGAAGGGAATCTACGGATCTCGTCGGGGTTCTTGCACACTCAGCGCATCGGTGGCAACCAGTTCAAGCGTCCGCCTACACCGACTTCTCGTCGTTGTAGCCCGCCTCAGTCGCGAACACGAGATTGTTCTCGGGGCTTCGGGCGTCAAACCTGCGCGCGTATCCAGACCGGTGGCGCTGGCCGAACTGATCGCGGTAGTCGACGTAGCCAAGCACGTATGCGAGGGCGCCCGCCTGAATCTGCGCGAACTCGCTGGCGGTGATCGTGAGGTTCTGGAAGAACTCGTCGCCGGCCACCAGGAAAGCGGCGACCGGGCCACCCGGAGCGTAGGGAGGCTTTGCCGGCAGCGGCGTCGAGCTGATCAGCAGAGTCAGCGACATGCCCGTGACGGTCGCCGGCGTGTGCCCGTGGTTCTTGACTCTAACGCTCACCCAGGCGGCCGGACGCGGTCCCGCCGATGGGCTGCACACCTGGAGGCGTATGGGATAGGCCGACGTAGGCGCGCTCGATCGTCCTGTTGGACCTCAGGGTTGCCTGAAGGGTGCGCCACTGCAGCCAGCCCACCACGACGAGGAGCAAGGTGAAGGCCGCGAGCCAGGGATCTTGAGGTGGCCACCACGCGCACAACCACGTCATGGCGGATCCCCACTATCTGCGCGACTAGAAGAACCGCTTCCCGCAGGTCTCGCTGACGTTCGCGGGCACGAGCGTGATCGAGTCGCTCACCTCTAGCGCTCCCCGCGTCTGGCTGTTGTGCGTGTTGCAGAGCGGGATGATGTACCAGCTCCCGTCGGTCGAGGTGTCCTTTTGGACGTGCGCCCCGACCTCGGGCGCCTTGATGCACTTCGACTCGGGGCAGTACTTGGGGACCGCTCCGCCGCCAAACTTCTTCCAGTGGTCAAGCCAGCTCCCGCACCTGCAAGCACTCGCGCTCGTCCCGGTTCTTGACCTTCATGGTCTCCTCGCCTCTACTAAACCGCCGCGTCTAGCCCATCGTCCCCAGCCGCCACCCATCGAGACCCTCGATCACTCGTCGAACGGGGTCTCCTTCCGGAACTTGCCGTGCCGCCCCTGGATGTGTACCGGGCCGCCGCCCGCGATTTCGCGCGCCCGCCTGACCGCCTCAGCCTGCGTGTCGAACACCCCGCTGGCGCGCTCGGCGTTCGGCTTCGACACCGACCAGCCCCGGTCGTGCCTCTTCACGAAGACCTCCTGATTCTTCCCCATCGCTCGAACTCCCTTTCCGGCTCCGTCGTCGGGGCCACTCCAACTACTACAGGATATGGGGGGCGCCGCGCCGAGTCAAGCTAGATGTAGTGGTCGATGGTCAGGTTCCTAACGGGGCCGCTAAGAGCCCGTCGCAGTGGGGGGCTCGCCAACCCACGACTCTCGCGGGCGTTCGGTGGGAGGAGTCACGTTACTCGGGGGAACTGAGACGCGAGGCCTTGGCTACGTCGACCTTCGGGTGGAACACCCACGGCGCCCCGCGTGCGCCGCCAAGCAGTAGAGGCCGGGCGGAGGAAGCGACGCTCGCGTCCGCATGGCATATCGCCAAGGTGTTATCGGCAGCTACGGGGAAGCCCAGAAGCCTCCGGCCAGGCCTTCCCGCGGCGGCCGCGCGCTCGGGCGCACACCCAGGATTGGAAGTCCTCGTCCCCTCCAGCGACTCCGGCCTCAGAATGGGCGCTTCGGGAAAGCAGGCCTAGCTTAGCTAAGCTAGGCAAACTCCCGCACCGCCGCCGACCACAGGCTCCAGACCTCTGCCCCCTCTTCGAGCGCGGTGTGTACCATCACCAGCTTTGATGCGGGGTCGATGCAGATCCGCTGGCCGTAGCCGCCCAGCAGGGCGAACTGACGACGCGCGCCCGGCAGCAGCCACACCAGGTAGCCATAGCCGAAGTATGGCGTGGCTCTACCTGGCGCCAGGTACGCCTCGGCGGGACGCAGTGTGGTCGCGTCCTGCATCCAGGACGCAGGAATGACCTGCTTGTCTCCCCAGGCGCCGTCATGGGCCAACAGGCGCGCCAGCCGCGCCCAGTCTCGGAGCACCGCACTGAAGCCGAAGTGCGGCAGCTCACAATTCTCCGCGTCAAGCAGCCACGTGGCGTCCGCCTCCGCGCCAATCGGTTCCCAGACCTTCTCCGAGAGATACTGCGAAAGCGACCGGTTGAGCACATGACGGAGTACCTGTCCTAACACGTCCGGCTCGATGCTTGCGTAGTGAAACCGCGTGCCGGGCGGTACGACCTGGTGGTTGAACTGGGTGATGCTGCCGACCGACCCTTTGTGACCTACCCCGACCACCAGGTCAATCCACAGTCGGTTCAAATCGCGCCCGCCGTCGCGCTCTTCGCCAAAATCGACACCGGAGGCCATGTGCAGCAGGTCGCGGAGCGACGCCTTCCCATATGCGCTGCCCTTGAAGCCCGGCACATACGTCTCCACCGTGTCGTCCACCGACCGGATCGCGCCGTCCGCGATGGCGAGTCCCACCAGCACGCCGGTGATGGACTTCACCATCGACTGGGAGACCAGCCGGTCGCGGTCTGTTCTGGCGTACTGATAGCGCTCCACCAGGATCGTGTCGTTCCGAGAAATCAACAGCCCGGTGACCGGATTGCGAGCCAGATAGTCATCCAGTGATGACGGCTGCCCCCGCCACTGGTACGCCAGCGGAGCGTTGTCGTACCTAAACGCCCACGGCACGGTGCTGCGGGACACCGTGCGCGTCGGGTAGAGCTGATCGAGATGGGTGAATGCACCGACGCGATAGCGGGGCTCCCAGGGGTTGCCCTCACGCCGTGCTGTGACGGCGTCCGGCACGGGATAGCCCTCGCCCTGGCCATACCGCGCCTCTTCAGGGCCGCCGGGAGCGAAGTGCGGACCCGTCGCGCCGCGACTCGTGCCGCCAGTGGGGTTGCCTTGAGCGAGCGCGCCGCTGTGCCCCGCCGCGACGGAAACGGCCGCCCCCGCCAGTGTCATCAGCGCCTGACGCCGAGACACCCCATCTTCCAACTCGCCCGATCGCATCACACCGCTTCTGGTTTGAACTTGGATGCTACCCTCGATGCACAAGGATTGGAAGTCCTCGTCATTCTTCGTCCCAGGCAGGACCACTGAGGACACTATGAAGAATAGAACGTCCACAACTCCTTGATCCTGGGAGAAGAGTGATCCGCACCCAGTAAGCGCACCATTTCGCTGGCATTGTGCCGGGCGATACGGACGATTTTCGCCGCATTTGTTGGCGCGCCCCCGCTATCCTGAGCAGTGAATGGAAAGACCTACCTCTTTCGAAACAGTTGAGGGGCTGGTTCAGTCTCCGCTCCTTGGAGTAGGATCATCTTGGTGGATCCCCTCGATCCCTTTTGGCCATTGGATCTGTGAGTGAATCATCTTTGGCACCTTTGGGTTTGTTTAAGAACGTCCACGTACGGCGAGAGCTTGGCAAGCTATCCACGGGGACGAGTGCGTCGATGCGCAACATCGCGCAAGAAAAGCTGTTCTCGCTGGGCCTGCCGATGGCGCCCATAGAGCATCAGAGACGGCTCGCCGAGTTGGCGGCTCAAATGCGGTCGATCCAAAAACAGCAGGAGACAGCGCTTGCGAGGGCGAGTGCCACATTCGAGGAGCTGCTCGCGCGGGTGTTCGGAAGGGCGGCCGGAGAAACGTCTGTCGAGCACGCCGCTATGGGGAAGGGGGACGAACCGCGGTGACCCAAGACTATGCCACCTTCTGGAAATGTGCTCTACAGGTGAATCCCTGGTCGTACAGCCAGGAGTACCAGGGGACCTCCCACGGTCTTTCTGAGGCGAACTACAACAGCGCAATCGTTGATCGCTGCCTGAAGCACGGCATCCAGGTCGTCGGGATTGCGGACCACGGCTGTGTGGACGCCGTCCATGCTCTTCGTGTCGCCTTGGAAGCGGCCGGCATCGTGGTGTTTCCCGGGTTTGAGATCGCCAGCACCGAGAAGGTGCACATGGTGTGCCTGTACCCGTCCGGCACTTCAACCGGTGTTCTAAACCAGTACCTGGGAAGTTTGGAGTTACCCACGGCAGGGCCGAAGACGACGCCGTCCACGTTGGGCTGCCTAAAAATCGCAGAGCGGGTCTCCAGCCAGGGCGGTTTCTGGTACGCCGCGCATATAACGGGCGCCAACGGTCTGCTCAGGCTGAATCAGGACGGAGGAGGCCTCACCCATATCTGGCGCGACTGCGAGAAGGTTCTCGCAGCACAAATACCGGCCGACGTCGCGTCGATTCCAGGGGTCGAAATTCAGAAGATCCTTCGTAACAAGAATCCAGAGTACGAGCGAGCGCGCCCGATCGCGCTGCTCAACAGCAAGGACGTTCGCAAACCGGAGGATCTGGATAGCATTCGGTGTTACTCCTGGATCAAAATGACGGCCCCGACGCTCGATGCTCTTTGCCTCGCCAGCCGTGATCCAGAATCCCGAGTGCGGCTGAGCCACGAAGTGAACCCGGCCTATTACTCCCGGATCGAAAGACTGACTGTGCGCCGCGGATATCTCGAGGACCTTGATATCGAGGTGTCACCCAACCTGAACGCCGTTGTCGGCGGGCGTGGAACCGGAAAGTCGACCCTCATCGAGGCGATTCGCTATGCGCTCCAGTTGACGCCAACGAACAAGGACGCTGCCCGCGTTCATTCGGGGATCATTGACGCAAACTTTGCGAAGGAGAAGGCCGGGATCGACATTCTCGTCACGTCGTTTCAGCAGAACTCTGAGCGGTACGTCATCACACGATACTACGGGGAACCGGCGAAGGTTCTTGATGAACACGGAACTGTCTTGAAACTTGCGCCGCGGGACGTGCTTCCTCGTGTTGAAGTCTACGGGCAAAACGAGCTGCTCGCGATTGTGCAGGATGATCGGGCGAAAGCTGCTCTTCTCGGCCGATTTCTGCCGGACGATAGTGACGTGAGGCGCGATATACGAGAGCTTGAAGCCGCCCTAAGACAGAATCGTGCTCAGATCGACGGCATAGATGTGAAGGTCGTCGATGCGACTATCAAGCTCGACCAGTTGCCAGCGCTGCTTGACCGTGAGAAATCCTTCAAGAAGCTCGGTCTGGACAAGGAGTTGGAGCAGGTTAAGGCGCGCGAGACGGAGCGCGCCTACGTGACGGCAGCCGGAGAGACGATCGATTCCCTCGATCAGGCTGCCGCGGACTTTCAGGCGGCAGTCGAGGAGATCGAGATCCCGGAGGTCCCCGCGGATGCGACGATCGTCCACCCGGAGAAGCTGAAGGAGGTTACCGAGGCCGTCGCTCAGGCAAGGAAGGCCGTGGCTGATGCGGCCGACGCCGCCCTACAGGGGCTCACCGCTGCGCGAGCGCGCTTTGGGGCAGCGAAAGCGATATTCGACGAGACACTTGCGGCCGCCGAGCATGCCTTCAACACGGCGGTGAATAAGCTGCCCGCGATGAAGGGCAAGAGCGTCTCGCAGCTGACCGCAGACTACAAGAAAGTCTCCGGAGATATTGCGAAACTGAAGCCTCTCGGCGGACAGAAGGCGACCTTTGAGGCGAAGCTCGTCGAGTTGGGACAGGAGAGGGCGAACTTGCTGGAACGCTTGGCCAAGGCACGGAGTGCGCGATGGTCAGCTTTGGGGAAGGCGGTCAAGGATTTGAACAAACGCCTTGAGGGCCAGATTCGTGTGGATTTCGAGCCGGCACGCATCCGTGAACCGCTGAAGGCCTTCTTGATCGATTGCCATCTTGACGGAATCGGCGACAAGCGACTCTCCTGGATAGACGCGGTAGACAGCCTCTCGGTCCCCGATCTTGTCGCAGCTATCCGGGAGGGCAGCGACGCGTTGCAGGCTCGCTTCAAGAAGGCAGGCATGCAGAAGCAAGCCGCTGACGCAATCGCATCCCTGCCCACAGCGAAACTTAGGGAGCTGGAGGAGCTTGAACTACCCGAACGGCTCGAGCTGATGCTGAATGTCGCACGGGACGGTGAGAACTTTCGAGAAGTCGCACGGCTGTCAACCGGGCAGCAGTGCACAGCCATCCTGCATCTATTGCTACTCGACAATCCCGATCCCCTGATCATAGACCAGCCGGAGGACAACCTCGACAACGCGTTCATTGCCGATCACATCGTGAGCGAGTTGCGTGCAAACAAGACGAAGCGGCAGTTCATTTTCGCGACGCACAACGCGAATATCCCGGTTTTCGGGGATGCCGAGTGGATCGGGGTACTTCACGAGGAGGACGGCCGCGCGAAGCTGCAGGACTCCGGATCTATCGATGCCCCAGAGGTCAAAGAGTTGGCCGCGAACATTCTGGAGGGCGGCAAAGAGGCCTTCACCAGGAGACGGGAGAAGTATGGATTGTAGATGCTTCCCCGGAAGGGGACTTAGCTGAATTCAGGCACAGCATTGATGTCCGAATCCGCGGAATGCTTTCGGCGACTTCTGGTCGATGCCACGGCGGCGATCGATAGCGATTACTTTCTTCTGCCCGTCGCATACGTCGATGGCGGGAGCGTGGAGCAGTATCGCGAAAGAGTGTACGCGTACGAGCTGTATCACCAGCTTAGGGCGCGCTGGCCTCGCTGGCCGTACTCACTCGGAGGTGAGGTTGACAAGAGCGGCCACACCATTGTTCGCGGCGGCCCGCTTGACAACGCAAAGCCCGATCTTCTGGTCCACATACCAGGCCAAATGACGAACCTGGCAGTAGTCGAAATCAAGTCGCTGAAGCCGCGCGCCTCCCATGACGAGAAGGAAGCTTTTGTATGGGATGTACAAAAGCTCATCGCTTTTCGAGAGATCGGATACGAGGCGGCCTTCATGCTGGTTTTTGGCGAATCTGCTGACCGCGTAGTCGGCTACGGTGCCGAGTTGCGCCGAGCCGGAATGGCGCTTGATGCTGTGGAACTGTGGCATCACACGAGACCCGCCGCGCCTGCCAGTGTCCTGCAGTGGTAGGGGGGTTCTGGCGGGTGGGGTGGGGCAGGGCGACGCCACTAGGCCCCAGCGGCGGGGCAGGGCGAGGAGCTCAAGCCGGTCAGGTGGTTACGGACCGCTTCGGCCACGTCCTCGGGAGAAATCAGTGCATTTCGTTTACCGTTGATGCCACCGAGTAACTCTTTACAAATCTTTCACGGTCGGCGGCTTCGGCGCGCGGCGAACCGGCCGCTTCAACGAAGCCGTCGAAAGCATCATTGACGATGCGCCCGATTGACTCGAACTCTACTCGGATCGAATCATGCGGCGTCATCCGATCTGATCCGAGTCACGAAGGCAGCCCCACCATGAGAAGACTGCGAATCATAACGCATGACGACAGATCATCCGTTCGAGGACGGTGACGGAGGCGGGTCTGAAAAGCCAGAAGGCCATCACATGCAAAGACGTTCCCGTGGAACACCCGCGCGCACCCCTGACTTAGAGCGGTCACGCGCAGGACTTCCAGTCGCAGCGTGCCTGCCCTACCCCCCTTGCGGGGCGAAGTTATGAGCACCGGATAGCCATCCCACCCATCATCCCCAGGCCATCACTAGGCCGAATAACACCTAGTCATTGCTCGAGATCAGACCGAACAAGCTCACAGGTCGAACAGGCCACTGGGCGAGAGTAGCTATAGCGAAGATCGAGTTCGCCGTTTGGCCGATTATTGCCTTACCAGCAAGAACGTGGTAACTATTTCACGGACTCAGTGACCAAGTAGTCGCTGGGCCAGAGTAACCCCTGACGGGGAGCACAGGAGAAAAGCTGACGCGATGAGTGAGTTTGACTTTACCAGCCAGTTCGCTGCCCTCTCCGACGCCGCCGCACGACTCAACGCCGAATCAGACGCCATCAATCAGTTGATTGACCAGCTTCAGGAAAAGCTGCGCGTATTGAACATCGGTCTCGATGCGTGGGTACTGGTTCAGTCCGAGCCCGCCTCGACGATGGCGCCTGGGCGATCGCCACTCGGCCCTCCTCGCACACCGACTACGGTGCGAGTTGAGACATCTCTCGGCTACGCCCGAGGCGTCGACGGATGGGGCCTGTATGTTAAACGCATCTCCTATCGCGCCAAGCCTTCCAGCCCTTTCCTGCCGGAAGAACCCGATCCAGTCACGGTGAACAAATGGCTCAAGCTGTCTGATGCTTCCCGCGCCATCCGCATTGAAGCGCTTCGCGCTTTCCCCAAGCTCCTGGAGAAGCTGACAGCCGCCGCAGACTCGGCAGTCGACGCGATCGAGCAAGCCAAGAAGTTCGTCCGCTAGACGGTCATCCCGGGGGTATGCCGTGATGAACGTCTCGCGAGCGTGGACTGTCCAGTTCCGGGATGCTCTTGTCCGCATGACATCCCGCCCCTCATTCCCTGGCGGAATTCCTCGCTTTCAGTGCCCTCCGACCCAAGCCGTCGTCCTCCGGGTTCTCCAATGAAGAAGCTCGAGGTCCTGAATCTCCTATCGACGGTGCGAGATCTCGATGCTGCCAGCATCGCCGAGCGTCTCCACGGGACTGCGGAGGCAGCCGGGATGATGCTGGTGCGCCTGATGCGCCAGGGCCTTGTCCGTCGGGAGATCGATGATCGGCTCTTCATCTACAACCTTACCCCGAAGGGTGAAGCTCGCCGGGTCTACCTCAACACCTGCGAGCGCGAACTAACAGGATAGCGCGATGCCTCGTTCGCCACGCGTGAGGCACCGGGACGCAGATGCGGGCATGCCCTCCGCCCGCCGCACCTGGCTTTCCCAGCTCAAAGAAGATGCAGTGCGGCAACTTCCGTCCACAGCCTCCTCTGCCGTCCGAGCCAGGCTGCGCCTCGATGTCGAACATGCTCTCCGGCTTCACGGGCCGGATGACCCCGCGCTCGAGCTTCAGGATATTCTGTCCACTCTCATCGCGGAGGCCTGCAGCCAGTTGACCGAGGTTGAGCATCAAGCACGGCGAGCCGAGCGCAAGCGAGCGCTCATGTCCTTGGCTCAGTGGGCTCTGACGGCCACCATCAATGAGTGTCCGACATATATCGTTGGATCGCTCGGCAGTGATAAGCGAACGCACACGACGCGCGCGGCATGGGCAGACCTCCGACCGATCTTGGACAAGACGCTCTCCGGTACGGAATCCAAAGAGGATGTCCAGCAACGTGTTGAAGAATATGTAGCCCAGTGGCGGCGTGAGCATGATCGTTGGTGGCGACCGCGCCTTCCTTCCCCTGACCGAGTCGTGAAAGGGATTCGGACCGCTAAGGTAGTCGTTGACGCGGTGAACAACACGCCGGAACTCCGCCTACTGGTCGATACCGTCGTCCAAGTCGTTCAGGCCACGGTGCGTCAGCGCCGCCAACCGAAGGAGCCCCCCTCGTCGCCATCATGAGCAACCAAGCCATGGGGTGGCTGACCATCGATGAGGCGGCGGCGTTGATCCGCGTCCCGAAGAGCTGGCTGTATGAGCGGACCCGCACGAACACCGTGCCGCACATCAAGCTCGGCAAGTATCTCAGGTTTGACCAGCAAGAGTTCCTCACCTGGGCCCGACAGTTCCGGCGCGATGGCCGGGGCCGCGGGTCGCAAGCTACACGCTCGGCCATCGCGATCCGGAGCGGTCGGACTAACAGGCGGCCGTTGGGTTGAAAGCCCACAGGTCATGAGGCCCAACTCCGCGGGTTCTCTGAGGTCCGCGCGGTTTGGGTTGCCGCGTGCTCCCGTTTTGCTCCCGTCTTCTGTCAACGGACCGTTGACAGTGCTCCTGCCTTCCGCTACAGGTGACCCTGATGTACGTCGTTCCCCGCGAGATCAGAGGGTGCCGGCATGGCCTCCCAGCGAAAGGAGGCTGTGAAATGGGGGCCATCCGGAAACGGGGGAGAAACTACATCATCACGTACTACGAAGGAAGCGGCAGACGGAGGTGGGAGACGGTCGGGCCCAATCTCCACGAAGCCCGCCAGGTGTTGGCCGAGCGGATGTCGGAGCGCCGCACTGGCAAGTCCCGGGTGCCTCGGGACAAGATGACGGTCGCCGAGCTCGTCAAGAAGTGGAAGGAGAACTACCTCACCGTCCAGCAGCAACTCGGTCACCTCAAGCCGTCCACCATGCGCTCCTACCAGAGCAACCTCGACGGCCACATCGTGCCCTTCTTCGGGGCCATGCAGTTGGCCGAGGTCACGCTGGCAGCCGTCCAGGAGTTCATCAAGGCGCTGCTCGGCAAGGGCTTGTCGCCGAAGACCATCGGCAACGTGATCGTGATCCTGAAGGAGATGTTCAAGCATGCGGTCCAGTGGGGGCATCTGGACGCCAACCCGGTGCAATACGTCGAGCGGCCGCGGGGCGAGGACAAAGAGATGGACGTGCTCACCCCGGAGGAGATCCGCCGGCTGCTCGACGCTCAGGAGGAGCCGTTGCGCACGTTGCTGATGACGGCCGTCCTGACGGGGATGCGTCAAGGTGAGCTCTTCGGGCTGCCGTGGGAGGACATCGACTTCGCGAGACACCAGATTCACGTACGGCGTGCGCTCTGGCGCGGCACGCTCGGGACGCCTAAGTCCAGGCGCTCGCGGCGTGCGATCGACATGCCGCCGACGCTCGAGCGGGCCCTGCAGCAGCTGTCAACCACACGGCGCTCTGAATTTGTGTTCTGCAGTGAAAATGGCACGCCGCTCGATGCCGACAACTTCCGGCACCGGGAGTTCCCGGCAGCACTTCGGCGGGCCGAGCTCCGCCGCATTCGGTTTCACGACCTCCGCCACACGTATACCAGCCTGCTGATCGCCCACGGCGCCCACCCGAAGTACATCCAGGCGCAGCTGGGCCACGCCTCGATCCAGACCACCCTCGACCGGTACGGCCACCTCATGCCGCAGCTCCACCAGGCGGAGGCGCAGAAGCTCGATCAGCTGGTGTTCCCCGATCAGCAGGCCGCGCCGCCGGCGCGGCGGCTTCAGGCGGTGCGCGTTGGCCGGCCGGCGCGTGGGAGCAAAATGGGAGCAGTCAGCATTCCGGCGGGACGGCGTGGGAGCAAAATGGGAGCAGAAAACACGAAAGGGTTAGCGACCTAATCGCTAACCCTTCGTATTGTTTGGTTGCGGGGGTCGGATTTGAACCGACGACCTTTGGGTTATGAGCCCTTTTCAAATCAACGCCAAAGCCAATGCGCCACAAACGGCGCCTCGTAAATTAGCGCTTCTGACGTAGGTGGCTTTGGTGCGCTTTGGTTCTCGTTGGGAGCAACTTCCTGGGTAATTCCCGGGTAAGGACGAAGCCCTGTGCGTAATCAGGCACTCGCCGAGCCGTTCCGATAAAGCGCCTCAATCACGGGGCAGTCGGACCTCCTGCCCTCAGCACATCTCGCCACTGTTGCCTTCAACACCCTCTCCATCCGTCTTAGGTCGACTATTTTGGCCCGCACGTCCTTCAGGTGTGCCTCCGCGACGACACGAACCTCACCGCACGGCCGCTTCCGTTCGTCCGCGAGCCGGAGGAGTCTGCCACCTCCCCGATGGAGAACCCGAGGGTCCGGGCGCGCCTGATGAAGTTCAGGCGCTTGAGGTGGCCGGTTCCATACAGCCGGTAGCCGCCTGAACTACGAGCCGGAGCAGGCAGCAAACCGATCCGCTCGTAGTAGCGGATCGTCTCGATGTTCGTCGCCGTGTGCTTCGACAACGTCCCGATGACAATGTGGCCCGCCGTATCCATCCGCTTCACTCTGGCAGAATTTGCGCCAAATGTGGCATTTTACCGATTTCGGTGCAGTCCATACTGAGCATGGACGGTGTGCCAACAATGGTTAGTCATCAGTTAAATTCGTGGAGATCCACAATGGCGATGGGAAAGACGATTCTGATTACGGGCGCATCTAGTGGCTTCGGCCGTCTGACTGCAGAAACCCTTTCAAACTCTGAGCACAAGGTATTCGCAGGTCTTCGTTCAACTGACGGTGCAAAGAAGCAGGTCGCTGACGCGCTCAGAGAAAAAAACATAGAGATTCTCAAGCTCGATGTCACTGATCAGGGTAGCGTCGACAGCGCCATCGCGCAGCTTC
>Ga0070706_100003470_pt1 | contig 15515 bp, 13 predicted proteins | sample KBSK5501metaG_FD_65476 | JGI IMG/M metagenome (GOLD analysis project Ga0070706, IMG submission 65476) | Corn, switchgrass and miscanthus rhizosphere microbial communities from Kellogg Biological Station, Michigan, USA - KBS K5-50-1 metaG | ecosystem: Host-associated > Plants > Roots >...
CTGGCTATCCTGGCTATCCTGGCTATCCTGGCTATCCTGGCTATCCTGGCTATCCTGGCTATCCTGGCTATCCTGGCTATCCTGGCTATCCTGGGTATTCCGCGTACCCCGGCTACGCGCCCTTTCCGTCGCCCCTGGGCGCGCCGGAGACGATTCCGCTCGGCCCCTACTCACACTATCTCACCGCCGCGCTGGCGGAAGCGCCCAAGCCGCCCTCCTCGTTGGTGCGCCCCTTCTCGCTGGGGTTGTCGGCGTGTCTGTTCGTCGGCTCGCTGGCGCTCGTCGGCTTTGTCGCGGGAACCGATATCGCGGCACTGGGCGCCGACTGGTCGGATGGCGCGACGGTTGCCGGCGTCACCGCGCTGTTCCTGGCGGCGGTAACGCTCTTTGTCGGTCTGTTACGTATACTGCTAGGGCGGCGCGCGCGCGCGACCTATGTGCTCGGCGGCTTGATGCTTGCCGTCCTCATCGCGACCGGCATGAGCAGCCTGAGCTTTGCCGCTCCGCTGCATGGCGTCCAGGCGCATGCGCACGAGCGCCAGAAGGCGTGGGCCGCAGCGATCCACGAATATGCGCTGACTGGCGAGTCCGCCCCCAACGCCCCCAACATCGCACGTGTGTACGTCGAGTGGGGTGAGCAGCAGCTCGCGCAGCAGGTGTACGGGGGCGCCGTCATCCATTTCGGCATCGTCATCTCCGAGTACGGCCGCAGCGGTGACTCGGTGACACGCGCCAAACAGGAGCTGTACACGACCTATACTGCCTGGCTGCAGGCCGGCAGCGCCAACATGCCCTACGCGGACGCCATCAGCGCCTTGATGAGCCACCAGACGGAGCCTAGCTGCGACGCGGCATGCCAAACGGCGACACAGGCGATCGAGGTCCAGGCGCGCTTCCAGTTCGGCACGCAGCTCGCGGCCAAGGGCGACTACCCGGATGCCATCACGCAGTTCGAGACGATCCAAACGAAGTTTGCCAAGAGCGAGTATGCCGCCCAGGCGCACAAGGCGGCGGCACAGGCCTACTTCGCCCACGGGCAGTCCCAGCTTGCCAGCGCGTGCTCGCAGGCGCTGACAGACTACCAGACGCTGGTGAAGCGCTACGCCGACACAGCCGAGGGCAAGCAGGCCCAGACGGCGCTGGCGGCGGGGGTGGATGTCTCGGGCGTGCTCACGAGCATGCCGGCCAATCCGTTACCGACCCTGCACCTCTCCAAGCACATCGACGTGGCCAGTTTCTTTTTGTCGAGCGAGTACACGACGACGCCGGACGCGTCCGGCAACTACACGTTTCATCACGTCGCACCCGGCAACTACAATATCGCCTCCACACATCTCAACGGCAGCGTCGTTGACTACACGTTGTGGCAAAGAGTCGACGACTTTTATACTGTGCACGTCGGGCAATTGTGCGCCGTGAGTATTGGGCAGCTCGACTACAACGCATAGGGCGGCGCTACATGCTGTATACGCAGAAGCTGCTGGCCGAGCTTGAGCGCAAGCGCGAGCAGCTGGCCAGCTACCAGAGCCGCTACGGGCGGCAGTTGGCGGCCTACCGCGACGCGCTGGCCACGCTGGGCACGCGCTTTCCCACCGCGGACGCGCTGCTCGCGGCACAGGAGCGGGCGCTAGCGGCGCAGCCCGGCGCGCTCTCGGCCGGCGCGCGGCCGGCGGCGGAATACGATAGCTGGCGCGCGCACGCGGGCGGCGCGGTAGCAGCCCCCCGACTGCCGTTCGGACAGACCTTCGCCCATCACGAAGCGGCACGCGCCTGGGCCGAGTGTCTGCGCGGCGTGACGACGCTGGCGGTGGATGGCAGCCAGCTGCCGCCCTGGCGCGACGCATCATTACCGATCGCGCTGGTGCAGGCCGGATTGTTCGAGAATCCCCACCAGCCGCCGGCGCCTTACCTCAAGGATGTCAGCACGCTCCTGTTGGCGCCGGACGACCTGCTGACGACGGAGCCGGACAGCGCCGACGCGCGCACCGGCGAGGCGCTCGGCTACTCGACGCAGATCGTGCATTTGCGGCGATTCGAGCTGGAGGTACAGACGCTCGTCACGCGCCTGGAGCACCACGCGGCGCCGGCGGACGGCGCGCCGGCCGATGTGGTCGCCTTCTATGACGGCAGCCTGATCGTCTCGTTCGCGCTCAAGATGGCGCCTCACATGCGCGAGCGCTACGTGCATGCCTCCCGGCGCCTGCTGGAGACGTCCGCACGCTGCCGGGTGCCGCTGGTCGGGTACATCGACACCAGCTACGCCCGCGACATCGTCACGATGCTGGGGCGGCTGGATGAGGCACAGACGCTGCCCGAGACGCGCGGCGTCCACGACGCGCTGCTCTGGCAGGGGGCGCTGGCATGGGGCGACCGCACGCCGGCCTTCATCTCCGCACGCGACGATCTCACCGCGATGGGCTACGACGACCAGCGCGAGAACGTGGCGTTCGTCTACTTCCAGGCCTCTAGCGACCGGCCACCCGCTCGGCTGGAGTTTCCGCGCTGGGTGCTGGCGGAGGGCCGGCTGGAGCGCGTGATCGAAGCTACGCGCGCCGAGGTGATCGCCGGCAACGGCTACCCCTATGCCATCGAAGCGGCGGATGCCGTCGCCGTCATCTCGACCGCGGACCGCGCGCAGTTCTATGCCCTCTTCCAGGAGTTTGCCGAACGCTCCGGCCTCGGCTTCACCTTCTCGCGCAAGGTGCTGAGCAAGTCGCGCCGCCGCGTCTAACGCTAATTGCTGCTGCGGACGCTCCACGACGGTTACTCCGCGCGGCGCGCGCCAGGGGAGCCAGGCGCGGGGCGCTGCTCACTCACACGCGCCGCATCGGATGACGCCACCTGTGCGCGGGCACGCCACACGACCGTGGCGGCGGCGCCGAGGGTGAGCATGGCGAGCACTGTGAAGGCGACAATGGTGGCGCTATCCGGCCGGACGACGGACTGCCCGCGTAGCGCCTGCCATTCGAGCAGCACGATCAGGCCCAGGTAGCTGAGGGCACCTGTCCAGACGAGCGCCGCACGATGCCGCGGATCAAGCCAGCGAGCACCCAGGGTGAGGAGAAAACCGAAGATCAGCATGAACTGTAAGCCATGAATGCCAATGAAATGCGGCACTCGAAGGTCTCCCCCGACCGTGCTCCAATCCAGGATCGGCAGCCCCGCTCCGCCGTCAGCGACGCCCACACTGTGCGCGCCGGTGTGGAGCATAGGGCCGGAGCGCGCGGCGGCAAGTTGCGCCGGTGTGGGCAGGAGCATCGGCACGGCGGCTGCCATACCGACAAGCGAGAGCAGCAGCCCTAGCCGCAGCGTCCACGCCCAGGCGGCATCGGCGATTGGCTGTCGCAGAAGCAAGAGGGCAATCAGCAGGCTCATCGTCCACACAATCACGACAAAGCCGCCCATTACGTTAAAGATCGCGGCATCCAGCGACGTGCTGACGTTGAAGTGGCTGGTGGTGCCGCGCGCGGCCTGCGTGGCGATCAGCGCCATCTCGACGACCGCGCCAAGTGCGATCGCCGTGCTGGCGAGGGCGACGATGACGCGATGGCCCCGCACAAAGGCGAGCAGATAGAGCAGCGTGAAGCAGTACAGCCCGAGCGAGAAAGCAAACTTGGCGGGCTTGAGCCAGGCGGGGGCACCAGTGATCGTCTGGTGGTCCACAACCAGGCCAATGATCGCGATGCCGGCCGCCAGTAGCATCGCCAGCCCGGCGATGGTCAGCGGTGCGTTGATGGCGAAGGCGCGCCGCAGCGCCAGACGCGGCGTGAGCGCCGGCCGCCGCTGGATCGCCAGGGATGTGGACGGGGCAAAGAGGGAGCTCATGGATGGCATACTCCTTTTCGCTGAACAGGCATCTATAGGCCCTAGGGTAGCAAGGGAGTGTGCCAGTTGTATGACGAACTTGTGGCGACTCTGCTCGCCTCGCCAGCGGCACGTCAAGCTTGTCGGCGTATGGCGCTGAGGCGGCCGGCACTGGCGATGATGTGGATCGAGCTCTCGCCAAGACATTGACAAGCTTCGATGCATGCTGCTACACTCTGCCCATGGACACGACGCTGACTGCTCACCAATCCATAGAGAGCGCCCCGGTAAGCGCGGAGCGCGCGGATGCCTGCTGCGTTCCCGAGGGGCGCACGCCGGACATGGAGCCGGCGCGCTCGGTGGCGCTGGCCGACCGGCTGCGCGCGCTGGCCGACCCGACACGCCTGCGTATGCTCGATCTGCTGGCGCAGCGGCCGGCGCCGCTCTGCGTCTGCGAGATCACGGAGCAGTTCGATCTGCGGCAGCCGACCATCAGCCATCACATCCGCCTGCTGCGCGAGGTGGGGCTGGTGGAAGGCGAGAAGCGTGGCGTCTGGTCCTACTATTGGGCGACCGACGAGGGGCGGCGCAGTCTCGCGCTGGTGAAGACCCTGCTCTAGCGGCGCTCGTCTCTTTTTTTGCCACATTCATCGATAATTTTCGATGAAAGGAGCGCAGTGATGTCACAGGCTGATCCATCTGTCGTTGCCGCCGAGGCTCCCGAGGCTCCCGAGGCTCCCGAGGCGATCACCGAGCGGGTGCGCGAGCGGTACGCCGCCGCCGCGCGCCGCGCGCAGTCCGGCAAGGGCGGCTGCTGTGGCGCGGAAGGCGCGGACACCAGCGCCGTGACGGACCACATCTATACCGCCGAGGAGGTCGCAGGCTTGCCGGAGGAGGCGGTGCTGGCCTCGCTCGGGTGTGGCAACCCCACCGCGCTGATCGATCTGCACGAGGGGGAAACAGTGCTGGATCTCGGCTCGGGAGGCGGCATAGACGTGCTGCTCTCCGCGCGGCGCGTCGGCCCCACGGGCTTTGCCTACGGCCTGGACATGACCGACGAGATGCTGGCGCTAGCGCAGGAGAACAAGGCCAGGGCCGGCGCGTCCAATGTGGCGTTCCTGCGCGGCCGCATCGAGGACATTCCGCTGCCGGCCAACGCGGTAGATGTCGTCATCAGCAACTGTGTCATCAACCTGGCGGCGGATAAGTCCGCTGTGCTGCGCGACGCGTTCAGGGTGCTCAAGCCGGGCGGCCGCTTCGCCGTCTCCGATGTGCTGGCCGAAGGGGCGGTGCCGGAGGCGCTGCGGCGCAACATGGAGGCGTGGGTCGGCTGCCTGGCCGGCGCGCTGGAGGTCGCAACGTACGAGCAGATGCTCGCCGACGCGGGCTTCGAGCAGATCAGCATCACGATCACACGGCGCTACACGGTGGCCGAAGCGGGCCTGGACCCCAGCACGCTGCCGGATGGCTGGGAGGCGGGTGACGGCAAGCTCGCCAGCGCGTTCGTCCGCGCGACTAAGCCGGCGTCGGCCGAGACGCGAACGGCAACCGCACCTACAACCAGCGGCAAGCCAGTGGCGCTCGCCTCCAGCGGCGGATGCTGCGGCAGCGCGGGATGCGCCTGTAACTGACGCGGCGATCCGCGCGACCGGCGACGCGCAACGGGCGCTGTCGCCGGCAAGCTCTCCCTGGACTGTACGAGCAGTCAGTTTGATCGAGCTATGGAGGCTGTTATGCCGGGTGCAAGCAACGAGACACGTCGCGTAAAGAACCTCAACGCCAATTGGACTCCGGATGGCGCCGAAGGGGACGGCCTTTTCGAAATCCTGATCGTGACCGAGGACGACCAGCGGTACGACATGCCGGCCAGCCCCGGAGCGATGACCGCGCTCGCGGCGCTGGCCAAGGCGGATACGGTCATGGCATGGGACCCGTTGAATCGGTCGCTCATCATCGCCAATATCGTCGGGACGATGCCATGGACCGCCGCTGGCAGCTCGTGAGGTTGTCGCAGCTCGTCTCTTCTCGGCGGCGCTGTCTGGTCGGCGGCGGGTGCTGCGGCGCGCGAGCACAGGTGACTGAGCGGTCGCCCGCGCGCAGCAATACCAGCAACCTTGGCATAAAAACAGGTGGGGAGGCGACATGGGCGGAAGAAGCGATATGGGCGACAGAGGGCACGTGATGGCGTTTCAGTCCAGCCCGCAACTGCCTGTGCCTACGCTCGAGGCCGCGGAGCGCCTGCTCCCTGCGTTGGCTCCGGCCTGCGTCGCGGAGGCTATCGGCACGTTCGCCCTGGTGTTCGCCGCCTGCGGCGCCATCATGACCGATCAGCTCTCCGGTGGCAAGGTGACGCATGTCGGTGTCGGCCTGGTCTTCGGCCTGGTGATCGCTGCGATGGTATACGCCACCGGCCACATCAGCGGCGCGCACCTCAATCCCGCCGTCACGCTCGGCTTCGTGCTGGCGCGCCACTTTCCGCCGCGCCGGCTGGTTGGGTACTGGCTGGCGCAGCTTGCCGGGGCAACCGCGGCGGCGCTGAGCTTACGCCTCGTCTTGGGGAACGTCGCGCACCTGGGCGCGACGGCGCCCGCAGGCAGCGGCGGCGCGTGGCAATCGTTCGCACTGGAAGCGCTGCTGACCTTTTTCTTGATGTTCGTGATCATGGCGGTGGCGACCGATGCGCGCGCCGTGGGGCAGGCGGCGGCGCTCGCCATCGGCGCGACGGTCGGGCTGGAGGCGCTCTTCGCCGGGCCGATCTCGGGCGCCTCGATGAACCCGGCGCGCTCGCTCGGCCCCGCGCTAGTCAGCGGCTCGTGGACGGCGCTGTGGGTGTACATCGTCGCACCGATCCTGGGTGCAAGCGTGGCGGCCCTCGTCTACCGCTGGCTGCGGCAGGCAAGCCGCGCGGCGAACGCCGCCGAGCGCCGGTAAAGGAGAAACCAATGGCTAGCGACAGGAATTCAGCCACAACGCCCATGCGCGTGCTGTTCCTTTGCACGCACAACTCGTCGCGCTCGCAGATGGCCGAGGGGCTGCTGCGCGCGCGTGGCGGCACGCGCTTCGCGGTCTTCAGCGCCGGCACGCACCCGCGCACCGTGCATCCACTGGCGATCCAGGCCATGCGCGAGCTGGGCATCGACATCTCGGCGGCCGCTGGCCACCGTGCCAAGGGGATGGAGGAGTTCACCGGCCAGCCGCCGATGGACCTGGTGGTGACGGTCTGCGACGACGCGGCCGAAGAGTGCCCGTTTTTCCCCGGCACGCGCCGCCAGGAGCACTGGGGCTTCCCCGATCCCAGCGCCGTCATCGGAACGGAAGAGGAGCGCCTCGCCGCCTTTCGCCAGGTGCGCGACGCGCTGGCGGCACGCATCGACCAGTTTCTGCGGGACGAGCAGCCCGGCGCACGCGACGCCGCGGGAGCAGGCGCCTAGACGGACGTGTTTGCCCGCCTTGCCCGCCTTGCCTGTCTTGCCCGCCTTGCCTGTCTTGCCCGCCTTGCCTGTCTTGCCCGCCTTGCCTGTCTTGCCGCACTCTGCCATCGCGCTCTACAACCTGACAGGCGGACATAGCGTATATGCGCTGTGTCCGCCAGGTGAGGGGAGAGCAGAGTATGAGCGCGGAACCCGCCGTCGAAGTACCGGCAAGCACGACAGACCAGGCGACGCAGGCGAGTCTCGCTCCCGCGCGGGCACGGTGGCGCTTCCCCTGGGCACGCGATCCCCATGACACGCGCCCACACGTGCCGGCGCGGCGAGTGCTGGCGCTCATCTGGCCCTTTCGCGGGCGCATGCTGCTCGCGGGCTTCTTCCTGGCGTGTACGAGCGCCGTCGCGCTGGCCTTGCCGCTCGGCCTCCAGCGCCTGATCGACACAGTGTTCACGCGGCACGATCCCAGCTTGCTCAATGTGGTAACGCTGGCGCTTCTCGCGCTCTTCGCGCTGCGCGGCGTGCTGGATGCCGTGCAGAGCTATCTCGTCGCCTCCACCGGCCAGCGGCTCACCGCCGACCTGCGCGAGCGGCTGTTCGCGCACCTCGAACGGCTCTCGCTGCGCTACTACGATGAGCGGCGCACCGGCGAGCTTATCTCGCGCGTTACCAGCGATGTGAGCCTGATTCAGACCAGCCTCACCGACAACGTGCTGCCGCTCGTGGGACAGGCCGTCACGCTGGTAGGTGCCATCGCCATCGTGGCCACGATCAATTGGCGGCTGACGCTGGTCGTGCTGCTCGTTGCCCCGCCGGCGTCGCTGGTGGCCGGCGGCATTGGCCGGCGTGTCTGGTCGGACTCCAGCGACGTGCAGGAGGCGCTGGCGCAGGCCACCGGCGTGCTGGAGGAGTCGCTGGGCTCAGTGCGGGTCGTCAAGGCGTTCGGCCGCCAGGACTACGAGGCCACGCGCTTCTCCACGCGGATCCGTGTGCTGCTGCGCGCGGGGCTACGGCGGGCCAGGGTGCAGGCACTTTTGGGGCCAGTCGTGGGGTTCATCGGCTTTTCCGCCGTCGTGGCTGTCATCTGGTTTGGTGGCCGCGAGGTGCTGGCGGGCAGACTCAGCACCGGAGGGCTCGTCGCCTTCGTACTCTACCTAATCTTCGTAGTGGCGCCGCTGGCCGCGCTGAGCGGGCTTTTCGCGCAGACACAGGCCGCCCTGGCCGCGGCGGCGCGGGTCTTCGTCGTGCTCGACGAGCCTATCGAGCCGGCGGAGCAGAGCACCACGCTGCCCGACCTCCCGCCCGTCGAGGGGCGTATCACATGCGAGCACCTCGCCTTCTCCTACCTGCCAGGACGCCCCGTGCTGCGCGATGTGACCTTCGAGGCGGCGCCGGGCCAGGTGGTGGCGGTCGTGGGGCCAAGCGGCGCCGGCAAGACGACGCTGCTCGGTTTGCTGCTCCGGCTCTACGAGCGCGACGGCGGCGCGATTGGCATGGACGGGCACGATATCGATGGGGTCAACGTCGCCTCGCTGCGCGCGCAGATGGCGTTCGTGCCCCAGGAGCCGGTACTCTTCAGCGGCAGCGTCGCCGACAACATCCGCTATGGCCGGCTGGATGCCAGCGACGCCGAGGTGGCAGAGGCCGCCCGCGCCGCCAACGCGCACGAGTTCGTCGAGCAGCTGCCAGACGGCTTTGCCACGCTGGTCGGCGAGCGTGGCATCAAGCTCTCCGCCGGCCAGCGGCAGCGCATCGCCATCGCCCGCGCCATCTTGCGCAATCCGCGCGTGCTGCTGCTGGATGAGGCGACGGCCTCGCTCGACAACGCCTCCGAGGCGCTGGTGCAGGACGCGCTGGCGCGCCTGATGCGCGGCCGCACGACACTCGTCGTCGCCCACCGACTGACGACCGTTGAGGATGCCGACCAGATTCTCGTGCTGGACGGCGGCGCCATCGTCGAGCGCGGCAGCCACGCGCAGCTGCTGGAGCAGGGCGGACTCTATGCCCGGCTCTACACGCGCTCCTTCGCCGAGGACTAACGCTCGCCACCGAGCGCATCGAGGGCATTGCACTACATACGGTGGGGTCCTGACCGTCGGCGCAGACGCGCGTAGCCGATCTCGCTTCCGCTCATGAAGAGAGCGTTGTAGCTGCCACCCCGCCAGAGCGCGGCACACCATGCCGGTCATACGTGCATAGCTTCGTCTTGCGCTTGCCGATTCCCCGGCATCCAGTGCCTACCGCACTATGAGCGATCCCCTCAACGACCAGCGGTCCTTTCCTGTCTCGTGGCGCCGGAATGGCGCAGGTGACACAAATTGACCTCTCCCCCTGCCTAAAGGCAGGGGATTCCTGGGCTGAACACCGCGGACCAGGCAGGCTCGCCCGAAGGCAAAACGCTGTGACCGGCTGACACGTTCAGTGGGGCCTTGGTTGTCGGCCCCGCTCCACAGGCGTAGATTCCCGCAGGCCCTGCGGTAGGCAGGCAGTGTAGCACACGGCGAGCTCGAGCGCCAGTCCTCCCCAGCCCTGAAGGGCGGGGTCTTCTGGCGGAGAAAGATAAGGCTCCGCATCACGAAAGTCTTCCAGATTATCATGACCAATCATCGGTTTCTCTTTCGTGCTCTCGCTTGAACAGCTTCGAGAACGGAGCGGCCGATAGACATCTCGAGACAGCCACAAGCCCCCACACGGAACACATCACCTCGGTTACTGGCTGTGCGGTGTTGATACCGCTCGCTGGTCCGAAGGGTAGGGCCAAAAGCATCGCAAGAAACCGACAATTATCGACGATTGTATAGATGGGTAGATGCACGATAGGAGTCGCGGCGTATGACCGAGCGCGAGGTTCCCAGCTATTTCGCGGCGTTCATCGGTGAGTATTTCGGTGAGCGAGGCGCGGCGTGGCTGGTCGAGCTGCCCGACCTGCTCGCGACGCTTGCTCGTAGGTGGGAACTCGAGCTCTTGCCGCCGTTCGCTGGGCTCTCGTTTCACTACGTCGCGCCGGTGGTCCGCGCGGATGGCTCTCCGGCGGTCTTGAAGGTGGGGGTGCCGGAGGAGGAAGCGCGGACGGGTATTGCGTTTCTGCGGCTGTGCAACGGCGATGGTGCCGTATGCCTGTTGGAGGCGGATGCCGAGCACTGCGCGCTGCTGATGGAGCGCGCCTTTCCTGGTAGCCCGCTCACCCGCCTGGAAGATGACGACGAAGCTACTGGGATCGCAGCGGAGGTGATGCGCGTGCTGTGGCGCCCGGTGCCTGCCACCTATTCCTTCATCACCGTCGGGCGCAGGCTGCGGGCCTTCGAGCGGGTGCGGCAGGTGTATGGAGGCGGCGCAGGACCACTGTCGGAGGGGATGCTCTCCCGCGCGGAGAAGTTAGCGATTGAGTTGTTGGCCTCGGCGCCCTACGAGCGCGTGCTGCATGGCGACCTGCACCATGATAACATCGTAGCTGCCCAGCGCGCGCCCTGGCTGGCCATCGATCCCAAGGGCGTCGTGGGCGATCCCGGCTATGAGACCGGCGCGCTTATGAACAATCCCTATGGTCGGATGGAGACGTGGATAGCCCCCGGGAGGCAATTCGCCCGCCGGGCCGATATCCTGGCCGAGCGGCTGAGGTATCCGCGCGAGCGCATCCTCGCCTGGACCTACACTCAGGCGGTCCTCTCCGCGTCCTGGGAGGTGCTAGCTGGCACAGTCCGCTATGGATCATGGGTAGCGCGCGCTGAGGTGGTGGCAACGCTGCTGTGACGCCGGCTGAGCGAGTCTACCTGCACGTCATCGCGACGCGGCTGATCGAAGCAGGCGCCCACAAATGCAGTCCATCGCGCGAAGATCAGTAGCTCTAAGCACTGCGGATGCGTTTCAGTAGGGAGGGCGCGACATACCGGAGGAAGGCGCTAGCCGAGCGGCGTCGCCCGCAGAAACGCCAGGATGTGCGTGGCGATCTCCTCGCCCTTCTCCTCTTGCAGGAAGTGCCCAGCATCGTGGATCGTCGTCTTGGGCTGCGCGCGTGCGGTGGGGATGAGCCGGCGAAAGAAGACGTCGCCGCCGCGCGTGATCGGATCGCCATCCGAGAAGAGGACGAGCGCCGGTTTGTCCCAGCTGGCGAGCCTGGCGCGTGCCTGGCGCATCTCCGCGGCGCCGGGCTGGTCAGGCTTCGTCGGCACGAGCGCCGGGAACGCCTTGGCGCCGGCCTTAAACGTGCCATCGGGAAACGGCGCCTCATAGGCGCCGATGACCTCCGGCGGCGCCAGCTCTGGGTGCGCGAGGCCGGAGGTGATGATGCGGCCGATCGGCAGATCTGGCGAGCGCAGCGCGAAGGCTTGCCAGGCAAGGAAGCCGCGGCTCATCGGTTCCTCGCCCGTCGGCAGCCCCGTGTTCATGATGACCAGCCGCGCGAATCGGTCGGGCAGCTCGGCCGCGACGGTCAGCCCGAGCAGGCCGCCCCAGTCCTGGCAGACGAGCGTGATGCGTTCGAGGCTCAGCGCGTCGAGGAAGCGGACCAGCGCATCACGGTGCATCTGGAACGAGTACGCCTCCGGCTCGGTGTATTTGTCCGAGCGGCCGAAGCCGATGAAATCGGGCGCGACGACGCGATAGCCGCTGGCCAGCAGCGGGATCAGCTTGCGGTAGAGGTAACTCCAGGATGGTTCGCCGTGCAAGCACAGCACCACCTCACCCTGCCCCTCGTCCACATAGTGCATGCGCGGGCCGTCCAGCTCGACATAGTGCGGGGCGTAGGGAAACCCAGGCAGGTTCGCGAAGCGCTCTTCCGGCGTGCGCACGAGGGGCATGGCGTCGCTCCTTTAGCGATTCAACGTCACCTCGGCGGCAGGCAGCCGTGACTCGAGGTACTTCTGAGTGAAAGCGTACCCCTGTTGCATCCACACCGGCGCCCGCTCGAAGTCTAGCGAGCCACCCCTGGCGCCGGTGGCGGCGTGGATCACGTGGACCTCGACACCGCGTGGCACGCGGGCGAGGGCGCGCTCAATCTGGTAGCGGCTCACCACCTGCACCGTGCGCTCCAGCACGGCCCCCAGCGCGTGGCTCGAGTTGCCGCGCGGCTTGACGGTGGCGGCGGTCTCTTCGGACCAGAGTGCCGCGCCGCTGTTGCTGTCGTCGTAGCCGACATCTACCACGAAGATACGCCTCGCGCCGAGCACCAGCGCCGTCTCGATACTGGCGTTGTCCACCGCGCCGCCATCCACATAGACGGCATCGCCGATGCGCACCGGCGGGAAGATCCCTGGAATCGCCGCCGTGGCAAGGGCGGCTGGCGCGATGGGGCCGGAGCTGAAGATCTTGCGCCGGCCGTGGGTGATGTCGGTGGCGATGATGTGCAGCGGCACCTGCATCTGCTCGAAGGTCGCGTCGCCGATGGCCTTTTTGACGAAGTTCTTCAAGCCGGCGTTGCCATAGAGCGAGGGATGCCCCGCTGCGAAGCGCTGCGCCGCTGCCAGCATCAACACGCCGCGCACGGCCTGCTGTGGCGAGCCCGCCAGTGGCTCCCGGCCGAGCAGCACTCGCACGGGATGCACCGTGCGCCACAGATCCTCGAGCGCCGAGATGCTCTCCAGCGTGGGGTTGCGGGCGAGCCAGGCTCCATTCCAGGCGCCGATGGAGGTGCCGATGATGACGTCGGGGCGAATATCACGCTCGAGCAATGCCCGCAGCGCGCCGACCTGAAGCGCACCACGCGCGGTCCCGCCGGAGAGCACGAAGGCGGTGTAATTGCGCCAGCGCGGCAGATGGGGGGACGACGCGGGAAGGCTGTTGCTGGGGAGATGGCCGTTGGGGGAGTGACGATCGTTTCCATCGAGATGCTGCTGCGTTGCCATTGCCTGTTCTCCGCGAAAGTCGTGGCTCGATCGACCGGTACCTGCTTGAATACACTCTCATTGTAGTCCCAGTGTGGCTCACGCGCACCTGTGTCCGGCGGTGGCCAAGTTACGAGACGGCGGCAGGCGGGGGGAAGCGGTTACGGCGCGAGCGCCGCGCGCATGGCGTCCAGCGGTGGCTCGTGGCCCGTCCATAGCGTGAAAGCCAGCGCCCCCTGATAGAGTAGCATCGGCAGGCCGCCCTGCGCCCGCAGGCCCAGCGCGCGTGCGGCGTGCACCAGCGCCGTCTCCGGCGGGCTGTAGATCATATCAAATACGAACGAAGTAGGCGAAAGTTGCCGCAACAGATCGAGCGGCAGCGGTGACGCCTCCGCTGCGCGCATGCCGACCGGAGTGGTATTGACGAGAACATGCGCGCCGGCCAGCGCACCCGCCAGGGCGTCCGTCTCGGCGAGATCGAGGACGTGCGCGGGGGCCAGCGCCGCGAGCGCCGCGCGCGCGCCCTCCATCCGCCGCGCCGCGACCGTCACCTCTACGCCTTCCAGTTGTGCCACCGCCAGGGCGGCACGTGCCGCGCCGCCGGCGCCCAGCACCAGCATGCGCCGCCCGGCCGCCCATGCGGACTGCTCCGCCAGCACCCGGCGCAGCGCCGGCACATCCGTGTTGTAGCCCACCAGGCGCACCCCCGCCGCGGACTCCTCGCGCACGATCGTGTTCACGGCGCCCAGCGGGGGCGACGCACTCGGCGCGACGGCATCCAGCAGCGGCAGCACCGTGGTTTTGTGCGGGATAGTAACATTGGCGCCGAGCACCTCCGGCGCGCGCAGCCCTGCCACCCGCGTCGCCAGCTGATCGGGCGGGGTATCCCACAGCTCGTAGCGCACCGCCATGCCGAGCGCGTCGAACGCCGCCTGCTGCATCGCGGGCGAGCGCGAGTGCGCGACTGGATGGCCGATGACCCCCGCCACGCGCATAGGCGCCTGTGCCACGCGCACGCCTCCTCTCGCACCCCCAGCGCGCCGCCCGCGCCAGAGGTCCTGTGTGTGCCCAATTGTACGGCATCTCTCGTTCTATCGTAGGGCAGGACGTAGCCGCTCCACCGCGCGTAGTGCATTGCTGAGACAAGCCGGCACCGCGCTCGCGAGCACGCACGTCACTTCTGTGAGGCCCCAGACTGGCACGGTATTCACACTACGGGTGACAGGGATGTGGCCCGCTGGTTGCGTAGTGATGCAAGCGCCACATACAGGTCTGTCGCCGCGTGGACGACGACCGACGGTTGTGGTTTCTCTAGAAGCGGCCGTCCGGATCTTGACGGCAGCAGCAAAGCGGTTTACACTCGGTGTCGTGTTTGCAAGCGAGTAGCTGGCGAGGAGCGCGATCATGGCGGCGGAAGCGCGTGGAGTGCGGCGTAAGGCGCCGCGGCGGAAGACAGCCGTGACGGCAGATGAGGCGGGTGCATCCGCGCCTGCCGCCGCCGCGGTTGCTACGCCCGCTACACGCGCCCGGCGCACGACGGCCACCAACGGCGACCGGCCCGCCGGTACGGCTCCCACGCGCCCGCGCGCGCGCCCTACGCAGCATCCCGCGGCTGAGCCACAGTACGATCGCCCCGCAGTCGCCGGCTGCCCTGGGCTGGATGATTTGCGCGCGCTCGCACCAGCGGCGGCGCGCCAGCACGTGCACGATTATCTGCATGCCGTGATGTCCAGCGACGATGCCGACACATTCGAGGCGCTAGCCTATCGCTGGGAGCTGCAGCTGGTCAAGATCGACCGGGTGCGCCTGGTGCGCGGCGTGAAGCTCGACCCCAAGAAGGTACGCCGCTATCGCACCGTGCTGCGGCGCAGCGGTGGCTTTCCCCCGCTGGTCGGTCTCGGCGGCGAAGGCGAGTGGGCGACTGAGAGCGTCATGCTCTGCGACGGCTATCATCGCATCGCCGCCACGCGCAACACCGGCATCTACTTCGTCTGGGTATGGCTCGCCGTCGGCCTATGGGACGAGTCGCAGACGCTGGTTCCCGCAACCTCCAGCCCGGCTGGCGCATAGACCGCCGAGAGTGCTCCTCACGCGCGTCACGATCAGCTATGGCCCCAACCTCCACCACACAACCGCGCTCGCACGTCTATTGCTGGCACACACACCGCGGTGGCTCCTCCAACCCGTGGACTCCGTCGGGAGCTCTGCCGGCAACGGTGTCAATCGGCGCATGGCCATGACAACCAGACACATGAGGACAGGGCCGGGTGATCTACCCGGCCCTGTCAGGAACGCGCGTGAGAGAGTACAGCTTAGCTTGCGGCCGCCAGGTCGGGCAGCAGGTGGGCGGCATCCGGCGAGCCAAGGCCGGTCACCGCATCCCAGCCCGTGGAGGCCGAGTAGCCCGGAATCGAGGAGTCGAGTTGGTTGTTGCCGGTCGTGATGTCGTGGAAGTCCGCGGCATACT
>Ga0070706_100003472_pt1 | contig 15513 bp, 12 predicted proteins | sample KBSK5501metaG_FD_65476 | JGI IMG/M metagenome (GOLD analysis project Ga0070706, IMG submission 65476) | Corn, switchgrass and miscanthus rhizosphere microbial communities from Kellogg Biological Station, Michigan, USA - KBS K5-50-1 metaG | ecosystem: Host-associated > Plants > Roots >...
GCCCGGCTGGCCGGCTCGGGGATCGGCATCGGCCTGCAGGGCAAGGGCACGGCGCTGATCCACCGGCGGGACCTGGCCCCGCTGGCCAACCTGGAGCTCTACTCGGTCGCCCCGGCGGTCACCCCGGAGCTGTACCGGCTGCTCGGTGCCAACGCCGCGCGGCACGCCAAGGGCGGCACGCCGGACCCGGCCCGCAACCCGTACACCGACGAGGCGATCGAGGCCAGATACCACACCAAGGTCATCGCGCTGATGGCACTGGAACGCGCCTGGGTCAAACCCGGCGCCCTGCCCGAGGAACTTTCTCTGGACGGCCTGCGATGAACGGTGGCAGCGCGGCTGGCGGCGGCAGCGCGGCTGGCGGCGGCAGCGAAGCCGGCGGCGGGGCCGGCGGGGCCGGCGGCGCCGGTGAGCCCGGCGGCCGTGGCGGGGCTGGCGGCGGCAGCGAAGTTGGCGGCGCTGGTGGGGCTGGCCGCCCCCCTGGTGACGTTGGCGGCGCCGGGCGGGCAGGCAGCCCCACCGAGCCCGGCGGCCCCGGCGGTGTCCGGGCGCTGTCCGGGCGGCCGGTCGGGGAGCTCACCCTGGAGGCCGTGCGGCGCGCCGAGGTCGGGCTCGAGGACCTGCGGATCCACCCCGAGACGCTGGAGCGGCAGGCCGCGGTCGCCGAGCGGCACGCGAACCCGCAGCTTGCCGAGAACCTGCGCCGCGCGTCGGAGCTGACCCGGCTGGATGACGACGAGGTGCTCGCGATCTACGCGGCGCTGCGGCCGGGCCGGGCCACGCCCGGCGAGCTGAACGCGCTGGCAGGCTCGCTGGCCGAGCGTGGCCTGCCCCGCTGTGCCGCGCTGGTGGCCGAGGCCGCCGAGGTCTACGCCCGCCGCGGCCTGTCCGCATGACCGTCACGCACGGCCGCCCCCTGCCATGTAGGGGCGTGAATGCGGCAGCGAGGCCCCTAGAGGGGCATCAATCCCGCATTCATGCCCCCGCCGGGTCGCGATGACCGTTATCGCTGGGGTGGATGTGGGGAATGCGACCACTGAGGTCGCGTTCCTCGACGGCGACCGGCTCCTCGGCGTGGACCGGGTGCCCACCCGGGGCCGCAAGGGGTCGGCCGACTCGCTGCGCGGCGCCGCCGCCGTGGTGCGCCGGCTCGAGCGGCGCCTTGGCTGCCGGGTGGCGCAGGCCCGGGTGGCGCCGCTGCGGGCGGTGGACACCACCACGATGACGATCCCCTCGGCCCCGCCGGATACCGGCAGGCTGCGCCTGCTGGCGGCGGGGGTGGCCACGCCCGGCGGGTCCGGCGCCTGGGTCGGCGCGCCCCTGTGGCTGGACCGGCCGCTGCCGGCCGCCTGGGCCGGTCACCTCGCCGGGAGCCCGGCCGCCGCCGGAATCCCCGCCGGGGCGCGCGGCTCGGGTCAGACGCCCGCCGCCGGACGGGCCAGCGGGCTGTCCGATTCGGGACCGCCCGGTGCGGGACCGCTTGGCGCGGGAGACCCTGCGCGGCCGCCCGGCGCGGCGGTGCCTGCCGTGGCCGTGGTCCCGGGCGGGTTCGGCTACGTCCGCGCGGCCGAGCGGTTGCGCGCCCTGCTCCGCGCCGGGGTGCCGGTCGGCGCCGTCCTGGCCGGCGGCGACGAGGGCGTGCTGATCTTCAACAGGCTCGGCGCGGTGCTCCCGGTGATCGACCAGATCGACCTGACCGGCATCGCCCGCTGCGACCTGGTCGCGGTCGAGGTCCGCCCGCCCGGTGACCCGTTGACCCTGCTCGCCGATCCGGTCGCGCTGGGCGCCGCGTTCTCGCTCCCCGCGGGCGAGGCCGGGGACGCGGCGGTGCTATGCCGGACGCTCGTCGACTTCTCCAACGCCGCAGTCGGCCGCGCCGCCCCGGACGGCGCGAGTGCCAGCGTGGACCCCGCCCGGGGCCGGGAGCGCCCCGGGGACGATGGCGGGCCGTGGGTGGGAACGGCGCGGGACCGCGTCACGCTGCGGTCGGCGTGCGCCCTGATTCCCGGCTGGCCGGTCGGCACGGCGCGCACGCTCGGAACCGGGGACGGCCCGATCGCGGTGGACGACCTGTTCGCGCTCGACCTGGCCGCGGTGGCGGACAGCGCCACCGCGCGGCGGGGCAGGCTGGGCTCAGCGGCGCTGGTCGCGTCGCTGCGCCGGATGACCGACGGCGCCGATCATGCGGCGGTGCTGGCGGACCTGCTGGGCCTGCCCGTGCGCAGCATGCTGTCCGAACCCACCGCCGCCAGGATCGGGACCCTCACCACGCCGGGAGCCCGGCCCGATGCCGTCGTGGTGGACCTGGGCGCGGGCACGGTGGACGTGATCGCGCCCGACGGCGAAGTGGTGGCCGCGGGCGCGGGGGACCTGCTCACCACCGCGGTCGCGGAGACCCTGCGCATCCCGCGCGCCGCGGCGGACTGGGTCAAGCGCGGCCCCTGCCTGCGGGTGGACGGTGGCCAGCGGTTCGAGGCGGAAGACGGGAGCCGCGGCTTCCTGGACCGGCCCGCGCCGGCGGCGGCGGGAATGCTCGCCGCGGCAGGGCCAGCCGGGCTGCTTCCGTTCGACCGGGAGCACAGCCCGGCCGAGTGGCGGGCGCTCCGGCTGCGGCTCAAGGAGGCGGTGTTCGCCGCGAACCTGCGCCGGGCGCTGCGCACGCTCGGCGGCTCCCTGCCGCAGGTGCTGCTGGTGGGCGGCCCGGCCGGGGATGACGAGCTGCTCGGGGTGCTGCTGCGCTCACTGCCCGGTGACGTCCCGGTGGGCCGTGGCAGCGTCGGCGGCACGCTCGACGGGCCGCCGGCCGGGCACCGTTACGCCGCCGCGATCGGCCTGGCCCTGGTCCCTGAATTGGAACGGTAGCGCTTTCCTTGCCCGATCAGTGCAGAACGTGCGTGAGCCACTGTGTCTGACGATTCAAATGTCTCCTGTTGAGTGATTTACCGGAAAAACGAATAATGTCCGATCCGGCGCACCCGCCCCATGGTGTTCACCCTTAGGCAATCTGAGCGACTCGGGACTGTTGGTGTAGGTTTGCTTCGAAGTTGCATTGCCGGGCGGGCCAACGAGCAACTTTGTACTCCTGACCCATCCCAGGGGGGACGGTGATCCCGATGCCGAGCGGCGACAGCCATGCCGCGCCCTGGCTGAGGCTGACGCGGGGCCAGCAGCCGGCCAGCGCAGTCACGAGCAGTGACGAGAGGATGCCCCGAAGACCTGACCCAGTAACAGGTGACGCCGAGCGAAAACGCTGACTATGCCTGCCTTGACCAGGCTCGCCTTTTACGCAGTCCGCGCAGTTACCTGGAGCGGATGATGCGTCTAGTGCTCTGTGATGATCACCGGATTCTAATTGAGGCGCTCGCCGTCGCACTCCAAGCTCAGGGGCACGATGTCTTGGCTGCGACGACAACCCCTGAGGAGTGTGTGAGAGCGGTTGCCGAGAACCGCCCCGACGTGTGCCTCCTGGACCTCTACGTGCCTGGGCCAGAGGATGGCTTGCAGGTGGCGGAGACCATCCGGGCTGGTCACCCTGACACGCTGGTACTCATTCTGTCAGGGGTGGCCGATCCGCTGATCCTTTCCAGGGCCATCGAACTCGGGGTCGCCGGGATCCTCCGCAAGGATCAAACCGTCGACAAGATCGCGGCCGCGCTCGAGCGGGTGGCTGCGGGTGATGCCGTATTCCAGACAGACCTGCTCCGCGATGTCGTACATCATCTGGCTTCAAGACCGTGCAAGGAACCGTGGCACTACCTCACCACACGGGAGGTCGAAGTGCTCCGCCGGATTGCAGCCGGCGAAAGCACCAAACAGATGGCGCGGTCGATGCACATCGCCGCAAGCACGGTTCGAACCTATACGCAGAACGTGTTGACCAAGCTCGGCGCACATTCGCGGCTGGAGGCATCCGCCATCGCTGTGCGGGCCCGGCTCGTGGATGAGGCTCCGCAGGGGACTTGGTCTCCCCCATAAGTCGTAAGACATCCCCGCATATTGCCAGGTGCCGCCGTGTGGGGCAGGAGGACACGCTGTAAGGCATGACCCAGATCAGTGTGGTCGTAATCGATGGCCAGCGCACGTTCGCCGACGCCATCGCTGCGCGACTCGCGGCGGAGCCCAGCCTAACCGTAGTGGCCTTCGCCGAGTCAGTGGCCGCAGTGCAGCGGTTGCTCGCAGGTCGTCACGTGGACATCGCGCTGTTGGACGCCGAATTGCCGGACAGTCCCCGCCTAGCCGCCAAGTTGGCCGCCGCCCACACCTGCGGCCCCCGCCCGATCAGAGTGATCATGATTGGGCGCGTGCCGGAGGCCGCCCAAATCGTGGCGGCGCTTCGCGCCGGGGCCAGGGGGTGGGTGCCGAAGGAGGAGTCGATCGAGCACCTGTTGGAGGTCATCCGGGGCGTGATGCGCGGGGAAACGTGGCTACCACCACGCGTGGTAAGCGACATCCTGCGGCTGCTCCTTGATGAAGGCTGCGAGCCAAGCGGATCTCAGAAGAACCCCATTGCAGGTCTTACTGCTCGGGAGCAAGAAGTGCTCTCATATCTGGTCCAAGGCATCGGTCGGCGCGAGGTCGCTGACCGCATGCAACTGTCTACTAATACAGTCCGCAGCCACCTGCAAAACCTGATGGCGAAGCTGGGGGTACACACAACCCTTGAGGCCGTCGCCCTCGCCCGTCGAACCCAATCCAGCGGAACACGTTCCAGGGCGTCCTAGCCCCTAAGCGGAAGTCACGCCTGGTTCGGCTGGCGAATCCGGGCGTGACCTGGTTTTCACCTGGTTGGCCGTGTGGCGTTCTGGCTAGCCGCTCGCCGGGGAAGTCCTCCGAGGTGATCTCGGCGAGATCCGCGACCGGGCGGCCCGCAGGGTCGGTGAGCAGCCCGTACTCGATGGGCAGCCGGCTCTTCTTGCCGTCGCGGGAGTAGCCGCGGGCGGCCAGCGGGCAGCCCCGGCCGTCCAGCCACGAACTGGACAGGTCAAACGCCGCCATCCGCGCCGGGTTCGCGTCCGGGCCCAGGTGGCGGCGGGCCAGCCCAGCCTCGATCGCGTCCTGCCGGCGGGCCAGCCAGTCCATCGCGGCGTACATGTCATCGGTGCTGGCCTCGGCCACGCCCAGGGCGGCGCCAAGGGTGGTATCGGCGGTTACCGCAGCAGCACCAGGAGCAGGTTCAGCAGGCCATGAGCCGCCATAGACCCAGCCAGGCAGCGAGTCCGGTAGACCACCACGCTGGTCATTGCCGACAAGGCGATCATTGGCACCGCAGCGCCGGTGCCCATCCATGCCACGGAGACGTACACCGACGCGGCACAGCAAGCCAGGATCCCTACCGGGCCGGCGACATCCGTTGCCAAAGGCTGGAGGACACCGCGCCAGGCCAGTTCCTCGACCACGCCGGCAAGCGAAAACAGGGCCACTCCAATCCACTTGGCGGTGTCCGGGTAGAACAGAACGTGGTAGCCGGTGTAGGGCACCGTGTGAGCGGCGAGCACGCCGATGCCGGCACCTGCTGTTGCTACCGTCGCCTGGATCGCGAGGAGTCGCCAACCCGAGTCAGGCGGGCGGCCCAGCCGTGGCCGCGTGTCCGGGAACCAGCGGGCCCGGTAGGCGTAAACACTGACCAGGCCCATGGGCAGCACCCATAGGGCGTTCGGGTAAAGCCTCAGATACGGCAATGCGGGGACGCTCAGGACGAGCAGCCGTTCCAACGGGAGCAGGCTGGCCGCCACAAGGAGCGCCGTTAGTTCTCGGCCGGTGGCCATGCGCACGGTCGCGAACTCAGCCAAGTGTACAAGCGCGAGGAAAATGGCGGCAAAGCAGATTGCGCCCCAAAACACGCCCACGAGACGGCTCACCGCCTCCGCGCCGGCGAGGGCAGCCGCGAAGGCCAATGCCGCCAAGCAGAATCTTGTGAGAACCGCTCTGAGTGGTCCCCTGAGCGCTGACACGGTCATGGTGCTCACCTGAGCATTGTGTAGGCACGGAGCGCAGCAAAGAGAAGGAACAGGACCATCAGCGGAAAGACCGCGAGGTCAATGACGCGGTGCGCTGCCGACTTGTAACGTCCGAGCCGGGCCCGGATCATCTCTCGCTCCAGGAGCAGCAGCAGCAGCACTCCGATCGGCACGAAATACACAGGCGTCAGCGCGCGGAGCAGGAGCGGACTCGCAATCAGCAGATTGGTCATGCACCCCCCTTAACATCACGACGCGAGTAGAGGTGGGAGCAAATGAGGCCCACAACGCATAGCCCCAAGAGCAGGCCGAACTCTACGTCGGGGGACCACAGATGACCGTAGAACAGGCATATGGACGTAAACGCTACGAGTGCGAGACTCAGCGGCGCAGCCACGACCAGTTCGGCTACGGGGTCTCGCAGGCCGAGGACGCCGACCAGGCTACCACCGGGGCACAGGAGGACGAACCAAAGGGCGAGTATGGTTCGCCAGGGAGCACCGACGCCGGTGGCGATCACCGTTGTGAGGGCAACCCCGGACACGAGGATGATGCCCGGCCACAGCCATCGAGTGCGCATGTCTCACCTCCGGCAGTCGTACGAAGATCTGTGCGTCAGGATTGGAATAGATGAGCCGGAACTTCGGCGACTGCTGCACCAGCCGCTCGAATTGGTCGTAGTACGACGTTGAAAGGACGCCGCCGAGTGTTTCAACGTACGCGCGCTGTGAGCGGCTCAGGATGACGAACCCGGCCGGGTGCCCGCGCCCGGGCAGCAGAGCTTGCGCGATCTGGTTCAGGGCCTGAGCGGGCGAGAGGGGGGTCTTCGCCTGAACTAGCATCACTTCGACCGACACGTACCGGTGCAGCTCGTATCCCTGGTACTGCCACGGCAGGTACGACTTCTCCACTGCGAACGTAGAACCCGGCCGGGCGACCTCGTAGAGGAAGCGGATCGCAGCACGCTCACCTGTTGTGAAGTAGTCCATGCGCTCGTTGCCGTACCGCGCTATCACGCAGCCACCCAACGCGATGGCGACGGTGAGGCCGAACGCCACGGTGGCGGCCCCGGCCCGAAGACCAGCCGTCAAGCTGCCCGGCGCCTTCATGCCTGACGCAGCGCCTGGGAGGAGTGAGGCTGTCGCGAAGAACGCCGCGAAGGGCAGCATGAAGAAATAGATTCGCAATAGCATCTCGCCGCCGTACGGCTGGGCGCCGAACAACAGGAGCGGTGCCAGGCCTAGTGCCGCGGCCACATGATCGGCATGGTGGTGGCGGAACCGGCGGATCGCACCCAAGACCGCCAGCAGCCACAGCCCGCCGCTGAGCAGCAGCCGCTCACGTACTATTAGCAGGTGCTGCTCGCTGCCGCTGATGCGCCCGGTGACGTTCGCCGACGTGGCTTTGTTGATATTCCCGAGGACGTCGACCAGCTGAGCGAGGTGCCCGTAAAGGTAGCCTGACGCCGCGGAGACCATCCACAGCACAAGGATGATGGCCATAATTAGCGGCAGCCCCCGCGCCGTGCACTGCCCGAGGACCACGAGAGCGGCCACGTCGATGAGAATTATGAACGGCGTGAGCTCGTGGCTTACCACGATGACGGTGTAGAGAAGCACAACCACTGCAAGGATCGCCGCAGCCGTTCGGCGCGATACCGCCGGAGGCGGAACCTCACCCGGGCGTACCACCCGCAGTACGGCGCGGAGTCGACGCCCGAATCGCATCGCCTGGCCAGGGCCGGTCCCACGGGGCCGAAGGTAGGTGAGCAACAATCCCATTATTGTCAGGTAGATGAGATAGCCGAAGGCCTGCGGCGCCAGGTAGTCCTGCTGGATCCAGTTTGCGACATAAAACACCCAGACGGTGCCCCAAACCAGCTTGGGGTCGCGCGTAAACGCACGTGTCAGCAGCAGGAGCGGCGGAAGATACAGCAGATTGAAGGCGACGTTCGCCCACGCGGCAAAGGTTAGAGCGCTCGGTGCCCCCGAGAGCTTGACCAGCGTGGCCAGCCCCATGAAAAAGCCAGGCCAGTTGAAGTAGGCGTCGACCTTCGGGTGGACGACCCTCGTCCGGATCAGGCTCTCGGTAATCCCGGCGTGCCGGAAAACGGTGGGTCCGCTTGGCTCGTGGATGATGGCAGTGGGAAGCCCGTACAGCATGACCATCAGCAACAGCACATGCACTACGAGCAGCCAGGTCGCCTGATCGGCCTGCCGCCAGCACGTGATGAAGCCAAGACTGAGCAGCGCGAATGCCAGCCACGTCTGCCATGGCAGCACCGAGACCAGGCCGAGATCGTTCATGGCTCGGGGATTGATGCCCTGCAGGGACGAGGTCCAAAGCGCGACCGCAGCGATCGGCAGCGCCAGGACGGGCAGCTGCTGCAGGGTTCTTGCGCGCCGCGACTCGACCTCTACGAGCGGCGGCGCGGCTGGCTGGACGCGGGCTGGTGCGTCTACCACCGCGCCATCCAGAGCCGAACTCCTGCCCAGCCGGCAACGGTGGCCTGGACGGCAACCCACGCGATCGCCATGCCAGGAAGGCCGTATCGCACGCCTGCCATCGCGGTAATGATAATGCCAGCCAAGCCGCTGGTGATCCCAGTGGCGATCGCCTCGCCCAGCCGTCCACGTGCCCGGCACCTGCCATAGTAGGCGCTCGTAAAAGCCATGGGGACGACGGCAACCAGCAGGATGCGCAATGGCACGGCCCCTGCCTGCTCGTAGCCCTCACCGAGCAAACGGAGCACCGGGTTGGCGATCAGCCACAGCACGACCGCGGATCCCCCACCGAAGAACAAGGAGATCCGCAGGGCCTGAGCTGTGGCGGCTGACATCGCATCCGGCCGGTGGGAGCCCTCGGCAAACAGTGCAACCCCAACGGACTGAGGGGCAATGAACACCACCAATGCGCTCATCCAGACTATGTACCAGTACGCGTTCGCCCGGGGAGAGAGCAGTTCGGTGACCACGATCGGCAGCACCAGGCCAGGCACGCGCTCAGCAAGCGTGAGCACGTGGTTGGCAAGGCCCGTCGTCAGCGTCGCCGGAACGAGGCTGCGCACAAGCCGTGGCCGGTACAGGTAGCCGCCACACGTCTTCCAGAGCTGCCAGAGGCCGACCGTGACCGTACCCACGCCGCCCAAGACCCAGGCGAGGAAGAGCGCCAGCTTAGACACACCGATGCCGGCGGCGGGCAGCACGGCCAACGGAGCGAGAGTGAGAAGACCGCAGGCGACGTTGCGCGTAATCGCTTGGCCTCCCCGTTCAAGCCCCATCGAAATCTGGTCGAAGGCAATCTGCGCCGTGCCAAACACCGACAGGAGCAGAAACGCGACCGCCCAGATCGGATCGTGCGCCACCTGACCGAGCTGGGTGAACATGGTGCGCGCGAGCAGCAGGAAGGCCAGGGCGACGGCGATCGCTCCAAGCGCGGCCATGGAAAGCACGGTGTCCAGCAGTCCTGTCGGCTTCTTGAGGTGCTGCGGGTAGAGCGCAACGAAGGCCTGTCCCGCCCCGAGCTGGGCAAACTGTGTGCACAGCATCATCGCCGACACGAGGGCGGCGGTGAAACCGACCTGTGCGGGTTCGGCGACGCGAGCCGCGACCAGCCAGAAGAGGAAACCAAGTCCTAGGGACGCCATCCGGCCGACGATCAGGCCGATCGCGCTTCCGGTCATCGCCTTGCCCACGGCCGGGTGCGCATGCCGCCCCGCCGATCGGAACACGGGATGTGCCAGTTCGGCGGCCATCGCCAGGTAGTTGAAGACTGCAAAGCACACGTAGTAGGGAATCCACACGGGGCGCAGTTTCGCCAGACTGAGGCCGATGCCCCGAACAGCAGCCGCGCCGGGCAGCGCCACCAGCGGCGCGCCCCGCCACCCGTGTTTGCGGATCATCCTGCCGAGACCACGGCCGTCCATGTCGAACTGCATGCGGGCGAAGGCGAAAGAGTCGTCGCCAAACCGGTGGGTGATGACGGTTTGCTCGGAAACACCGACGCATGCGCCCTCCCGCCGCAACCGCCAGCGCAGCTCGATGTCCTCACCTGAGACAAACCGCTGGTCGAAGCCGGCCCGGAGTAGAAGGTCCCGCTCGAAGATAGTGGCGACCAGGCCGAACCAGTTCTTACTACGGCCCCACCGGTGATGTTGGGCGAGCGCGCGGCCCCAGTATCCCGGCCCGCCGACGCTGAACAGGCCGGCTTGCAACGCTGCATAGCCCCCGTCCTCGAACTCTGTACGCAGGCGATGCAGGGCACCCTGATGGAGCACCACATCGGCGTCGATCAGGGCGACGTAGGGGGTCTGCGCCAGCTCGGCACCAAGCTTGCGCGCTACCGGAAGGCCCTGCCCCTCGTCGGAGACCACGATGGCCCCATATTCGCGGGCAATCTCGGCCGTGCGATCGGTCGACTCTCCATCGACTACTATTATCTCCTGCGGTTTCTCGCGTACTGCCGATTCCATGCAGGCCGGGAGGAGCCGCTCGGCGTTGCGCGCGGGTATGACAACGGTCACGTCCGCGAGCCGCGCGTCGTCTGCGACGACGCTCATGACGGGCTCGCGACGGACACGCCAAGCGGGGCCGTCACGGCCGCTAGCTGTTCAACGATGACATCAGAGGCGCGGTCGGCGTCGTAGGCGATCGGCACCTGGAGCAGGAACGTTGGCACGTTCTGCAGCGCTTTGCCGAGAATCGCGGCCTTGTCCGCGAAAATGTCCTGCAGCGGTACCAACCCGGTCGCACCGAGCAGATTAAGTACCTCGCGTGAATGCGTGGTCATCTCAATATGGAAATTGCCGAGCATCCGGGCCACCATCGCAGGCCGGCCGAGTTCGCCCAACTGCGGCCCCGAGCCGTCATATCGCTCGACATATACCACGGCCGACAAAGGAGCGGACCGTACGATGGCGGATCCCCGGAGCGCGTCGTGTGGCGAGACGATCATGTGCTCGGGTGACCACCGCCGGGTGAAGGCGGCCAGCCCGGGGTAGCGCACGACGAAAGGATGGACCATAGTGGCAAACCGGCCGAGCGGCCGCGACAGTCTCTTCGGTACCAAGGGCTTGCGCATCCCGTGGAACAGATGCGGATAAATCGCACGGTGATGTGGCTTTATGAACATCGGCTTGGCGAATCCGAGCAGCTCCCCCTCCGCCGAGACGAAAGCCCAGTCATCGCCCATGAAGCCGACGCCCCGGCACCGCATCAGCTTTGCGATCGTGCTTGTCTTGCCGACACCTCCGGCCGCGGGCAGCGCGACGCCGCGGCCGTCGATGCTGACGGTTGCGGCATGGATCATGGCGACGTCCCGCTCCACCAGAATCCGGTCTAGCAGCGGAAGCACCGTGGTGAGCAGTTCCCCTCGGCCGTTCAGCTCCATCCCCGGGCCATTGCGGACGATCTGCAGGCGCGGCGTGCGGAGCCAGATTGCATTGGGTGCATAGCAGAAGGCATCCTCGGCATAGGCGACCCCGTTGACTGGTCGTATTTCACCAGTGACCGTAAGGTCGAACGGCCCGTCACCGTTTTCCGTAAGGAAATCGGCGAACATCGTGCGCAGCTCCGCGGCCGTTGGCGCGTCCCGAGCCACTCCCATCCGTGCGCGTCCATGCAAATCGAAAGCTAGCCATCCGGTATCCGCAACCGGGCTCGTTGTCATAGGGCCACTATCGGTGATCTGCCGCATACCTGGCTCGCCTGTAAGTACCAGAGGGACTACGCAGATTGGAGGAGCTACCTGAGGTGCGAGTTCCCAGGTGAGCCAGGTTGGCGGCGGGTACCAGCGGCACCGCACCCGTGTCCGGCTCATCGACTCCAGGGATGCCGTGGCTCCGCGGACCCGGCGACCCTCGGTCACCGCCCGGATACCGTCGGGCAGCGCGCGGGCCTCACGTTCATCAGCCGCACTGCCGCTCATCCAGGCAGGGGAAGATCGCCCAGCGCCTCTCCGGTTACTGCCACGACGCGTATGCCACACATCAAGGCGCGCAATCCGGGAAACCGTGGCTTATTTCTGCAAGCTCTTATCTTCCTGCCATTGCACTAGGCTAACCGTTCGCTTCCACTTTAATAGCGGCGAACACGCCTCGATGATCGGTTCCGTCGACACAGACAATCCGCGACTCACTAACGGCAATTCCTCTCTTAGACACCAGTACGTGGTCCAGTCGCATGATCGGCAGGATCGCCAGGCCTGCTGGCCAGGTGAACCCTGGCCATGGCCGCTTTTGGGCGACATCGGCACAGTCTAGGAATCCCGCGGCGAGGAGATCCCGGAACGGCCGATGATCCCGACTGGCGTTGAAGTCCCCGGCTACCACCTGCGGCGTGCCTACGTCTATCAATGTGTCGCGGATCAGCGCTAGCTCATGCTGCCACCGCTGCGCCTGGCCGTTTAGTGGAGCGATCAGATGGACAGCGCTCAATATCACCGCCCGCTGCTTCCCGAGATCAATGCGTGCACGGGGCGCTGCTGCCGTCAGGCCCGGCACCGGCGGAAGGGCCGTCATAGGCCAACGCGCCCAGAGCCCGGTGCCGGTACTGTCTGATCGCGGATCGAGATGGCAGAAACTCAGGCGTTTAGAAATATCAGAGTCTGCCAATCGCGATACCATTTCCGGCGTCAATTCCTGAACTGCTAGAACGTCTACCCGGTGCCGGTCGAGATTACGCACCAGGGCCGCTGGATCGGCCGATCCATGCTGGACATTAATGGTGAGGATGCGCAGCGAGCGGGCGCTTGACGCCAGATAGGAAGGCGGGAGGGGCCCTGCTGCTTGCGTGTGCCGGATCCGCTGAGGCGGGGGGATCTGCCATGCAACCAGCGTTGCGGCGGGGAACGCGAGAAAGAACGCAAGCCACCAGGTGACACTGGCTGCGACGGCGACACCGGCAACGGCAGGGAGCGTCGCCACCGGGGCAAGTGCCGCTAGTTTCGGCAACGGGTCCGGTGGCCGCCCACCGATCGCGCGGGCTGCCAGAAGCGGCAAGGCAATAGCAGCAAGCAACACGGCTATAACCAGGATCACGCCGCACCGGACTTCCATCGGTCTGAATGCTGGACCCGCTCCGCCGGCCACCAGCCTGCCGTCCGGCAGCTCATGCGCGTCACGCCCACCGCCAACAGCGGGTACCCGTCTCGCTCCAGCGTAGACACTGTCTGGGTTCTTCTCGCCGCGCTCGCTGGGCGCCGTCACGGCTCAGTTGCATCAGATGTGGGCGTGGTGCATCAGCAATCGGCAAGGAACCGGTCGCCACGATGGGCCAGGATGGCACGCCGATTGCTGAGTAGCTCTCCATCAACTCGGTGATGAGCCCGCAGAGCCGAAAACTGGCGGTCGCGACAAGTCGGCGGCCTGGCTCAGGTCCACGCCGCCACCGGTGAACTCCGCGGAGGCAAGGTCAACTTCAGCGCCCGCGAACTTGGCGAGTTCAAAGCTGACCCGCCCGCCCGCGAACTCAGCGCGGCCGAAACTGACCCGCCCGCCCGCGAACTCAGTGCTGCCGAAACTGACCCGCCCGCCTGTGAATTCAGCGAGGTCAAAGCTCACAAGGCAACCAGTGAACCCGGCGTGGTCGAAGCTGACCCGCCCGCCGGCAAACTCAGCGCGGCCGAAACTGACCCGCCCGCCGGCAAACTCGGCGGCATCAAAGCCGACCCGTCCACCGGCGAACTTGGCATCCGCGAAGCTGACAGCACCGGCAGTGAACTCGGTGCGTGCGAAGCTGACCAAGCCGTCGCCGGTGAACGTGGCACCGTCGAAGCGAACCTGCCCGGTGAACTCGGAACGGACGAAACTGACCAAGCCGTCGCCGGTGAACGTGGCACCGTCGAAGCGAACCTGCCCGGTGAACTCGCATCGGAAAAAGCTGACCCGGCCGGTGAACCTGGCCCCCGCGAAGCTCACCTGGCCGGTGAACCTGGCCCCCGCGAAGCTCACCTGGCCGGTGAACCTGGCCCCCGCGAAGCTCACCTGGCCGGTGAACCTGGCGAGGGAAAAGTCTCCGCCGTCAAACGTCGCTCCGGTGAAGTCGAGGCCATGGCCTTGCCAGGACACGGCTGCGTCGCTTCGGAGGTGCGAAGCAATGACGCTGATGACCGTGTGGCGGACCTCCCGACTAGCGCGGAATGCAAGACGGTCGGCCCTCGGAGCGTTCGGTCCCGGTTCAGGTTCGTAAGGTGTTCGCAGGTAGGCGCAGAGAACATCAATGCATCTCTGCCGGTACGCCTCCCACTCATCGGCCAGGGCCGCCATGGCATGCACACCGGCCAGTCGAACTGCCGGCCGGTCATCACCGAGTTGCGCCACCATCGCGCTGAACCGTTCGCGGAAAAGCCCGCGCCGACTCAACGTCAGGAGCCTGAGTCTCACACGCGTGAACATAATTCTATAACCACTGGATTGGCTAGATTAGCTTGCTGGCCAGGCCCAACTTTCGCGGCGGCTGCGGCCCTTGCCCGCTGGCTTGTCGCCCCTCGGGATTTACGCTGCCATGCTCTGCACACCTCTACCCACGTCGGTGGGTACCGTCCACCGGCCCATCTCACCGCGCACCAAAAAGCTGCGGCGGTGAAGCACCCGCGCGACCTGCCCAGCGAGCTTGAGCCCGCACCGCGCCGGTGGTTCAGCGAGTATCCACTGAAGGAGGAGCAACGGAACGACGGCCTGCGCCGCAAGGAATGATCGCGCCGATTAGGAGCCCAGACTAGCCTCGGTCTCCACACGTTACTCCCCTAGTTGGGGCGTGAACTGCCCCGGTTGACCGCTTGGGTGCGGGCGCCACGACACCGGAATTTTCCTCCGCGGCACGTCCGCCGGTGCGCCTCCTTCTCCTCAGCCGGAAGTCCTCGGTAAGCGAATCATCGCGCGGTGTACACGCTTCAAGTCTTGTGAGCTCACGCCTTCCTTGCTTCCTTGACATGAAACTCAGTAAAGCCCCTGTCAAAGTACGCTCAAGACTGCTATCTTAAACATTTACCGACGGCTTGCAGAGGCCTTGGGATACCGTTGCGTAACTGAGTGATCACATGGCGAGTTGGTCTTCGATGGTCATACGGCACGGCTTCGCGCTCGGCGCTGTCGGCCCAGGTGATCTTGTGACCGGCCACACGGGCGGTCGTGAGGCGGATTATGGCGACCTTGATCGTGGCCGGGGAGCAGGCGGTCAGGCGCTCGTAGTCGCGGGCCAGCCGGGGGTTGCGGACCAGCCAGCCAGCCGTCTCCTGTGCCGCCCAGCGGCGGGGCGGCACCGTAAGGCCCTTGACGTCGTCGCTGCGGGAGACGGTCTGTCGTAGGAAGTCCAGACCGAGGGGTAGGGGGGACATGCTAAATCCCGGGTCGTGGTGGAAATCCTGGTGGGCGCTGATTGCCGCGCCCGTCCTAGTGGCGGCGAGCTTCACCGTCGCTGCCGCCAGCCCGGCTGCAGCAGCCATCACGCTGGGCAACGGCGCGGAGGGCGGCAGCAGCGGCACTACCGTCACTGCCGCCAACTCCGGCGGCGGTTCGGGGAATGCCTTTGACGTGGTCAACGTCGGGACGGGCGCGACC